>Ga0256913_10001703_pt1 | contig 11235 bp, 7 predicted proteins | sample Axial_MatmetaG_FD_185970 | JGI IMG/M metagenome (GOLD analysis project Ga0256913, IMG submission 185970) | Deep-sea worm associated microbial mat communities from Axial Seamount, Juan de Fuca Ridge, Pacific Ocean - Axial_Mat | ecosystem: Environmental > Aquatic > Marine > Oceanic > Microbial...
AACTAGTAATAAGACATTAGACTTTAACCATTTAGCCATAGAACTCTAAAAATATTAACCACAGATTTGTTTATTGTATGAGGTAAATCCCTTGAATTCAATTGAATAGGATATTATTTTTTTAGGTTTGATCTATAAAATAAAATTATAACTATAACACTTATAGTTATTGAGGCATCAGCAATATTAAAAACAGGTCTAAAAAACAAGAAATCTTCGCCCCCCCAAATAGGAACCCAGTCAGGGAAGTGACCATTAATTAACGGAAAATAAAACATATCTACTACTTTTCCATAAAGAAAAGGGGCATAAGCTCCTGTTTCTGGAAATATACTAGCTGGATTTGTTTTTGTAATACTTTCATAATAGAACGGACTTTTTTCAAAAATGACACCATAAAAAGCACTATCTAAAATATTTCCCATTGCACCTGCAAATATTCCTGCTATGCTTAAAACATACCCTGTTGCAACTTTTGTTTTTGATAGTTTGTAGATATAATATCCAATAAATCCAACTGCAATAATTCTGAAAATGCTTAAGGCAATTTTGCCAAATTCGCCTCCTAACTCAAAGCCAAAAGCCATTCCGTTGTTTTCAGTAAAGTGTATAATAAACCAATTGCCAAAAATATTATATTCTTGTCCAATAAACATATTGGTCTTTATCCAAATTTTTAATACTTGGTCTATTATTAAAATTAATATAACAAACAGTCCCGCTTTGGTAAGTTTATTCATTTGAGTAATTATTTATGCTGCAAAAGTATTATAAAACATTATAAAACACAACCTCTTCAAGGTTTTTGATACCGTGAAGGGTTTATAACTTTATAAAGTTTTTTCTAAACTTAGTTTATCTTCTATTATTTTTTGCATTAATACTTAATGTAGCATGTGGCACAGCTTTTAACCTTTCTTTAGAAATAAGTTTGCCGGTTTCTCTGCAAATACCATAAGTTTTGTTTTCAATTCTTACAAGAGCAGCCTCTAAATGTTGAATAAATTTTTGCTGACGCATAGCCAAACGACTTGCTTCTTCTTTAGATAAAACTGCAGCTCCTTCTTCTAACACTTTGAAAGTTGGCGAGGTGTCTTGAGTATCATTTCCGGAACTATTATCTATAGATTGTCTTAAAATTTTAAAGTCATCTTTGGCTTTTTCTAATTTTTTTAAAATTATCTCTTTAAATTCTTGTAATTCCTCATCATTATATTTTGTCTTTTCTTCCATCTTAAATTCCTTTCTATTTTTTATCAATCTTAATGTAGGTTTTCACGTTATTTTCAATTTCTACGAGAAACTCTTTGTTTTGTTCTACATTTTCCGATAAAATTATCTCATCAGCCAATGTTTGAGTTGCAATATAATCTTTATAATTTAAAATTGCATCGTTTATCTCATCATGTTTTCCAATTTTTATTAAAATTCTATCAACAACTTCAAAACCTAAATCTTTTCTGAAATTTTGAATTCTGTTTATAAACTCACGTGCAATTCCTTCTTGTTTAAGTTCATCGCTAATTGTAACATCAAGTGCCACAGTGTATTTGCCATCGTTTGCAACTAGCCAACCCGGAATGTCTTCCGATATTATTTCAACATCTTCGAGTGTTAAAATAATTTCTTCGCCCGCATTGTTTAAAATATATTGCTGTTCGCTTTCGATTTTTGCAATATCTTCTTGCTCGAATTTTGCCAACTCACCTGCAATAAATTTCATGTGTTTTCCGTATTTTGGTCCCAAAGTTTTAAAATTCGGCTTTATTTTCTTAACCAAAACACCCGAAGTTTCTGTCAAGAACTCTAATTCCTTAACATTTACTTCCGATAAAATTAAATCTTTTACCTTACTTATTTGTCCCTCAAAATTTTCATCAAGAATTGGTATCATTATTTTTTGCAATGGCTGGCGAACTTTTAAACTAACTTTACGGCGTAAGCCAAGCACCATAGACGAAACTTTTTGTGCTATTTCTTGGCGTTCTTCCAAAGATTTATCAATAAGTTTCTCATCAAATTCGGGGAATTTTGCTAAATGCACCGACTGCTTATTTCTGCCTGTTGCCAATGTTAAATCGCGATAAAGCTTATCGGCATAAAATGGTGCTATTGGTGCCATTAGTTGCGAAACAGCTTCTAAACAAGTGTAAAGTGTTTGATATGCACCTATTTTATCTTCGTTATATTCTCCGCCCCAGTAGCGTTTTCTGTTTAATCTAACGTACCAATTACTTAGGTTTTCGCTAACAAAATTTTGTATTGCTCGACCTGCTTTTGTTGGTTCGTAGTTTTCGTAATGTTCTTTAAGCTCTTTAATTAATGAGTTTAATAAGGAAATTATCCAACGGTCAATCTCTGGACGTTTTTCCACAGGAATTTCTTTTTCGGAAAAATTAAATCCGTCAACATTTGCATAAAGCGAAAAGAACGAATATGTATTATAAAGTGTTCCGAAAAATTTACGACGAACCTCATCAACACCTTCAACATCAAATTTTAGGTTATCCCATGGCTGTGCATTTGTTGTCATATACCAACGAAGTGGGTCGGAACCGAATTTCTCTATCGTTGCAAACGGATCGACACCATTGCCCAAACGCTTCGACATTTTTTGTCCTTTTTTGTCTAAAACCAAACCGTTTGAGATAATATTTTTATAAGCTACGCTATCGAACAACATCGTAGATATCGCATGAAGCGTAAAGAACCAACCACGAGTTTGGTCAACACCTTCGGCAATAAAATCGGCAGGGAAAAATCCTTTTTCGTCAATCAGTTCTTTGTTTTCGAACGGATAATGCAATTGTGCATAAGGCATTGCACCGCTATCGAACCAAACATCAATAAGGTCTAATTCGCGATACATTTTTTGTCCGCTTGGCGATACTAAAATCATATCATCAACATAGGGACGGTGTAAGTCGATTTTCTCGTAATTTTCTTTCGAGTAATCGCCAACTACAAAGCCCTTTTCTTTAAACGGATTTTCTTTCATAAATCCTTTTTCAAGCGATTTTTCAATTTCATTGTAAAGTTCTTCTACCGAACCAATACAAATTTGCTCTGTTCTGTCTTCGCTAACCCAAATAGGCAAAGGTGTTCCCCAATATCTAGAACGAGATAAATTCCAATCTTGCAAGTTTTCCAGCCACTTACCAAATCGCCCTGTTCCTGTTGATTGAGGTTTCCAATTTATTGTTTTATTTAACTCGAACATGCGTTCTTTAAGCTCGGTAGTTTTTATAAACCAACTATCTAACGGATAGTATAATACCGGCTTATCTGTTCGCCAGCAATGCGGATAATTATGTTCGTGTTTTTCTACTTTAAATGCTTTGTTATCTAATTTTAGCATAACTGCTAAATCCACATCTAGGGTAGGTGCTTTCTCGTCTAATGTTGTATCGTAGGCATTTTTAACGTATCGCCCTGCATACTCTGCATATTTTTCTTTATCAAGATAATTTTTTATGAAATCTTCCGATAAATCCTCTATTCTGTAAAAACGTCCTTGTTTGTCAACCATTGGCTGACGAGTTTCTTCTTTATCAATAAGTACAAGAGGAACAATTCCTGCGGCTTTTGCAACTCTATCGTCATCGGCACCAAAAGTTGGGGCAATATGCACAATTCCGGTACCGTCTTCGGTGGTTACAAAATCGCCTAAAATTGTTCTGAATGCATCGCCATCGGGTTTAACCCAAGGGATTAACTGCTCATAAGAAATACTTTCTAAATCTTTGCCTTTATACTCGGCTAAAATTTTAAACGGAATTTTTTTATCGCCTTTTTTGTATTCGTCAAAATTAAGCTCTGCATTTTCTGCTTTGAAATATGCAGATACTCGGTCTTTTGCTAAAATTACAATAATTTTATCGCCTGTATATTGATTAAAACTTGCAAGTTTAACATAAGTGATACCCGAACCAAGAGCCAATGCAGTGTTCGATGGCAAGGTCCAAGGTGTTGTTGTCCAAGCTATAAAATGTATATCTTTGGTAAAATTGCTATCGAATAAAAATTCTGATTTTTCGTTCTTTACAATTTTAAATTGTGCTACTGCGGTTGTGTCTTTTACATCTTTGTAGCAACCCGGTTGGTTTAGTTCGTGTGTACTTAATCCTGTTCCGGCAGCCGGCGAAAATGGCTGAATTGTATATCCTTTATAAAGTAAATTTTTGTTATATAGTTGTTTAAGCAAGTACCAAAGAGTTTCGATATATCGATTATCGTAAGTGATATACGGGTCGTTCATATCAACCCAATATCCCATTTGTTTTGTTAAATCTTCCCAAAGGTCGGTGTATTTCATCACATCTTCGCGACAAGCACGATTGTAATCGTCAACTGAAACTTTTTTGCCGATATCTTCTTTTGTTATGCCTAAGTTTTTCTCAACACTCAATTCAATAGGTAAACCGTGAGTATCCCAACCGGCTTTTCGTTTTACTTGAAATCCGTCTTGGGTTTTGTAGCGACAAAAAATATCTTTAATTGTTCGTGCCATTACGTGATGAATACCCGGCTTTCCGTTTGCCGATGGTGGCCCTTCGTAAAATACAAATGGCTTTTGTCCTTCGCGTTCAGTTATACTTTTTGCAAAAGTATTTTCTTTCTCCCACAAACTCGATATTTCTTTGTTTATCGCCGATAAGTCAAACTGCTTATACTCATTAAATTTACTCATTTTTTTCGCCTCTTTTTTTGAATCTTGCAAAGATAATAAAAATTGGTAATTAACAATTAGAATTAATAATTACTAACTCATTTTAAAAAAAATAAATTAACTTAGATTTGCTAATAAAAAACTTATACTTACTTTTATATCATAAAATATTTTTTAAATCTAAAAAAATGAAAAAGCACATTTTATTTATAGTATTTGCATTATTTGTTTCTATAACATTTGCACAAAAGCAAGAAACTCCAAAAATGACATTGGAAGATGTATGGTCGAATTACAAGTTTTACCCTCAATCGGTTTATGGTATTCGTTCTATGAGCGATGGAGAATCGTACACTACACAAAATGGCAACAGTATTGTAAAATACAGCTACGAAACAGGCGAGGTAATAGATACAATTTTTAATTTAAATGATATTAATGATGAAGATGCTCCTAAAAAATTCGACGATTACGAATTTTCTGCCGATGAAAACAAAATGCTTTTAACAACTAATACAGTTCCAATTTATCGTCATTCTTTTACTGCAGAATATTATATTGTTGATTTAGGAACAAATAAAATTTCTAGCTTTTTCGATGAACCGGTGCAATTAGCCACATTTTCGCCTAAAGGCGATAAAGTAGCTTTTGTTTATCAAAACAATTTATATTATGTTGATTTAGCTACAAACGAACAAACCCAAGTAACAAAAGATGGTAAAGTAAACGAAATAATAAACGGTGCACCGGATTGGGTTTACGAAGAAGAATTTAGTTTTTCGCGTGCATTCGAGTGGGCTCCTGATGGTAGCAAAATCGCATACATGCGTTTCGATGAAAGCGAAGTAAAAGAATATGAACTGGAATTTTTCGATAATCTTTATCCAACACAATACAAGTTTAAATACCCTAAAGCAGGAGAAAAAAATTCTGTTGTAGAAGTTCATATCTATAATTTACAAACAAAAAAAGATATTTCGGTAAATTTAGGTACAGAACAAGACCAATATATTCCAAGAATTAAATGGACAAAAAATCCTAACACTTTAAGTTTCTACAGATTAAATCGTTTGCAAAATCATTTAGAACTGATGCTTGCCGATGCCGAAACCGGAAGTACAAGTGTGATTTTCGATGATAAAGACAATTATTATATCGAAATAACCGATAACCTTACTTTTCTCGAAGATGGAGAACATTTTATTGTTACATCAGAAAAATTTGGGTGGAACCACTTGTATTTATACAATATGCAAGGCAAACTTGTAAACCAAATTACTGATGGGGAATGGGAAGTAAGCGAATTTTTTGGTTACGATGAGCTAAACGATAAGCTATATTTTACATCTACAGAAATTTCTCCTTTAGAGCGTCATCTATACTCAATAAAAAAAGATGGTAGCGAATAAACACTTATCACAGAAAAGAAAGGAACTCACAGTATAAGTTTTAGCAATGGATTTAAATATTTTATCGATTTTTTTACAGATGCTAACACTCCTTATTATATTACTTTAAACAATGCCAATGGAAAAGAAATAAGGGTTCTGCAATCTAACGAAAGATTAGTGAAATTAATGAAAGATTATAAATTTTCGAAAAAAGAATTCTTTACTTTCACTACTGACGAAGGCGTAGAGCTTAACGGATGGCAAATAAAACCTGCTAACTTTAAAAAAGGCACAAAATATCCTGTTTATATGTATCTGTATGGAGGTCCCGGTTCGCAAGAAGTTACAGACTCGTGGGATTACAATGCAATTTGGCATCAATTATTAGCACAAAAAGGTTATTTAGTTGTTTGTGTTGATAACCGCGGAACAGGCGGACGTGGTGCAAAATTTAAGAAACAAACCTACGGACAGTTGGGAAAACTAGAAACAAAAGACCAAATTGAAGCAGCAAAGCATGTTGCTAAATGGAAATATACCGATGAAAACCGCATTAGCATACAAGGTTGGAGCTATGGCGGATATATGTCGTCGCTTTGTTTATTTAAAGGAAACTATATTTTTAAATGTGCCATTGCCGTTGCTCCTGTTACAAATTGGAGATATTACGATTCTATTTACACCGAGCGTTATATGGGTTTGCCAAAAGATAATGCCAAAGGATATGACGATAATTCACCAATAAACCATACCCGTAAATTAAACGGAAAATACTTGTTAGTTCACGGTTTAACCGATGATAATGTGCATTTTCAAAACACAGCAGAAATGGTGAAAAAATTACAAGAAAACGATAAACAATTCGATTTAATGATTTATCCGAATAAAAATCACGGAATTTATGGCGGAAATACTCGACACCATTTATTTAAACTTATGTTAGACTTTTTGGAGGAAAATTTGTAATTAATATACAATAAAATGAGTAAGGTAATATTTTTTTGCTTTTTTGCTTTTTTGTTTTTCTCTGCAATAAGCTATGGGCAAACAAAACAAATTTATTTTTCGGCACAAATAGAAAATCCTGTTGATGATTCTGTTTATATAACACCTTTTTATGAAAAAACTCCGATAAAAGTTTTTAAATTAGTCGATGGAGAAGCAAAAACAGACAGTTTTTATGTTTCTATGGGATACTATAAAATTCATCATGGTGTAGAAAGTACAACTATATTTTTAAAACCGAATTTTAATTTAAATTTTTCGTTAAACACAAAAGAATTCGACGAAACTGCTAAATATAAAGGAAAAGGAGCTACAGAAAACAATTATTTAGCAGAAAAATATCTTTTAATAGAAAGTTTTGGAAAGTTAAGAGCATATACATATTATGCAAAATTCGACGAACAGGATTTTTTACGAATCTCTGATTCCCTATATCAATTACAAGTTAAATTATTTAACAAATACAAAGCAAATTTTGATAAAGATTTTGCTTTTATCGAAGGAAAAGATTTGGAAATAAGATATTTATCAAAACTTTCTAATTATGAAAGTATGCATGGTTATGTTACCAATAACAATGATTTTAAAGTTTCCGAGGAATATCCAAACCCTTTTAAAAATATTGATTTAAAAGATACTGTATTATTGTTATCACCAGATTACATAGATTATGTAAATAATTATTTAGAAAGTTTATGTTATAAAAAAATAACTAATGGTGATTTTTCTAATTTTTACATATATTTTATTGACTTTATCAATTCAGAAATTAAAAGTAAAAAAACAAAAGAAGAAGTAGCATTTTACTATATAAAATGGAGATTTAACGATTTAAATAATATTGATGAAAGATATCAGAAACTTAAACAACTCGTAACAAAAAAAGAATACTTAGCTTTGTTAGAGATTAATTATCAGAAAATAAAAAAACAAGCAAAGGGGAATATTTCACCAAATTTTGAATTATATGATATTGATAGTAATTTAGTGAAACTAAGCGACTTTAAAGGAAAACTCGTTTATATAGATATTTGGTCAACATGGTGTAGCCCTTGTATAAAAGAGATCCCTTATTTAATGGAAATTGAAGATAGTTTAAAAGCTAAAAATATTGTTTTTATAAGTATTTGTAAAGAAGATAGTAGAGAACGCTGGTACAATACTGTTACATATAATAAATTAAGCGGTATTCATTTATTTGCTCCAAATAAAAATATAGAATTTTTTAATTTCTTTATGGTTGATGGTGTTCCTCGTTATATTTTGCTAGATAAAAATGGAAAAATTATTTATGCAGATGCAATAAGACCTTCGAATAAAAAGATAATAGAAGAATTGATTAAATTATTGGAAGATTAAATTATCAATAACATGCTAATTTGTTAAAAGTTTCTATTATTTATACCTTAGCAATCTAAATTGTTTTTAATGTCGAAAAGAAAAATAGACCATATAGAACTTGCAAAATCATCGCAAACAGCAAGACTTGAACTTGATAATAGATTTTATTACGAACCGCTTTTATCGGCACACCCTAAGGGAGATGTAATAAAACCCATAAAATTTGCAGGTAAAACCATGCGATATCCTATTTGGATTTCGAGTATTACAGGTGGCACAGATTCAGCAAAAAAAATAAATACAAATTTAGCAAAAGCAGCCAATGAGTTTGGTTTAGGCATGGCTCTTGGTTCGTGTCGTTGTTTATTAGATAACGATAATTGCTTTGATGATTTTGATATGCGTAAAACTATTGGTAATCAGCCATTTTATGCAAACCTTGGAATAGCACAAATAGAGAAAATTGTTAAAGAAAAATCTTACAATAAGATAAAAGAATTAATAGATAAACTACAAGCCGATGGTTTGTTTATTCACATAAACCCATTGCAAGAAATATATCAACCCGAAGGCGATAAAATAAATGTGACACCCATAAAAACATTAGAAAAATTTACCGAAAAACTAAAAACAAATATCTTTGTAAAAGAGGTGGGGCAGGGCTTCGGACCAAAAAGTTTAGAAGCATTATTTGGTTTAAATATTAAAGGAATAGAATTTGCCGCTTTTGGCGGAACAAATTTTACAAAACTTGAAATGTTACGAGAAAATAATATTTCATCAATGCAAAATGTTGGACATAATATTGATGAAATGATTGAATTTTACAAAGATATTTTAATATTGAAAGAAAAAATATTAATTATTTCCGGCGGTATAGAATCTTATCTTGACGGTTTTTATTATATCAATAAAATTAGTACTACGGCTGTATACGGACAAGCATATAATATGTTAAAACATGCTGCCGAAAGTTACCAAGCACTTAAGAATTATTTAAGCGAAGAAATAAAAGGCTTGGAGCTGGCTTATACTTATTTGAAATTAAAATAGAAAATGAAAGACAAATATATAGAAGGTTTTTCGCTGTTAAGCAAAGAAGAAAAACTTAAAATAGTTTCAGAATTTACGTCTAATCCACAAAAAGCCGAAGAAATTTATAAATCGTTTTGGATAAAAGACAACAAAGAATCTAAGATTTTTGATGAGTTTAGTGAGAATACAATTTCGCTTTATGGTTTGCCATACGGAATAGCTCCAAACTTTATGATAAACAATAAATCGTATTTACTACCAATGGTTACAGAAGAAAGTTCGGTTGTTGCAGCTGCGGCAAAATCGGCAAAATTTTGGTCGAAATACGGTGGCTTTAAAGCAAAAGTAATATCTAGTGTTAAAACAGGCCATATTCATTTTCTCTGGTCGGGTAAATACGAAATTTTTAAAGAATTTTTTCCTGAACTAAAAACAAGATTATACGAAAGAACAAACGATATAACCGCAAACATGCAAAAACGTGGTGGCGGAATACTTGATATTGAGCTAGTTAATTTAAACGAAGAATTAGAAAACTATTATCAAATAAAAGCAAGTTTTGAAACAGTTGACAGTATGGGGGCAAATTTTATAAACTCTTGTTTAGAAGAATTTGCCGATGAGCTGAAACTGTTTGCCAACGAAAAACACTTGGAAGAACCAAATGTTATAATGTCAATTCTTTCAAACTATACTCCCGATTGTGTTGTAGAATGTTCTATAGAATGCAAAACAGAAGATTTTAGGGATTTAGATATTGATATGGAACCCGAAGAATTTGTGAAAAAATTTGAGGCAGCAGTGAAAATTGCAAACGTATCAACATACAGAGCAACAACACATAACAAAGGAATTTTTAATGGAATTGATGCAGTAGCTCTTGCCACAGGCAACGATTTTCGTGCTTTAGAAGCCGGCGGACATGCTTTTGCTTCGCGTAATGGTAAATACAAAAGTTTAACAAAAATTTCGGTTGATAACGGAAATTTTAAATACTCCTTAATCATTCCTGTTGCAGTTGGAACAATTGGCGGATTAACCGCCTTGCACCCATTGGCACGCTTGTCTTTAGATTTACTCGCTAACCCAAAAGCAAAAGAACTTATGATGATAATTGCTTGTGCAGGTTTATCTAACAATTTTTCGGCAGTAAAATCGCTTGTTACCAAAGGCATACAACTTGGGCATATGAAAATGCACTTAATAAATATTTTAAATTCTTTAGAAGCAAACGAAACACAAAAGAAAGAAGCAATTGAATATTTTAAAACCAAAAAAGTTTCGGTTAATAATGTTCGAGAGTTTTTATTTAAGAAAGATAAACATTTGTAAAAGAGTAATTTAAAAATATATCAATAAATCAGCGTTAGTTTAATTTCTTTTAATTATATTTACACTGAAAAAAAGGCACTAGATAAGATGAAATCTAACAATAATAAAATAGTTTATATTGTACTTTTTCTTTTGGTATCGATATTTTCGTTTGCACAAAAGAATGTAGAATTTAAAGAAAAGAATTTTGATAATAAAAAAGCATTCCATAATGCTTATGATGAGCTACTTGATGGAAATGATAATTTTGCAGAGCAATTATACATTCTTGCATTAAAACAATTTCTAATAGCACAAGAATTTAATCCAAACAATGCCGATTTAAATTATAAAATTGGTGTTTGTTATCTTTATACAAATCAAAAATACGAAAGCTTAAAATATCTTAGAACAGCAAATAAACTTGATTCAATAGGAATCGCCGATATAGATTACAGATTTGGTCAAGCATATCAATATGTA
>Ga0256913_10001704_pt1 | contig 11235 bp, 10 predicted proteins | sample Axial_MatmetaG_FD_185970 | JGI IMG/M metagenome (GOLD analysis project Ga0256913, IMG submission 185970) | Deep-sea worm associated microbial mat communities from Axial Seamount, Juan de Fuca Ridge, Pacific Ocean - Axial_Mat | ecosystem: Environmental > Aquatic > Marine > Oceanic > Microbial...
TGATGATATCTATACCTCTATGACTTAGCCACTCTTGAGATATCTTTGAGCGTTCACCACCTCTAAAGCAGTAGAGTTTGGCATCAGGGTGATCGGCTATAAAATCTCTCCATCTATCTATCCGATTCTCTCTATCTTGACCTCTTACTAGTTGATGTCCAAGCTCTATAGCTTTTTTATTGCCCTGCTCTTTGTAGCATATACCAACTTGATGCCTCTCCTCATCACTCATAAGAGGTAGGTTGACACTATATGGGAAAGCACCCTTTTTGAACTCTATAGGAGATCTGACATCTATGAGTGGAGTATGGTTGATGACTATAGATCTGAAGTCACCACTTTTTAGAAGAGTAGACACCTATATCACCTCTATAATCTTTTCACCCATCTCATGTGTCTTGCCTATGGCATCTAGCTTTAGTCCTGCATTGGCTGTAGTACTCAAAAACTCCTCAACACCATCTCTCTTGACAACTACAAGTAGCCCACCTGATGTCTGGGCATCACATAGTATCTCTCTTTGTTGTTGTGTCATACTACTAATGCTCTCACCATAACTTAGGAAGTTTTTCTTGGCTCCTCCTGGTATACATCCCATCTGACGATACTTCTCTACATTTGCAAGTAGCGGTACCTTCTCAAACCACACAGTAGCACCAATTTGACTACTCTCACATATCTCTTTGAGGTGACCCAATAGTCCAAATCCTGTCACATCAGTCATAGCTACTACACTCTCAAGTGAAGCCAACTCTCTACCTATCTTATTGAGAGTAGTCATGGCTTCTATTGCTGGTTGGATCTCATTGGCTTCTATCTTTTTTTGTTTCTGGGCAGTAGATAGGATACCTATACCTAGTGGCTTGGTGAGAAATAGTAGACAATCCTTCTGGGCTTGGTCATTTTGCATTAAGTTTATATTTTCCACTAGCCCTGTAGCTGCCAAACCAAATATAGGCTCAGGTGAATCTATAGAGTGACCACCAGCTAGAGGTATACCTGCATCTTCACAGACTGCACGACCACCATCTATAACCGCTCTACCCACCTCTGCGGATAACTTATCTATAGGCCATCCAAATATAGATATAGCCATGAGGGGATTGCCTCCCATTGCATATATATCACTCAGGGCATTGGTAGCAGCTATTTGACCGAAGATAAAAGGGTCATCAACTATCGGCATAAAAAAATCTGTAGTAGACAATACAGAAGTACCATTACCTAGATCATAAGCTGCCGCATCATCTCTATTGCTGTTGCCTACTATTAATTGTGGATATACTATATCTGCACGAGTTGTCTCTAGCATCTCATCTAACAACATTGGTGAAATTTTGCATCCACACCCAGCACCATGGCTATACTCTGTCAATTTTATTTCATTCATTTTGATTATACTCTTTCATTGTGTTTTGTAAGAAGGCTATCGATCCCAAATTGTGTATAAAGCTATCATAAATTGCTATAGCATCATATATCACACAATTTGAGTCAATTTTATTTGATATCTTAGCCTAATCTATCTCTTATATTCTGGGCAATTGCCTCTGCTTTTGCACCCAATACTATCTGGATACTCTCTTTGTCGGGACGGATGACACCTTTTGCACCCAATAGGATAAACTCATCATCTTTGATATCACTACTATCCACTACTCTCATCCTAAGACGAGTGATACAAGAGTCAGTATCTACTATATTTTCTCTACCACCAAGTGCATCTATAAATCTATCTACCTCACTATGTGGTTTTTGGTGATCTTTCTCTATCGGACTCTTATTTGTAAATTCTTTTATCTTATCTTTCTCCTCCACTATCTTTTTGATATTGAACTCATCTGTCTCTTTGGGATCAGATATGGTGTCTGAGGGGCTACTCTCTTTGAGCTCTACCTCTCTAAATAGCTCTATCTTGAGAACTCTTATGAGAGTATATCCCACTATAAAATATACTACTCCTATCACTACCCCCAATGGTAGTAACATCAAAGGCTCTGTAGCTAATTTGTAGTTGATGATATAGTCTATAGCACCAGCAGAAAACCCAAATCCATGGTGTATCCCCATCATCTGTGCTACTGCCAATGATAGCCCTGTAAGCAGAGCATGTACTACAAATAGTAGTGGTGACAAAAATAGAAACAGAAACTCAAAAGGCTCTGTAATACCTGTAAGAAATGATGTCAAAGCTACACTTATGAGTATGGCACCTACCTCTTTTCTCTTGGATTTTGGAGTATTGAGATACATCGCTAAACCCAAAGCAGGAAGCCCGAACATCATCACAGGGTAAAATCCTGCCATATAGATACCTGCACTTTTGTCTCCAGCAAAAAATCTATGCAAGTCACCGTGTGCTATTAGCTCTTTACCTGCTTGAATATACTCATAGTCACCCAGTTGAAACCAAAAAATAGAGTTGAGGATATGGTGTAGCCCTAGTGGTATGAGTAGGCGGTTGAGTGTACCATATATGAAAGTACCTACTTCATCTAGACCTATGATAGCATTGGAGAATGTATCTATACCATCTTGTGCATAGTGCCAAAAGTATCCAGCTACTACACCTACAAATATAGCCAATATAGCAGTGATGATAGGGACGAACCTCTTGCCACCAAAAAATCCCAAAAACTCTGGTAATTTTATATCATGATATCTATTGTAGAGAGTTCCTGCTATAATTCCCATGATGATACCTATAAATACACCCATCTTTACATTTTCATCTATAGATATATATACAGCTTTTGCTATGAGTACTCCTATTGCACCAGATAGTGCGGCTGCCCCATCACTGTTTTTGGCTACTCCATAGGCTATACCTATACCAAATAGTAGATCAAGATTGGCAAATATAGCATCTCCTGCTGCCTTCATCACTACAGCACTCTGACCATCAAATATATCACCAAAACCAAATCGTAATAGCAGAGCTGCTACAGGCAATACAGCTATAGGTGTCATGAGGGCTTTGCCTATCTTTTGTAAAAAATTGAGCATCTATAAGTTCTCCAAAGAAATATGGGCTAATTCTACCAAAAGTTATATTCGTTAGTTATTAGGGATATTGCAAAAATCAATCCAAATCATATAGTAGAATTGTAAAATAGTATCAAGCACTTATATTGAGGGTATTTATGAATAACTCTTAAGTCTGAGCAAAATGGGTAGTCGGTGATCGTCTATAGATGCCTAATCGTATAATAAGTTGTACTCATTATACGATATGAGCTAAAAGATTTTAGTTCTCTTCGCTATCTCTTTGAGTATCTCATCTAAGCTCTTATCCTCTACAGTTACTACTATATCTGCTAGAGATCTATAGGCTTTTTCTCTCTCTTTGTAGAGTCTCTTGGCCTCTTTTGGGCGAGAGAATAGGGGGCGTTTTTTGAGTTTTTTGTCTGCATTTGGTGAATTGATAATACGATTGTATATCCAATCATAAGATGCATCCAATAAAACTATAGTACCTATATCACGAAGATTATCTACCTTATAGAAGCCTCCTCCACAACTGATAAGAGTCCCCTTGACATTATCCACGAGCCAATTGGAAGTCTCCTGCTCAAGAGAACGGAAGTATGGTTCACCATCCGCTTCAAAAATCTTTTTGACTTTGCGATTCTCTTTGGACTCTATGAGATCGTCTGTATCTATATTGTAGACTCCGTATCTTTTGGCAAATGCACGAGCTGTTGTGCCTTTGCCTATACCCATAAAACCTATCAGAACTATATTGTTTTTCAATTTTGACTCTATTTATATATAGTTACAGATAGTTACACTATATTATAGCGATCTATGATCTTTCTAACTCTTTTTCTCAGACTCTTTATAGCATCTACTGCTGTTTCACCTTCAGCAGCTAAGCTCTCAAACTCATCAAATTGGATCTTTGCAACCCAACCAACCTTGTCATGTAGCTTTATACCAACGAAACGAACTTCACCAAAGTGTGCTTTTGCTTCTCTTCTAAGTCTCTCGATCCTCTGATCTATCGTTTTGACCTCTTTTGTATCATCTACTGCCATTACTACTCCTTTTCATTTAATCTTATATGAATTATACCATAAAATTTGTATTAGAAGATCATCCCATCTACAGGTGAACTTGCAGTTGCAAATGGTCTTTTTGGTATGCGTCCCGCTAGATAACTCATCCTACCTGCTATAACTGCATGTTTCATGGCTTCAGCCATCACCATAGGGTTGTCTGCTTGAGCTATAGCTGTATTGGTGAGTACCCCCTCCGCTCCTAGCTCCATAGCTGCGGCTGCGTCACTAGCACACCCTATACCTGCATCTACTATGACTGGTACACTAATAGCCTCTTTTATGAAGTGTATATTGAACTTATTTTGCACCCCCAAACCTGAACCGATAGGTGCTGCTAGAGGCATCACTGCATGGGCTCCTGCATCCTCTAGTCTCTTGGCTATAATAGGATCATCATTGGTATACGCCATGATAGTAAAACCCTCTTTTGACAATACTTCACAAGCTTTAATGGTCTCTACTACATCAGGGTATAGGGTCTTTTGTGTATCTCCTATCACTTCAAGTTTGATAAGATCAATACCTGTCGCCTCTCTAGTGAGTCTAAAGAGTGTGATAGCCTCTTCTGCTGTGACACATCCTGCTGAATTTGGAAGAAATTTGACACGAGTATCTTTGAAATAATCCATCAAATTCTCCTCCTCTGGATTGGTGATATTAAGTCTTCTTACTGCTACTGTGATGAGTTCGCTACCACTTGCAAGGGTAGCATCAAGAGTAGTTTGAAAACTATCATACTTTCCACTACCTACTATCAATCTACTACCCAACTCATAGTTACCTATTTTTAATATACTATCCATACTACTATCCTATTGTTAATTTAGCTGTTTATATCATATCACTATTTAAAACTTTCTTGATAGCTTCAGATAAAGCAATTTTTTCTACTCTTTTTATCTCAGCTTCATATTGAGCAAATGATCTACCCTCTTTTGCTACCTCTTTTTGTAGTATCAGCTCTCCACTATCTAGCTCAGCACTTACCCAATGGACACTCACTCCACCACTAGGGAAGTTGTCACTATAGCTTCTCTCTATAGCCTCTATACCCTTATGTCTAGGTAGTAGAGATGGATGTAGATTGATAGCTTTGATATGGTCTGTAAATATAGGTGTCAATATACGCATAAATCCAGCCAATACTGTAAGATCTAAATGGTAGTGACTCAATAGATCTACTATCTTGCTATCGAACTCCTCTCTACTATGAAATGCTTTTGAATCAACTATCTCTAGTGGAATATTGTACTCTTTTGTATAGGCTATGCCACCTGCATTTGGATTGTTGGTCACTGCTACAGCTACCTCTAAGTCTCTATGGTGCATATGCTCTAGTATGTAGGCTAGGTTACTCCCCGTACCGCTAAATAGTATCGCTATTTTTTTCAAGATTGGCTATCTCCTCTATCAAATCTGTTGGAAGCATAGCATAAGAGCTTCCATTATATGCTTTGGCAGCAGATGTAAGTGCTAATGATGCAGTAGTAGCGGCATCTATAGCAGTATACCCTTGAGCCAAAAGTGACCCTATCAATCCACTCAATACATCTCCGCTACCACCCTTGCTTAACTTACTGCTACCGTAGGGATTTACAAATAGTTTATCATCTTGTGCTATTATCATATTGGCTCCTTTTAGTAGCAGAGTAACATGTGGGTAGATGGCACAAAATTTACGAACATATAGAAATCTATTGGATTGCAGAGTAGCTATATCTAGCATCTCATAGTTTGATCTATCTATATCTCTTATAGTTCTATTCCATAGAGCTACGAACTCTTTTGGGTGAGGTGTTAAGAGTATATCTCTATCTTTTTGTTCTACAAATCTTGATAGTATCTTATGGTGAAAGATATCAGCATCCAATACTATAGGTATGCTACTGCTTACTATATCATCTACTATCGTACTGTCAAACTCACTACCAAAACCCATGCCAAAAGCTATGGCAGTGGTATTGGAGGGGAGATCGATACCCTGCATAAGAGTATATGGTAGGTGACTCTCTATATCTCCTATAAGGGTCGTTAGCCCTACACCAAAACGCATAGATGCCATTGCTGTGAGTATACTAGCACCCTCTTTTTCGCCAGATATTACAGCTAAGTGTCCAAAAGAGCCTTTGTGGGTACTCTTGCTACCTCTACATGGTAGCTTGATATCGGACTCCTCTAACAGATAGCTACTACTAGGTATCTCATAGACTTCTCTAGCTACTCCTAGCTCTACACATACTATCTCTCCTACATAATCTTTGGCATTGTCACTATATAGAGCCTCCTTCAATGCACCCATAGTGATAGTGGTATCTGCTCTGAAAGCGACAGGCATAGGGTTGCCATCTATAGTGATACCTGTAGGTATATCGCAAGACAATTTAAATCCATCTAACATATTTAATACCTCTACTATATATATAGTATCACTATCTAGCTCACGACTAAGCCCCGCTCCAAAAATAGCATCGACTACTATATCTGATCTACTTATCTCATCTACGATATCAATACCTAGCTTTTTGACTCTATCTAGCTGTAGTGTAGCCATATCTGATTTGACTCCAAATGGTATATGTAATTTGACATCACAGTACCCAGATAGTAATCTTGCCAAGACTATACCATCTGCACCATTGTTGCCCACTCCTGCAACTATAAGTAGTGATAAGCCTCTTGGAAAATTTGATCTTATGTAGTTTGCCATACCCAAAGAGGCATTCTCCATCAATATATCTTCGGTTAGATTGAATTGATCGTAACATCTTTTATCAAGAGATGAAGAGGATCTATACAGAGGATGCATATCTATCTCCATTAGTTTAGTATATTGTTATTATACATAAAATAAGCTATTAATACCTATTGGCAGAGTAAAATATAAGAGTTAAATAATTTACTATCGCATTAAATATAAAAATTAATTAAAATTAATATATTGTTTATAATAATTATGGTATTATGCTGATAGTTCTTAAAAATATTGTTATACTATCTATTTTAGTAATATATAATTTTAACTATTAAGGAGTTGGAGATGAATGTACAAAAACTAAATGAAGCCATTTTGAGACTTAGGGAAGATGTAGGAGAGGGGCTTGTCGCGACAGATATATTTACTGTAGCAGATGGTATGTCTATAGCTGCTTTCAACCCTCAGCCAAAAGCGAGTGCACTATTTAATCAAATGACAACAAATTTGATCAAGACTCTTAGGGGTGCTCGTTTCCCAAATCTAAATAGATACTATATATTGGATTTGGAGGGGGATCATATGGTGATAGTCCTTCCATTGGGCGACTATAGATGGGGCATATTAGTAAATAGTGCAAAGGTTCAGCTTGGTATGCTGTTGAGTATCGCAATCCCAAATGCAATAGAGGCATTTGAAGATGCACTATAGGAGTATCCCAAATTATGCGATAGAGATCATAAACTAGCATGGTCATTGTATCATGGTATTTGCAAATAATCATTGATCATCTTTTTGGTCAGACTCAAATCGTTTGCAAATACTCATAACAGAAGCATCTGATACTATTTCATAATCCTACTACATGATTTGGGAATATTATGCGTTAGATAGATCATAGACTCTACCACATAAATCAGTATATTAAGTGAGTTGTTATGATAACAGAAAAAGATTTGATAAATATTTTTATAAATTATAAAGATAAACTTTCAAAAAAACTATCTCTAAAAGATACTATCTCATTGTATGAGAATATGATTAAAGATATAACTCTACAGAAGAATAGTTATATACTATTAGTCGATAATGATAGTGAAGATAGACAACTATATAGCCCAACCTTTGATATCCATATACCCCTCTCAGGTGAGCATGAAGGTATATTGTATGAGTGTTATTTTACCAAAAAGTATCACTATCTAGCACATGCAAGAAGGAGTTTTTTATATCGTCAAAGAGTAGATAATTTCATAGATATAAAGATGAATAATCTACTTGTAATTCCCATTCTAGATGATGATAAAGAGGAAGTGATTGCTATCATATGGATCGCGACTATAGGTAAAGAGTCAGATATGTTTACACAAGATGAGATTGAGAATTTGGTCAAATTATCCAATAAGATAAAGGCTGAAATAAAATATCACACTAATGATGTAGATAGATCTATAATAAATGATATAGGTATCACAAAAGATAGTGAGTATATCCCATTAAATCTACTTATCGTAGATAATAGTACAATCATACTAAAATTTATAGAATTTTCCTTAAGAGAGTATAATATAAAGACAATAACAGCTAGAAGTTCACTAGAGGGTATTGAGAAATTTAAATATAATAGAATAGATATGATCATTATGGATGAATCGACCATAGGAATATCTGGACATCAAGCTATCAAAATAATACGCCAAATAGAGCTAGAGAAAGGTTATGACTCTATACCTATATTTGGTCTTACAAGTGATGCAACCAAGACAACTGTAGATAATATATTGGCAAGTGGTGCAAATTTGGTACTATTGAAACCTATAGAGAAGCATGATATCATTAATGCTATAGAGAAATATAGAGATATCAATCTTAAACTAAGCTAGATACCAAACCTCATCTCTCCTTGATCACACCCTCACTATACAATACAAAGAGATCTCTAAGATCATCTATCTCGATAGCGAGTTTTTTTCCTATATCACTATCTTTGACCAATATTCTTTGGGCTTTTTTCTCTATGATTTCACGAGAGCTTACTATATCAGTACCATTCTCTATAGCATCTTGTGTAGATTTGAATGGCTCATGCGATACTAGTGACATGCCTTGTGAATTGTATATAAGCGTATATCCTGCTATACCTGTCACCCCTTGGTATGCTCTTGATAGTCCACCATCTATCACTATCATTTTGCCATTACCTTTGATGGGGTTTTCACCTTTTTTGACTTTGACAGGTACATGTCCATTGATGATCTTGGCATCTTTGTCTAGACCAAACTCTGCCAATATATCTATACATAGCTGCTCACTATCCCTATACTCATAGTACCAGTTTTTTGACTCTTTTTTTGCACTAGTATCATCTATAAAATAGCTCTCAAATGTCGCCATCTTGCTTTTGCCAAATAGAGGAGAGTCTCTCCCTGCCCACAAAAACCACATTATACCTTGACCAAACTCTCTCTTCCTCTTATCACTTGAGAAGTATCCTTGTCTAGAGTAGTGGTCACAGATATCTAGTAGTTCTCTTCCTGCATAACTCTTCTCATCTATAGGTATAGATAGAAATTCTCCATCTTTATCTATGGGGATACATCCATGATATAGTAGGTTGTTGTTGTATATAGTGTATACTGCTCCTCTATCAAAGAGCATCTTTATATGTCTTTGTAGTTTTTCACTACCTAAGAAGCTGTTTTTTAGTTGATTGATCAGTTCTAGCTCACTACTGCTTAACTCATATGGAGAGGTAGATGAGAGTGTAGGCATATGCGTATCATTGAGTCTATACTCTATACCCTCTATAGTGACTCTGCCATTTTCCAAGTCGATAGACTCCAATATAGTCCGACCACCGATACCCCATTGTGGATTTTTGGATATCAGTTGTGCCTCTAGCTTGAACTGTATGATAGATATAGCCTTATGCATTTTAGATAGCTCCTCTATCATCTTTGGAGTATATCTGCTATCATCTTGTGATATCTTTGGTCTAAATTTTTTGCACTCATCATCACTATAGTACTCATAAGCCAATACAGATAGTGGGCGTAGTGATATACCATACCCCTCCTCTAGTGTTCTGGTATTTGCATATCTCAATGATACTCTTATAGCACTAGCGATAGATGCCAAATCTCCTGAAGCTGCTGCCATCCACAATATGTCGTGATTGCCCCACTGTATATCTAGTGAGTGGTAGCTCTCAAGTCTATCCATTATGATCTCAGCCCCATCTCCACGATCATATATATCACCTATGATATGTAGATGTGCTACCGCAAATCTCTGTATCACCTCTGCAAGTGCGACTATAAATGTATCTGCTCTATCCAACTCTATGATGGTTTTGATGATCTCATTGTAGTAGCTACTATTGACTTCACTATACTCATGTAGTAGCTCTTCGATAATAGAGGCAAACTCTTTTGGGAGGGCTTTTCTCACTTTTGATCTAGTATATTTGGCTGTTGTTACTTTGGTCAGGCGGATGAGTCTATATAGGTTGATCTCGTAGAACTCTTCTATATCCGCATCTCCTCTATGTCTATCTAGCACCTCTGAGGGGTAGTATACCAAGGTAGCGAACTCCCTCATATCTGAAGCTGTCATCTCTTTTTCAAAAATCTGCTCAATTTTACTCTTGATGACTCCTGAACCATTCTTGAGTACATGAAAAAATGGCTCATGCTCCCCATGTATATCTGACAAAAAATGCTCTGTACCTTTGGGGAGATTGAGTATTGCTTGAAGGTTTATGATCTTTGTGGAGACACTATCACGATTTGGGTACTCACGCGATAGTAGCTTCAGATACTTTAGCTTCTCTATTGATATACTATCTAACTCATCTCTATTCATAACAAACTCTCCCAAAATATTTGATAAATCACATTATCATACCCAAATAATCATTAATCTAAATTATGAAATAGATTTTAGGCTTTGGAGTAGAGATCTATATTTATCTCATCCAATCTATCAGGAGTGCCTATATCTCTCCACTCTCCATCAAATATCTCACCAGTTACTCTACTATCTCTCATAGCACCTCTTAGTATAGGTGCTAAAGGTTGTTTGCCATACTCAAGATCTCCAAATAGCTCATAGGAGTAGTAGCCTATACCACTAAATGTATATCTGCTCTTGCCACCATCTCTAACTATGGAGCCTTGTAACCCAAAATCACCATCTATATTGTGGTCTGGATTTGGTACCAATATGAGGTGAGCCAATATACCATCATCTAGCCTGAAATCAGGATCAAAATCATAATCACACCATATATCACCATTGATGACTAAAAAGCTATCACTCCCCAAAAGTGGAAGAGCTTTGATGATACCTCCTGCCGTCTCCAAACCCCCCTCGCTCTGCTCATCAGAGTAGATGATCTCTACACCCCACTCAGAGCCATCACCTAGAGCCTTTTTGATCTTGTATCCTAGATGTGCTATGTTTATAATGATCTCTCTGAAA
>Ga0256913_10001705_pt1 | contig 11234 bp, 12 predicted proteins | sample Axial_MatmetaG_FD_185970 | JGI IMG/M metagenome (GOLD analysis project Ga0256913, IMG submission 185970) | Deep-sea worm associated microbial mat communities from Axial Seamount, Juan de Fuca Ridge, Pacific Ocean - Axial_Mat | ecosystem: Environmental > Aquatic > Marine > Oceanic > Microbial...
CACGAATTTCATGGTAATTCCAGAAATCTGGTATGTGTTGCATGCGGGAGGAGGTTCTCTGTGAAAGAGGTGGGACTGGATAAATTACCACCGAAGTGCAAAGATTGCGGGGGCGTTCTAAAACCGGATTTCGTATTTTTTGGTGAACCGATTCCCGAACATGTGGCGATTGAATCCTACCGTGAAACTGAAATGTCTGATGTCTTCATATTAATCGGTACCACAGGTGAAATAATGCCGGCATCAGGAATTCCGTTCATCGCAAAAAGCAATGGTGCTAAAATTGTTGAGATAAATATAGAAAAATCAAATTACACAAGTCAGATAACCGATGTTTTCCTTAAAGGTAAAGCAACGTTAATAATGGATAATCTTGTGAAAGTATTGCGGGGTTAATATTCAGTGAATTAAATAGAACACTTTAATTTAACTGATGGAGCAGTGCAATGAATAAAATAATCTACAGGGCTATCGGCCTGATACACTCACCTTACACCGATGTTGCACCATTCCAGGCGTCTGATGGTGATACGAAGGAATCTTTTATCCTGGAATTACTGCCACAATACGAATCCGCTTTGAGGGATCTTGAACATTTCAGATACCTTATTGTCCTTTTTCACATGGACAGGGTCAGGAGATACGACGGCTTGAATATTGCCCATCCTCCCTCACTTTACGGCAGTGCCGTGGGCTTGTTTGCCAGCAGATCTCCGAACCGTCCGAATCCAATCGGGCTTGACATCGTAAGGCTTCTTGGAATTGAAGAAAATCAGGTTTATACATCGGAGTTGAGTGCCCTTGACGGAACACCGCTGCTGGATATTAAACCTTATACAGGAATGGATTCCAAACCTGACGCTGGAGATGGCTGGGCAAGCGGGAAATAATTGTCAACCATCAGCGAAATATGAGTTGACAATAATCGGCTCTCCGTACATAATCGGTCTGTTATGAACTGATACAATCCACTACAGGTTACAGGTTCGGAGGGTAAGCGTTGAGTGTTAACAGCCGAAAGGTTCTTGAAATTCTAAGAACCAGTAATAATTACATATCCGGCGAGGTTATTTCCGCGAACCTTGGAGTATCCCGCTCGGCTGTATGGAAGAGTATCGAAAAACTCAGGAGGAAAGGCTATATCATCAACGCCGTTCCCAACCGCGGATACAGGCTATCCGAGGGGATCGACCTTCCTGTCAGTGACGAAATCCATCGTTATCTTGATACAGAATGTTTCGGCAGTGAAATTATCTATATGGATACAGTTGATTCAACCAATAATCTTGCAATGAAACTGGCGGCTCAGGGAGCTGTACACGGTACCGTCGTCACGGCTGATAAGCAAACACATGGCAGGGGCCGCAGGGGAAGAAAATGGATTTCGCCTCCCGGCAGTAACCTCTACCTTTCAATTGTTCTGAAACCCGAAGTATCACCGGGCGAAGCATCACAGATTCCCGTCCTATCGGTAATAGCCTTGATAAGAGCTTTGAAACGTATGATCTCTGATCTGCCATTCATGATAAAATGGCCTAACGATATCTATTGTCGAGGTAAAAAAGTAAGTGGTACTCTGTGCGAAATGAAGGCGGAGATAGATAGAGTTAACTACATTGTCGTGGGAACCGGAATAAATGTCAACATGAAGCCAACTGAAAATTCACTGGAAAATATCGCAACTTCACTGTTTATGGAAACCGGGAATGAATACTCAAGGGTACGGATTGCCGCGCTTCTTCTGGAAGAGTTCGAGAGAGCCTACAAAGAGTGGTTATCGCATGGAGATCTGAAATTTGTTATTGATGAGTGGAACAGATATTCATTACTCAAAGATATGTATGTCGATGTGAGGACCGCGAACAAAGTAGTCAGTGGAAAAGCGGCGGGGATTGCAGTTAATGGAGCAATGAAACTTAAGCTTCCAGATGGTTCGTTACGTATGGTCTACGCAGGTGATGCCACTTTACATACGACTTATGGCGGATGAATACAGGAAGATTACGGTATGTATGCGATCACTCCGGCCAGAGCGCTTGAAATTCTAAAAACTCCTGAAAACCGGATTGACTCATTGCTTCAGGTATTCGATAAAATGAACTCTGACAGGCTGCCGGACGAAGTCTCATTCTGTTCGATAATCAACGCGAAATCGGGAAACTGCACCGAAGACTGTGCTTTTTGTGCCCAGTCTGCAATTAGTTCAGCGTCTTTCAAGTCCTATGCGATGCTGGATGGCCAGAGCATCCTGGCAGCCAGGAGGAGAGCCGGAGAGCAGGGAGCGGAATATTTTTCAATTGTTACAAGCGGTCGTTCGGCAACTGAAAAAGAACTGCGACTAGTCTGCAGAACAATATCCGAGAGTGGGAACGGAAGACCCTTCTGGTGTGCGTCCCTTGGAATACTTTCCCTGCGACAGCTCAGGCTCTTAAAAAAAGCGGGTCTTACTAGATATCACCATAACCTGGAGACAGCCAGAACGTACTTCCCGGAAATCTGTTCAACGCATACATGGCAGGAAAGAGTAAATACAATCCGGAATGCGAAACTTGCGGGGCTTGAAGTCTGTTCCGGAGGCATTATCGGTCTTGGTGAGAGTCAGCGTCAGAGGGTGGATCTGGCTTTCCATCTCAGGGATATAGAAGTTAACTCAATTGCCCTTAACATACTTGTTCATCTGAAGGGTACCGCGATAAAATCTCCGGAGAAGTACCCGTCTCCCGCTGATATACTGAAAACAGTGGTTATGTTCGGTACGGTCTGTCCCGATTCCGAGTTGAGACTCTGTGCAGGGAGGAAATATCTGGCTGAATATCAGAAGGATATTTTCAGAGCCGGAGTGACTGGATTGATGACAGGAGACCTGCTTACAGTAGCCGGTTCACGGATGGAGGAAGATCTTGAATTGCTTAAGATTGCAGGGAAAGTACCCGGGTTGTGAAAACGTACGGCGAGCAGCTGGAGCAACTCGAGAATAAAGGCTTAATGAGAAAACTTCAGGTTGGAAAACCTGGCATGCTGGAATTTTCATCGAACGATTATCTAGGTCTTGCACATCATCCACTACTGAAAGAAGCATCGATAAAAGCGATTGAACAGTACGGTTCAAGCGTGGCTTCCTCCAGGCTCATGTCTGGTAATTTGCAGCTTCACGAGGATCTGGAAAAGCGTCTTGCGAAACTTACCGGAATGGAAGCCGCACTGCTTTTCGGCAGTGGATTCCTGACGAATATCGGACTTCTCAACAGTACTGCATCCAGAGATGATCTGATATTTTCAGACAGGTTGAATCATGCAAGCCTAGTTGACGGAGCGGGGCTGAGCAGAGCGCGTGTCGCACGGTATAAACATTGTGATGTGGATCATCTCGAATATCTCCTTTCGCATCTTGAATGCCGCGGGCATCGATATATCGTGACGGATTCACTCTTCAGCATGGATGGCGATATTGCACCGTTGCGGTTATTGGACGAACTGTCAAAGAATTTCGATTGCGATCTAATAGTTGATGAGGCTCACGCGATAGGGATTTTCGGTGACGGCGGTGGGATTTGCCGGGAATACGGGGTAAAACCCCTTGCAATAGTTGGTACACTCAGCAAAGCTCTGGGCAGCTATGGTGGGTTTGTTTCGTGTAACAGGGATATGAAAAAATTTCTTGTTAACAGGGCGAGGACATTCATATATTCCACAGGCCTGCCCCCGGCGGCACCTGCGGCGGCACTTGCAGCAATTGATATTATTGAATCACAACCGGACTCAGGAAAAAAACTCCTCAGTAACGCATCCGATTTCAGATGCCTGCTGAAATCCTCAATATTCTCGACGGAACCTTCGGAATCACAGATTGTTCCCATTCATGTCGGGGATAACCTGAAGGCCCTTGAGCTTGCTGATCGTCTTAAGGCAAAAGGTATCTCGACTGTTGCTGTAAGACCACCCACAGTTCCCGATGGAACTGCACGAGTACGATTATCCCTTACGCTCAATCATTCCCGGGATGATCTTCAGTACACTGCTGACGTTCTGAACTTCACAGGAAGTGAAATTTGATGAAACTCTATCTTGTACCCGGCTGGGCTACGGGAAGCACGGTCTGGAATCCGGTCATTGAACTTCTCACAGATGAACTGGATATAGAGCATGTTGAATGGTGGGCTGCAATTGATGGAGAACTTGGCAGAAGAATATCAGAGAACTCTGACAGGTTCATCCTGGCAGGATGGTCAATGGGAGGCCAGATTGCGCTCATGGAAGCAGCCCTGAACCCCGATAAACTTGCCGGACTGTTTCTGATATCGTCGATGGTGTGCCTTGTCGGGAACGGGAGACGACCCGGAGTTTCAAAGGAAACTCCTGATCAGATTAAGGCTGTGCTTGAAAGAAACAGAAGTGTTTATCTGAGAGGATTTTTCAACAGTTGTCTCAGCCCTCTGAAGAGCAGCGAATTAGTAGAGAATCTGCTGCAGGAATCTGAATCGATACCTGCAAACGTACTCCTGTCAGGTTTGAAATTCATGACCGATACCGAAGTCAGCCTTACAATGGATGTTCCGGTGATGACAGTGCATGGCAGGGAAGATAAAATAATTCCCTGGAAATGCAGTGAATTCATCAGCAAGCATACGTATCATCATTTGAGAACCGTCTACATAGACGATGCGGGGCATTTGCTGCCCCTTTCAGAACCAGAAACAGTAGGGAATTTGATCAATGAATTCTATAGTTACTGTATCTCCTGACAAAGCAGTTATCAAAGAACGTTTTTCGAAGGCAGCCGGACTTTACGACAGGTATGCGGATCATCACAGGCTAATCGCGGGAAGACTGATGGATTTTGCTCCTCAAAGCGTCTTTGCCGGCCCGATTCTTGAAATCGGATGCGGTACTGGAATTCTAACTGAGAAATTACTTGAATTTTATCCGGATTCTCCGTTGATCGCTTTGGATATATCTCCGACCATGATACATCGCTGTCAATCGAAACTGAATTACTCAAAACGTGTATCCTTTCTAGTTACGGATGCCGAGATGTACTGCGGACAAGCGAACAGGTTCAGTCTTGTGGTTTCCAGCTGCTCCCTTCAGTGGTTTCACGACAGGCAGCGTTTTATTGACAGTATTTATACGATGCTTCCCGCGGGTGGAAGCTGTCTGATGGCGATTCCCGTAAGAGGAATGCTGTACGAACTCGAGGAAAGCTGCATTTTCGGAGCCCGTAAAACGATGCGACAGCTTGATCTGGATAATGAGAATAAATGGATAAATCGTTTTATAAACAGCGGAATGGATATCAGCTTGAGTAGTGTGGAAAGTGTTGCATGCAGATACGAAAACCCGCTGGAAGTTCTTAAAGCAATCAGAGGGATCGGCGCGGGTATCGAACAAAACTCGGATCTTTTGAATCCGGGAGATATGAGGAAAATGATGGAATACTATCTGAAGCACTTCCGGATAGACAGTTATGGGACAGTTTCATCAACCTACAGAGTTCTGTACGTTCTGGGAAGAAAATATTAGCGTGCGAGGAGTCTTCGTAACCGGTACTGGTACAGGTGTGGGCAAAACCCTTATTGCCGCAGGACTTCTGAAAGCTCTCCGGAACGCAGGAGTAAACGCCCTTCCGGCAAAACCCGTACAAACCGGGTGCCATCGGACTGACGGCAGGCTTTCAGCACCTGATCTGGAATTCAGCATCAGCGTAGCGGAACTCCGGACTGATACGCTGTTGCTCGATCTGATGTGTCCCTTCCGGTACAGTCAGGCATGTTCACCTCATCTTGCGGGAAGATTGTCGGGGGTCATGCCAGACATAAAAACCATCCACCGCAAGATGGAGAAACTAAGTTACAGTTGTGATTTCATTGTAGCCGAAGGAGCCGGGGGAGTCATGGTTCCCATAAACGAAAGCGAAAAAATGCTCGATCTTATGGTTGACCTGAAATGGCCTGTTATCCTCGTTGCCAGAGGAGAACTGGGTACGATAAATCACACTCTGCTTTCGCTTGAAGCTCTGCACAACGCCGGGATGGTAATTGCAGCGGTAATCGTGAATCACATTTCAGCGGATACTTCGATTGTCACAAAAGACAATCCTGGGGCGATAGCGAAATTCGGAGAGGTATCACTGGTCATGGAGATTTCTTACATTCCAGACCCGCTTGAATCGGGTAGTAATGTTCCCTTTATGAAAAATATGCTAATCATGGCCGAAAGTATCCTGGAGGAGCGATGAATCGAACCGGGATTCTACGAAAGAAAGACATCAGTCATTTCTGGCATCCCTACACAGATATCAGTTCTTTTGAGCTGAAGGAATTCTCCGTAATTGAAAAGGCTGAAGGAGTCTACCTCATTGATACGGAGGGTCATAGAATTCTTGACGGGATAAGTTCCTGGTGGTGCATGAACCTTGGACACGGGCAGGTAGATATAATTGAAGCAATCAGAAAACAGTCAGGGATACTCCAGCATTCAATCACCGGTGGAATATCGCACGTGAAAGTTATTGAACTCTCGGATAGAATAGCCGGGATTGCTCCCGGTAATCTTTCAAGGGTCTACTACGCTTCAGACGGAGCTTCTGCAGTTGAGGCAGCAATGAGAATATCGATACAGTACTGGTGGAATGCGGGGAAAGCACAAAAGAGGAAAATGATATCTCTTTCCGGCGGATACCATGGAGATACACTGGGCTGCATGGGCCTGGGATATAATGACAGATTCCATAAACCGCTGGAACACGTTATAAACAAAGCAATTACTGCGGAATCACCGCATTGTTTTCACTGCAGGTATAACCGGCAACCTGAAGATTGTGACCTTGAATGTTTTAAATCCATGGAGAAAACAGTGCAGGAAAACGCTGATTCTGCCGCAGCAGTAATAGTGGAACCCGTATGTCAGGGTGCCGCAGGAATGAGAATTTACCCGCCTGAATATATTACACGGTTAAGAAAACTCTGTGATGAAAATGACGTGCTCCTTATTCTGGATGAGATTGCAGTGGGATTCGGGAGGACAGGGAGAATGTTCGCTTCGGAGCTTGCTGAAATCGTACCTGATATCATGTGTATAGGGAAGGGGCTCTCAGGAGGAACTCTTCCTTTAAGCGCTGTTGTAACATCGGATAAGGTTTACAATGCCTTCAGAAGCGATATCAAAATGGACAGAACCTTCTACCATGGCCATACATATTGCGGTAATCCCATAGCTGCAGCCGCTGCGTGCGCGGCCCTCGAAGTGTACGAGAGGGATAATGTTCTGGGAAATGCGGCGATGCTGTCGAAGATACTTTCCACTGCTTTCAGCAGATACGGCAATATTCGCGGAGTACACGGATCAACAGCTCTGGGCTGCATGAGCGCGATTGAGATAAGTGAAGAGAGCGGTGGTAGCGGAACAGCCGGAAAAATCGCTGAGACTGCACTCGGGAAAGGTCTTTTCATACGCCCGCTCGGGCCGGTGCTGTATCTGTGGCCGCCTCTGGTGACAGAAATGGCCGATATGGAGAAAATGCTCCGTATTTTTGAGGACTCGTTGGTACAAAATCTCCCGTAAACTTTCATTTACGTTGCGACATTCTCTTGTTACCATGTGAGAAATCAGGACAGTTCAGGCATGCCTTCTTTACAATGAGAAATATTAGCGTATTTTTGTAGCGGGGAAGGAGGATTAAATTGAATTTGATACTTATTCTTGGTATTCTGTCCGGAACGGTTGCTGATGATTTCGAGGTTCCGCCCAACATTGTATACGATTCCACATCTGTCAGTGGTATTTTCCTTGGTTACGAAGCGGGTAATGATATCCGTCCGGTCATTCGTAATGAGAATGGAGGGATTGAATTCTACTGGTCCACAGATCCTTTGATGGATTATTTCCTTGCAATCCATGTGAATGAGAGGGTAATACTGGAAATCGAAGAAGCCGATACCTACAATGTTGAAACCGGGAGTATGGAACGAATATTCCGGGTTATCGGAGCCAGCACCGGAACATTATCGTTTACCCACTGGAAAGATTCTCTAGTGGTTGAAGGTCAGCCTGAAGACCTTCTGGGAGATTATTTCAGCGCGCCTTACCATTGCCTGTACGAACGCAACTGAACGGGAGAAAACAGCAGACTGGTCGGTAAGTGGCTGGCAATTTCTACTGACCTTTGCTCAGCAGTACTTCTTCTTCTCTGATGCGGTTTTTTCGTTCTTTCTTATCTTCGTACATAAGTGAATCAGCAAAACTGAGTAGTTTCGCGATCTGGGTCTGATAACACAGTACAGTCGTATAATACCCTACACTGAGAGAGAGAACGAAAGGAAGGGATTCGGTTGCAGGACTTTCTTTCAGCTGGTTTTCTATCCGCTCTCTGATGGACTCTTCGATGAATTCGGTTGTATCGAGAAAAAGAACAACAAATTCATCATCGCCCAATCTGGCAATTATATCCGAATCCCTGAAACAGTTCCTTAAAATGCTGGCCGTAGCTTCGATTGCCCTGTCGCCAGCTGATTGACCCAGCTTATCGTTTATCAGCTTCAGAAAGTCTATATCAACGTACAGCAGGCCAATTTCCGGTTGCTTCCTGCGCGAGGAATCCAGCAGCTGCCTGCCAAGAGTCATAAAACCACGCCTGTTATAAAGGCCTGTGAGGTTATCGCGAAGAGACAATTCCTTGAGTTTTTTCTCGAGGTCAATACGTCTGGTTATATCAAGGAAGGAAAGAATATAGCCAGGATCCTTTTCGTTCTCATTATCCACGGATACGGCAGTAGCGTGTGTTATGAAGGTTGTACTGTCTCTTCGCTGGCATTCAACTTCACCATCCCACTGGCCCGCTTCTTCAACAGCTGATTTCAGATTGTCGAAATCGCCGGGAAAAGAAAACAGGTCAGGTAGTTCAAGTCGGAGGATATCTGTTCTGCTGTACCTCCAGTAGTTGAGTGTTTCAAGGTTCGCGTAATCTATTCTCCATGAGCTGTCGGTTATAATAATGGCGCTTAGAGAACTATCCAATGCGCTGTTCTTTTTTATCATCTCCCGCATCCGGAGTTTTCTCTCTGAAGTATCTCTTAAGGTCAGAAGAATGGAACTCGTCCCATTATTGTCCACAAGGCTGGTTGTCATATCCATATATTTGGATGAACCGTCACTGCAGAGAAGCTTTTGATCAAGGAGTATTCCATCAGCAATTTCAGGGGTAGTGTCTTCCGCAGGTGAATCGGTGTCCGATTTCTCAAGGAAAAGAATATCAGTCAGTTTCCTGCCAATCAGATCCTGCCGTTTGTAACCCAGCAAAGCTTCTGCTGCATCGCTTATCTTTTGAATTGTTCCAGTACCCGTATCGACGATAAGAAGGATATCAACTGCGTTCCTGAAAACCAGTTCAAGGTTTTGCAGTTCACGTTCAAGTTCCACATTCCTCTTTTTTATGGCAGAAATAGAATCTTTGATATCACCCTGCTCTTCGCTATCTGATTTAGGGTCTTCGAAGCTGGATACTTGTTCCAATTGAATCTCCTGTTCCTGTGGGATTATACTTGAACAAGTATAATAATCAATTCCTGGCAGAAGGGGAGTGCTTACTGATATATTTGTTTATGAAAACCGTTATTCCCGTCAGAATTCTTTTGCCCGGGTGGTTGAGTTAATAGAGCATTCTGCGGATTTGTACAATTGTATCAAAATGTGCGTGAAGACACACTGGATAACCACGGGAGGAAAAATGGGAAAAAAACTTGAACTTCGACCCGGAGAGAACATACTCGTGGATACTGGAAGGTTTACACTGCAGGGTAAGAAAGTGAAATTTCCCGTTCATACACGGTGCGTTCTTACCGATCAGAGATTTGTTTACTTTCATCTTGGAAAAATGGTTCCTTTTTATTTCCAGATGAGTTTTCTGCTCAGGATTTTTATTAAGGGAACCCCGGTAAGCCTCCCCCTGGAAGGAATGAAGGTAAGCAGGGGTAAATACGTAAGGAACAAGAAGCTGCTCGAATTGAAAGCTATTGATGGTTCGGCAATTCTTCTTGACAGATTCGAAAAATCTCTGGAATGGTTCAGGGATTCTCTTAACAGTAATGGTATTGGTTTTACCCAGACTGCCGAGGAAGAATGGCGGGTTGAACCCTAGTCTTTTAACATAGTATCCGGCAGATATTACTCAGTTCCCTGCACGCTGCGGTCCGTTACAACCATCTCTCCGTCAATAAGTTCAGTAACCGTTGTAATTACTGAGTCCGTTTCAAGATATTCGGTTTCCTCGGTTTTTGTAAGAACAGGAGCATTGTTTTCAATCACGTAGTAATCTGTTCCGTACATTCCCATTCCATCACGGTGGAAGCATATTATCATTTTATCATCCTTTATGAACTCGGGTGATACCAGATTGCTGTTTTCGTATTCCCGGGCTCGCTGGAACATGTTTGTTTCGGGGTTGAACAGCCAGAAGTACCAGTAAGTATTCGGACCTGCGCTCGGGGATTCCATAAGGCGAAAATCGGTAAAGCCGTCAAAGTTCATATCCTCAGCAACAAAATATTCATCAAGTTCAACACCGTCATAATAATTAGCTTCCAGCCCATCGAATACCGTGGTCATGTCTTGCCCCAATGGTGAGACGGTAAGAGTGTGTATCTGTCTAAAGCCGGAGGAAACCTCAGGAGGTCCGACTGAATAAAGGGAAATCTCAAAAGGCTCAAGATCGCTATGAACCGAAAGTGTGCATTGAGTTGGTTCTGGACTGTCGGATGGTATGTCAGGGACAGGACTTACAACAAAAGGTTCTCCGGTAAGTCCGTCTACTTCCTGAAGAATCCAGATTTTCGGGTAATCTTCCGGATTTGCCTGAAATGCGAGAATAGTGGAGCTGTAAGGGGAAATAGTAAAAGCGATATTACTCCCGAATGGCAGATACGGCACTGAGCATGAGTAAAGGAAATCGCCATCAGTTGAGTAAATATCAAACAACGGCTCCAGATTGCTTCCTCTCCTGACCCAAATCCTGTCTTTCTGTGCAAAAAGACCGGTTACGGCATTTGTCCATTCCTGCAGTTCCAGTTGATCCGCGTACGAACCGTCCTGACCGTTTCTTTGCATGGCGATACGAATCATTTCGCGCTCAATCTCAACATCCTCTTCCGATCGTCTGGTTTTTTCGTAAGTCGGATGAATTTCCCAATCCACCGCATTTTCAGTGTTATAGCAGGTGAGAGAATATTCTTCCGTACTCACAG
>Ga0256913_10001706_pt1 | contig 11234 bp, 8 predicted proteins | sample Axial_MatmetaG_FD_185970 | JGI IMG/M metagenome (GOLD analysis project Ga0256913, IMG submission 185970) | Deep-sea worm associated microbial mat communities from Axial Seamount, Juan de Fuca Ridge, Pacific Ocean - Axial_Mat | ecosystem: Environmental > Aquatic > Marine > Oceanic > Microbial...
GTTTTATGGGAGATATCGGAACAACCCATCTGGGCGCTGATAACTATGTTCATTCCGTGCGTCAGCGTAATCGGATCGATAATGATTAACTTGGGATTGGCCAAGGCCTTCGGGAAGGGCACCGGATTCGCCTTGGGGTTGCTCTTTTTTCCGATGATATTCTATCCGATTTTGGCGTTTGGAAGCTCCGAGTACAAGAGTGCCCCCGATTCTGTGTGAGATAGGGGGCATCCCCTCCATTTTTTCCCGGTGTCCGGCGTTTTCCGGAGCCGGGTTTTTTTAGCCATGCGTGGTCCGGTTCCATTGTAGCGTCGATCCTGGAACCTCCAGTAGCTTCTTATAGAGTTTTTTCTTGGATTTCAGGTCCAAGACGTATATTTCCAAAGGGAAATCCTCGAGTTTTTCCACCAGTTTTTCCTGGAGCGTGTCGGAGCTGATGGAGAACGAGGAGCTTTTTTCTTTGAACGCCAAGAGCAGGGGAGGGGGGATGCCGGGAAGCGCATGGTCGATTTTCCTGACCAGATACAACTCTTTGAATCGTTTTTCGAGATCTTTGATGGAGTCCAGCAGATTTTTCAGCATTCCATCGTCCAACCCGGGCGCCTCGTAATCGTCTTTTTCCGAAAAGGTTCCGCGTTTCTCATACGCTTCGGCTATGTCTCTCTCCCGATTCTCCATCTCCTCTATTATCGCCTCCATCTCCTCCTCGCGTCCTTGGGCGTGGAGATATTCCACCGCGATTTCCGCGGCCATCGGCGCCAACGCCGGATTTTCCATCGCTTTTCTGATGTAGGCCATTCCCGTCTCTTTTTTCGCATCGAGCAACGCCGATCCGTATTTGAGGGCGGGGATGGGGCTGTCGGGAAACCTCTCCGCCACTTGCCGGTGGAGCTCCAACGTCTTCACGTCGTCGAGGAACACCTCCATCGACGCGGCGTAATCGATGTGCTCCTCCTCCGTCCAGGATTCCTTGTCTTTCTTTTCCAGTTTTTCAATCGTTTCGCGGGATTCGCGTCCCGATGCGAGGGCCGCGTCCCACACTGGTCCGACGGCTTCTTTCCAAAGCGTCTCCAAGCGTCGGAACATTTCCTCGCGCCTGGGTTCGGGCGCGAACTTTTCCAACGCGGTTTCCGCGTTGCCGTCGTCGATATCCAGCGGAAGCGCGATATCCAGCGCCCGCAACCGCTCCATCAGGGAAGGGTGGGTGTCGGCGGGCCCGGTGACGATTTTCTCCACCGATTTTTTGAATTCATCCAGTTTCTCGGAGCGGAACGGGATGGTGAGGGATTCCATTAGGCGCGAAACCGCTCCTTCAAAGGAGGTCTGGTTTTTAGCCGCGTCTTTCAGTAGGCCCGGCATGGCTTTCGTCTCGAAATACGCTCCATAGACGTGGATTTTGTACAATGCCGCCGCGCATGTCTCCGGGGAAGTGGCCCCCGCCGCTATTCTGTCGGCCTCGTATTCGTCGTTTCTCTGAAACACCGCGATATAGCACGATATCAGCGGGGAGTAGAATTTGACGAATGGGTAGAAAAGGAGAAGAAGGAAGAAGCCTAGGTTGTCCATTATCTCCCATATCATCGCCACTTTGTTTATCCGTTGCTGGAACTTCGAATGGTTTTTGGAGAGGTGTCCGAACTCGTGGCATAGGACGGATTCGAACTCGTCGGGTGTCAATGTGCCCATCAATGGCAGCCCCACCATGAGATAGTTGCGGTAGCCTCCGAAAAACGCGGATATCCGCGGAATCTGCAGAACCGCGGCGTTGTATTCCATGTTCAGGACGACCTTGTATATGTCGGGTCCGTTTACCGCGCGTTTCGCGGATTCCACTATCTCGAAAAGCTCCGGGAACTCCTCTTCCGTCGCCTCCAGCCCTTCCGGTGGCGGGGGTTTCTGGAATACGACTTTGGCGATTGTGAACAGCACCACTCCGAAGACTATTATCAGTCTCAGAGGGATATGCCTGGTGAGAATGAGGGCGGCCAAAATCCCCGCGAAGCAGAAAAAATAGAGAAGCACCGCCAAATAGCCAACCGCGACCCAGGCGGCCAGCCTGAAATTGAAGGCGGCGGGGTTCCGCTCCGTCAATTCCTTAAGGCGTATTATCTCCCGCTTGTATTTAGCGTATCTCATGCCCGGAGCTCAATCCCGGGGAGCTGTTGTGGAACAGCGTTGTTTTTCTATTTCTTCCCCTTGACCTTGTTGTAGAGTTCCTTGTTTTTTCTCAATATGGACTTGGGCGATTCCCTTTGTTTGTTCTTTTTATTGAGATTCGCCTTTTTCGAGATCAGGTACTTTATCAATTCGACTTTCGCGTCTTCCGGCCATCCCTGCTTGTCGGTCTTCAAGACATAGATAAGGAGGGTGCTTTTGTTTTCATCCTCGTCATCTACCTTCGCCCCTTTTTCAATCAAGAACTTCATCATTGCCATCAGGGGGGCGTTTTTCTCCTTGTCGTATTTGAAGTGGATGAACGAGTTTACCAGGATGGGGCGCGCCTTGCTCCCTCTATGGTTTATTTTCGCGCCCTTTTTCAGCAGGGCGTCTATCTCTCGTTTCGTTTCCTCCACATGTTTCATTGTGTAGTAATCGTATGTGGCCAAAGTCATAACTGGCGGCCAGCCAGTGCTGGGATCCAACGCGTTGACATCCACTTTTTTCTCCGCCAGCATCTCGAACATCTTACAAAAAATGTCCGGTTGGCGCCCGCATGATTGCACCAGGGCCAGCATCGGTGTGCGTTTCGATCGGGGATCCGCCGCGTTCGGGTTCGCTCCTTTGTCCAAGAGAAGCTTCACGATATCCGGCTTGTGGTAGTCCACCGCCATGACCAACGGGAGGGAATGGTAGGGCACCACTTTGTTCACCAGGGATGAATCCGCCTCTATCGCTTTTGCCACCGCTTGGATGTTGCCCTGTTTGATCAGTTCGAATAGATTGGCCCCTCCCATCGCGGGGAGAGCCGCCAGCGACGCCGCCAGATAAATGGCGAATACCGTGTTTCGTTTGTTCTTGGACATTGTGCCTGTCTCCTGTTGAATACGGTGTGAATCCCGCTCGTACGGGAAGCTTCCCCGATGCTGGTCCTCCGTAGGGAGAGAGCCGGGATGGAGGAAGCGTTCCCACTTGACACTAGGTAGCGCGTTCAACGGTTGTAGTCAAGGCGTTTTTTCTTTTTTCCATACCACTCATGTCACGGGTATGGTTGTATGGCTGGTTTTCTGGCTAGTACAATGGCTCTTTTCGGAGGCGGATGGCCTTCGAGGGTTCGCGACATGTCGCTGGACAGGAAATCCTTCAGGGAGTGGAATGTCATCCATTTTGTTCGTCGCTGCTCCTCGTGGGTCGTGCCGGATACATCGAGGATTTTGGCGTCCGCGAAACCCGCGCTTTCCATCCAGCGCTTCAAAAGGGCGGGGGAGGGGATCTGGTGGACGTTTCTCATTTGGGCGTAGCGCCCAGTCGGGATAAGGGAGGAGTTCTCGTCGCCATCGACGACGAGCGACTCCAGGACGCACGTTCCGCCCGGAGCGGTCATGTCGAATAGTAGGCGCGCGTGTTCCTCCGGGGCGGGGCGGTGGTATATCACCCCCATAGAAAGGACGGTGTCGAAGACCTGTTCGCGGGGCAGGTCGCCACAATCCATCAATATGATCTCCGCGGATTCCGCGCGCAGGTATTTGGCGAGCGCTTGGAATTGTATCACATGCAGGGGGGACGTGTCCACCCCCAGCAGCGCATCCGCGCCCGCTCCCAGCGCCCTCAACGCGTAATATCCGTTTCCACAGCCTATGTCGAGAACCGTTTTTCCGTCCAGGCGTCCCAAGTGGGGAGCCAGACGACGCCATTTTATGTTCGAGCGCCATTCCGCGTCGATTTCGATCCCGAAAAGGTCGAACGGGCCTTTCCTCCAGGGATGGAGCTCCATCAGGGCGTTTTCCAAGCGGCGCGCGGTTTCCGCGGATAGCGGCTCGGATGAAACCGCCGCGGGGGCGTCGGAGTCTAAAACGATTTCGTCGGCGTTGGCTTCCGGGAGGCGTTCCAGGGCGCCGAGCCATTTCGGGATGTTGCCGCTGTTCGAGGCGGCCAGCGATTCGCGCCATCCGGGAATACGGAGGCGCTTCATCAGCTTCCGAAGCGAGGATTCCTCTCTCGTCACCGTCCTGTCACCTTTTTCTCAGTATCCCCGATTTCCATTCGGCGTCGAGCTTTGTTTTCACTTCATCGAAACCCAGCTCCAAAAACATCGCCGCGACACCGTCGTATTCTTTTTCCATGGTGCCGGCCAGAACGATGTAGCCGTCCTCCGCGACGGCGGCCGCCAAGGCGTTTTTTCCGGAGACCAGTCCGGGCGCGAGCATGTTGGCGTTGACGACGCCGTACTGGCGTCCTCCCGCGTGGAACGACGCGGAGTCCGCGGTTTCCAAAAGGATCGCTCCGTCAGGGATTCCATTGCGCTGGATATTATCCCTGGCGTTGACGACCGCCTCGTCGTCCTTGTCGAACGCCGCCACCGGCTCGAAGCCCAGTTTCCACGCCGCGATGGATAGTATGCCCGAGCCGCATCCCGCTTCTAGCGCCGATTTCGGCGCTTTTGAGTTTTTCAGCCACGCGGCGGTTTCGACCAGCGCTTCCAGACAGAACACAGTGGTCGGATGGCGTCCAGTGCCGAAGCACATTCCCGGATCCAATTCTATGACCGTCTCGTCATCCGAGGGGGAGTGTTCCAGCCAGGAGGGTTTGATGACGATACCGGGGGCCGGATGCTGTATGCCGAAATGCTTTTTCCAAGACTCGGCCCAGTCCTCGCGGCGCAGCCTCTCCACCCTGACGTCTTCGAACCTGACGCCGAGGGCCCGCCATTCGTCCGGGGGGGGGGCGAGCCTTCCCGCGGTCTCCGCGGCCTCCTCCTCCGTGTCGAAATAAAAACTGATCGAGCGCTCGCCCGTCTCCGAGTCGTCCAAGACGCTGAAGGAATATTCCGCGGCGGAGAGCAACTCTTCCGTCAGAGCGCGGTCGTCCGACGCGTCCACCGCGCGGGTTTCGAATATGTCCGGTTCGCTTTTATCCATAATCGAAGGGAATGTCGCGCGGTTGGCCGGTAAGTCAATGCTTGTCGATGAACTCTTTGATCTTCCGTTCGATGACCGATGTACGGTTGAGGGACTTGTCGTGCAGAAGCTCCCTTAGACTTTCGAACTGCTCTATCCGCTCCTTGTCGGTCCTCCTGAATATGAGCATCAAGGGAAGCACCAGAAGCAGGAATACGCCCGAGGTCGCGATCGAGCGCGTCAATGGCTTGCGGAGCCTCTCTTTTATCTCCCGCCCGGACATCTCGGCGCACGCCAGATAGACGCGTCCACCGGGCGATCTCTCGGGAACCATTATGGTTCTGGTTAGGTCGCCCCCATCGCGTTCCATGAAACATCTCGGCTCGTTCGACGCGATGGCTCCCGCCATGTCCTGGCCGGGTTTTTCGCAAGGGAGGAAATATGGCGTCTCCAACGAGCTGTCCATCTCGCTCCTCGTCCTGCTCGAAGCCGTTAGACGCGGCTTCCCGTCCACTAGGACCATCGTGTATACGCGGGTCACTCCGAAGCGGGCGGTCGTCATCGATACGTATTCTGATAGCGAGGAGACGTTTCTTTTGTCCTCCTCCTTTGAAATGGCGTCTTTTCGTATGGCTTTGTCGTGAAAGTCCTTGGGAAGCCGGAATTTGATTTGCGAGGCGATGAACCTTAGCGTGCCATCTATCTCCTTAAGCTCATCCCTTCGGGAGGTGGTATACGAATATATCCCGTATCCAAGCACGACGATTATATAGCAGATAATGAAAACGCATGGAAGTCCCAAATTCTTTTTGGACAAGCACTTCGCCATGCGTCTACTCCTTGTTGGACTGGGGTGTCCGAGGCCGCCCCAGACGCCATGCGTGACGGATTTACGGCGACGCCAGGCGACCGGCGGGGGACGTAATAAATATACTCGCCCGGAAACGTTTTGTCAAGTCCTTGGGAGATTATGGAATGCGTGCCCGACTTGCCTGAAGCTCCTCTCCCGTGTGTGCCGCCGCCACCGTTGCGCGCCCTTTTTCCCTGAAACCGTGTCTCCGCGGTGGAATGCTTTGTAAACGCTGTAAACGCGCCTTGCCAAACGCGCACGCGGGAGTAAGTTACGTTTTCCGTCCCCGCGGAGCGGTTTCCAGCGGGGGGAGTTTGATCCGCGACAACACCTGTCAGGAGGATTATGAGCGACATTCAGACAAACGACATACCGGTCAACATCGAAGACATAATGCATACCGCGTATTTGCAGTATTCGTTGAGCGTGAATGTTGGCCGAGCCATACCGGATGTCCGTGACGGACTGAAGCCGGGCAATCGCCGCATACTCTACGCCATGCACCAGCTCGGACTTACGAAAGGGCACTCCTTCACCAAAAGCGCCAAGGTCGTCGGAGAGGTCATAGGTAACTACCATCCGCACGGCGATTCGTCGGTTTACGACACCCTGGTCCGCATGGCGCAGGATTTCGCGATGCGCGCGCCGTTGATCGACGGGCAGGGAAACTTCGGTAGCATAGACGGGGATCCTCCGGCGGCCTACCGTTACACCGAGTGCCGTATGGAGCGTTTGGCCGAGGAGCTGCTTTCGGATATCTCCAAGAGGACGGTGGATATGCTTCCCACGTTCGACGAGTCGACGTTGGAGCCCACCGTGCTTCCCGCCCGCTTCCCGAATCTGCTCGTTAACGGCACCACCGGCATAGGCGTTGGAATGGCCTCGAATATCCCCCCGCACAACCTCGCCGAGGTTATAAACGCCACTATCTGCCTGATGGACAACCCCTCCGCTTCGATATCGGATCTGATGGTCCATCTTCCCGGTCCGGATTTCCCCACCGGGGCGATAATCCGCGGTTTGACCGAGATTCGCAGGCTCTACGAGACCGGCCGCGGCGTGCTGAGAATACGCGCGAAGGCCGAGATAGAGGATAAGGACGGCAAAGAGCGGATAATCGTAACCGAAATCCCCTACGCCGTTAACAAGGAGAATCTCGTCAAGAAGATCGCCGACCTGGTGAACGAGAAGAAACTCACGGGCATCGCGGCACTGCGCGACGAGACGAGCCGACGCACCGGTATTAGGATCGTGATAGACGTGAAACGCAACGCCATGGCGAGCGTGGTCCTCAACCAGTTGTACGCGCATACTTCCCTGGAGAACGCCTTCGGTTGCGTGATGATGGTCGTGGACGGTAAACGTCCGCGCGTGATGAATCTGCGCATGATCTTGCAGTCGTACATAGACCATCGTTTAGAGGTGGTCACGCGCCGCACCAAGTTCGAACTCGAAAAGGCCGAGGCGCGGTTGCATGTCCTAGAGGGTTTGCTTATCGCCGTGGCCAACATCGACGAGGTCGTGCGCATAATCCGCGAATCCCGCAACCGCGAGGAAGCGGCGGCGGCGTTGAAGTCGAAATTCAACCTTAGCGATATTCAGACCGCCGCGATTCTCGATATGCGCCTGCACCAGTTGACCGGACTGGCGATCGAGACCTTGGAGGCGGAGCATCGCGACGTGTCCGATCTGGTCAGGCGCCTCAGGGAGCTATTGTCCAGCCGCGAGGCCTTGCTTGGCGTCGTGAAGGATGAGTTGATAGAGGTCCGCGACAAATACGGCGACGAGCGGAGGACGGAGCTGACGATAGACGACAGCGATATCAATATCGCCGATCTGATTCCGCGCCACTCCTGCGTGATCACCGTCACGAACACGGGGTACGTCAAGCGCGTTCCGACCGCCGAGTTCCGTACCCAGCACCGCGGCGGCAAAGGCGTCATCGGAATGGAGACGAAGGAGGAGGACTACGTCGAGCACCTTTTCAACGCCGACAGCCACGACATCATCTTTTTCATAACGAACCGGGGCGTGATGCATTGGCTCAACGTGTACGAGATTCCGGAGGGCGCGAGGACGGGCAAAGGAAAGGCCATAGTCAATATGGTGAAGGTGCAGCCAGGCGAGTCGATACGGGCCATGCTCACCGTCAGCAAGGAGGATTTGGAACGCGACGACCTTTTCCTGACCATGGCGACGAAAAACGGACTGGTCAAAAAAACCGCGCTTTCCGCGTTTAAAAACCTCCGGCGCGCGGGGATCATCGCGCTCCGCATACGCGACGAGGACGATCTCGTCGAGGCGGCCGTTATGAAACTAGGCGACGAGATCATCCTTTCCACCGCCAAGGGATTGGCGTGCCGATTCTCCGAAAGCGAGGTGCGGGCCGTGGGACGGGTGGCCAGCGGCGTGACAGGTGTCCGCTTCAAGATCGAGGGCGACTACGTCGTCGGCATGGCGGTCGTGCCGCCGGTCGGAGAGGATTCGAACGACGATGACGAGTCCGGCAGCGGTCCGGTGCTTCTGGTCGTGACCAACGGAGGCATGGGCAAACGAACATACGTCAGTAAATACAGAAAGACCCGCCGCGGAGCGAAGGGCGTGGTCAATATCAAACTCGCCGAGGGCGAGTCGGTCGTCTCCGCGTTGCTTGTAGAGCCCGACGACGAGTTGATAATAACGACCGTGGCCGCCCAGACGGTCCGGATTCCCGTCGACGAGGTGCGCCTTGTCGGAAGGGCTTCGAAGGGCGTCAAAATCATGCGCTTCAAAAAGAAGGGCGACGAGATAACCGGAGTCGCCAAGGTGGTCAAGGTCGAGCCCGAGAAGAATGGCGACGACTCCGCGGAGTCCGCGGATTCCGACGCCGCCGAGGCGGGCGATGCCACGGCCGTCGGCGAAACCGCCTCCGCCGCTTCCGCCGACGCTCCGAAAGAGGAGGCGAAAGCCCCCGAATCCGCCACCGATGGCGGCTCGGAGGCGGAGAAGAAAGACGACGACGGCGACTCCCTGCCGTTGTTCGATTGATGCTGGTTTTTTCGAGGATTGGCGATGAAAAAAATAGCGGTTTTGCTCAAAGAGGGATTCGAGGAGATCGAGGCTGTCGTCCCTATCGACGTTCTTCGGAGATTGGGCTTCGATGTCTTGTTGGTCGGCGACGCCGGGCGCGTTCCCGGAGCGCATGGCGTGGAGATCGCCACCGACCTCCTCATGGAGGATGTCGATGTGTCGAACTTCGATGCGGTGATGCTTCCCGGGGGAATGCCCGGGTCGACAAACCTCCGCGACGATCCATCCGTCTTGGAGATGGTCCGCGCCATGCATTCCTCGGGAAAACTCGTTTGCGCGATTTGCGCGGCCCCGATCGTATTGGCCGCGGCGGGTATAATGACCGGAAAACGTTGCACCGGCTACCCCATGGGGTTGGTCGAGGAGGCGTTGTCGGACGCCGAATACACGAGGGCGCCAGTCGAGTCGGACGGCAACATCGTCACCGGGAAAGGGCCGGGGGCGGCGTTCGATTTCGCATTGGCCGTGGCCACCGCCCTCGGAGCCGAACCGAAGGCCAGGTCGCTTTACAAAAACATGTTCGTCAGGTCGTGACGCGTATGGGAAAACGCGCCGCCCGCCCCAGATTCAACCATTCACATCGGAGCGTCTCTATATGGTGAAAACATACGTTCTGGACACCAACGTCCTCTTGCACAACCCGGAGTCCATAGAATCGTTCGAGGATAACAACGTCATACTGCCTATGGCGGTCATCGAGGAGCTGGACCGCTTCAAGTCCAGACACGACGAGTTGGGACGCAACGCCCGGTGGGTCATCAGGAAACTCGACATCCTCCGCGGAAAGGGTTCCTTGAAGGATGGCGTGACACTGGACAACGCGCGCGATGGGGACAAACCCTCCGGAATGTTGCGGATTATCACCGGCAAAGGGGGATTGGGCGGGGCGCAACTGGACATGGAGATGCCGGACAACAGGATACTCCGTGTCGCCTATCAGCTCCATTCCGGCGGCGAAAACGTGATCTTCGTCTCGAAAGACATCAACGTGCGCATCAAGGCCGACGCCCTGGGCATGAAAGTGATGGATTTCGAGAAGGAGAAAATCCATTTCAACGATCTGTACGCCGGATGCTCGGAGCGCGCGCTTTCCACGGATCTCGTGGACGCGTTTCTCGCGAAAGGACGGGTGGATATCCCGGACGCCGAACTGCTCCCGAACGAATTTCTCCTTTTGGTGGACGAATCCGACACGCGCCGCGCCATTCTGGGACGCGCCGCCGGACCAACCACACTGCGCGCGCTTTCCGCGGATTCGGAGCAGGCTTGGAACATCTCACCGCGCAGCAAGGAGCAGAGGGTGGCCCTCGAACTCCTCCTCGATCCCTCAGTGATGCTTGTGACACTGGTGGGACGGGCGGGAACCGGAAAAACCCTCCTCGCCTTGGCCGCCGCGTTGGAATCGGTCGTCAACTCCAGGCGCTACAAGAAAATCCTGGTCTCGCGTCCAATCGTTCCCCTGGGCAAAGATATCGGATACCTGCCAGGCGACAAGGATGAGAAGCTTTTCAACTGGATGCAGCCGATATTCGACAATCTGGACTACCTGCTGCAATCCGACAAGAAAGGCGGAAGCGTCAAGAAAAGCCTGGACGACATGGTCCGGAACGACTTGATAGAGCTCGAGGCGTTGACCTATATCCGCGGACGGAGCATCCCACGTCAATATATCATCGTCGACGAGGCCCAGAACTTGACTCCGCACGAGATAAAGACTATCATAAGCAGGGCCGGAGAGGAAACAAAAATCGTTCTGACGGGAGACCCAAACCAGATAGACAATCCATATTTGGACTCCGAGAGCAATGGGTTGATATACGCGGTGGAACGCTTGAAAACCTTGGATCTGCACGGACATGTCACTTTGAGAAAAAGCGAGAGAAGCTCGCTCTCCGCGGCCGCCGCGGAGCATCTCTAAAAAGAAAACTGAAAGGAGGGAAAGATGGGCGAAGAGTATCGGGAAACGGAAAATCTTTCGACGGAGAACATTCCCGCGGATACCGCGGAGGCGACGCCGGACGGAGGCCCTCAAGCCAAAAAAGGAAGCGCCTTGGCTGTCTCCAGCCTGGTGATGGGAATCCTATCCCTGGTCGGATGTATGTTTTTTGCCGGTATCCCGGCTATCATCTGCGGAGTCATGGCCCGCAAGAAGGCGAAACGAGGGGAGGCGGAAGGCGAGGGCATGGCCTTGGCCGGCATCGTCACGGGATCCATCGGTTCGATTTTAACACCACTGGTGCAGATCAGTATTTTGGCGGCGA
>Ga0256913_10001707_pt1 | contig 11224 bp, 8 predicted proteins | sample Axial_MatmetaG_FD_185970 | JGI IMG/M metagenome (GOLD analysis project Ga0256913, IMG submission 185970) | Deep-sea worm associated microbial mat communities from Axial Seamount, Juan de Fuca Ridge, Pacific Ocean - Axial_Mat | ecosystem: Environmental > Aquatic > Marine > Oceanic > Microbial...
CGTAAGCCTTTTACCCGCACTCTACAGGGCGGAACATATAAATCGTAAATATGCCTTTGGCGAAGTGGAAGGTTATATTATGGTTACCGACGGTAAATACCGCCTGATTAAAGGTGATGATGCAGTGCTGCTTTTTGACGATGAAAAAGACCCCTTTAACCTTACCGATATTGCCGGTGAACATCCTGATATTGTTAAAACGCTCTCCAATGCCATTGATAACTGGATTAAGGAAACCGGCAGGATTTTACCCCCAAAAACCTTTTAAATTATTGATTTGAAAAAGATACCGACACTCTGTTTTTTATTCGCTCTGGTTTTAAGCAGCCATATTATCATCGGACAAAACACCATACCCGATTACAAAAATCCGGAGTTGTCAGTTGACAAAAGGGTTGATGATTTGCTTGCACGCATGACTCCCGAAGAAAAATTTTGGCAACTCTTTATGATTCCGGGTGATTTATCGGACGGTAAAGAAAAATATAAATACGGTATTTTCGGTTTTAACGTTTCCACCGGTTCGTCAAAAAATGCTGCGGGCCAGTTATTAGATTATTATGATGGCGAAGATGCCCGGAAAACAGCAGAGCTTATCAACAGCATTCAAAAATATTTTGTTGAAGAAACCCGGCTTGGCATACCCATCATCCCTTTTGACGAGGCATTGCACGGGCTAATCAGAAAAGGGGCTGTTGCTTTTCCGCAATCCATTGCCCTGGCGGCTACCTGGGATACCGTATTAATGGGAAAAGTTGCCGCTGCCATTGCGATGGAGGTAAAAACAAGGGGCATCAAACAAATACTCTCTCCCGTTTTAAACATAGCCGGCGATGTACGTTGGGGCAGAACCGAGGAGACTTACGGCGAAGACCCCTTTTTAACATCACAAATGGGGGTGGCTTATGTTTCGCAATTTGAAAAAAGGGGCATCATTACAACACCTAAACACTTTGTTGCCAACGTTGGCGACGGAGGTCGCGACAGTTACCCTGTTCATTATAACGAAAGAATACTTGATGAAATTTACCTCCCTCCGTTTAAAGCGGCCATACAAAAAGGAGGTGCCACCTCCATTATGACCGCCTATAATTCATTAAACGGCCGTCAGTGTACTGCCAACAGCTGGTTACTGAAAACCAAACTGAGAACCGAATGGGGGTTCAACGGTTTTGTTATTTCCGATGCCGGTGCAACAGGTGGTGCCAACGTTTTACATTTCACGGCAAAAAATTATGCCGAATCAACAAAACAGGCCATCGAAAACGGACTGGATGTAATCTTTCAAACATCTTACAATCATTATCCGCTGTTTTGGGAAGCATTTAAAAAAGGAATGATTGATACAACCTCCATTAATAATGCGGTACGTAATGTGTTACGGGCAAAATTTAAACTCGGATTGTTTGAAAACCCTTATGTGGATCCGGCAGAGGCAGATAAATGGAACGGAACCGCCGAAAGTCGCCGGCTGGCCAAACAGGCAGCACTGGAATCGTTTGTTTTGTTAAAAAACAACAACCGTACTTTGCCCCTTGATAAAAAAATAAAATCATTGGCGATAATAGGTACCGATGCTACGGAAGCCCGTCTTGGAGGTTATTCGGGCCCGGGAATTGACCGAATAAGCATCTTAAAGGGAATTGAAAACAAATTACCGGGCAGCTGTAAAATTAAATATGTTCCAGGATGCGGCAGAAAAACGGTTGAATATACGGTTATCCCTGAAGAAAATCTCTCCTGTTTTTATAACGGTAAAAAAGTTAAAGGATTAAAAGGCGAATACTTTAATAATTGTAAATTTGAAGGAGCACCCGACCTTGTAAGAAGGGATTCTGAAATAAATTTCAGCTGGACACTCTTTTCACCCGATCCCGGTAAAATTAATTACGACTGCTTTTCGGTAAGATGGACAGGAAAATTAACGGCTCCCCAAACAGGTGATTTTAAAGTGGGCCTCGAGGGCGATGACGGGTATGTTCTCTATCTGGACAACAAACCGATTATTGACAACCGCAAAAAACAATCTTTCAGACAAATTACACAAACGGTTCATTTTGAGAAGGGAAAAAGCTACGACATAGAAGTCAGGTTTTATGAAACCGTGGGCAATGTTAAATTAAAACTGATTTGGAATGCAGGGATAAATGACGACCCGCAGGAAAAAATCAATGATGCCGTTAAAGCGACCCGACACAGCGATGCTGCAATAGTTGTTGCCGGCATTGAAGAGGGAGAGTTCAGAGACAGGGCACACCTCTCGCTGCCGGGTTATCAGGAGGAGCTTATTAAACAGGTTGCGGCAACCGGCAAACCGGTGATTGTTGTGCTAACCGGCGGAAGCGCCATTACCATGTCCAACTGGTTAGACCTTGTTCCGTCGGTTATCGATATTTGGTACCCCGGCGATGAAGGGGGTGATGCCGTTGCCGACGTACTGTTTGGCGATTACAATCCTGCCGGAAGGTTGCCCGTAACTTTTCCCCTGTTCGAGGGACAACTGCCGCTTTATTACAATCACAAACCCACCGGAAGAGGCGATGATTATATGGATATGACCGGAAAACCGCTTTTCCCCTTTGGCTTCGGCCTTAGTTATACAACTTTTGATTACAACGACTTAACCATCACAAAACAAAAAATATTGCCGGGCGAAAGTACCGTGGTTTCCTTTAAAATTACCAACAGCGGTAATGTTGACGGGGATGAAGTGGTTCAGCTTTACATAAAGGATTTGTATGCCTCGGTTGCACGCCCCGTACTTGAATTAAAAGGATTTAAACGGGTACATCTAAAAAAAGGCGAAACCAAACAGGTTCGTTTTGAAATAACCCCCGACATGCTTTCGATGCCTGATATTAATTTAAAGAGGGTGATTGAACCCGGAAACTTCAGAATTATGATCGGAGCCTCTTCAAACGACATCAGGTTACGTACAATTTTGGAAGTAGAGGATGCCGGAACATTTCCCAATCGTTAAAACACAAAAAAAGGAGGAGAAAATTCCCCTCCTTGCTCTAACTTTTTATTTCGTCGCCCTGTTTGTTGTAAAAATGAAACTCCAGCAAATGATAACTGTTTACCGGTTTTATTTTTACCCACTGCTTATAATTTAAAAACCACTTTAACTGCGTGGAGTTAAATCCTTTGGTGAGGTAAGCATAAAGAAAAGGGTGGACGGTAAGGGTCAATCCTTTTTCGTTTTGATCGTGAATAAGATAGTTCAGGTTGTTTTCGATATCGTCAACCAGCATTATGCTGGAGCGTATCTGGCCTGTACCTCCGCAAACCGGACATTGTTCAAGAACCGTTACATTCATTTCGGGACGTACCCTTTGGCGGGTTATTTGTACCAGCCCGAATTTACTTGGCGGAAGAATGGTGTGTTTGGCACGGTCTTTCGACATCTCCTCCTTCATGTGCTGATACAAAGCGCGACGGTTTTTGGCATCGTGCATATCAATAAAGTCAACCACTATGATTCCGCCCATATCACGCAGGCGAAGCTGCCGTGCAATTTCGGTTGCGGCTTCAAGATTGGTAGTCAGGGCATTTTCTTCCTGCGACTTCTCTTTGTTTACACGGTGTCCGCTGTTTACATCAATAACGTGCAGCGCTTCGGTGTGTTCGATAATAAGATAAACACCACTGCGAATGGTGACATTTTTTCCGAATGAGTTTTTAATTTGCTTGTCAACCCCAAAATGCTCAAAAACGGGTTCTTTACCTTTGTAAAGTTTGACAATTTCTTTTTTTTCAGGGGCTATCCTTTCGAGGAAAGTCCTTGTTTCTTCATAAATTACACGGTCGTTAACATAAATATTGTTAAACGACTCGTTTAATAAATCTCTGAGTATGGCGGTGGTACGGTTTAATTCACTCAGTACCTTTTGCGGTGCCTTGAGGTTAGGGAGCTTGCTAATAACCTTCTCCCATTTTTCTACTAAAATTCTAAGGTCGGTATCCAGTTCGCTTACCTTTTTATTTTCGGCCACCGTACGAACGATAACACCGTAATTATTAGGTTTGATGCTTTGGATAAGCCTTTTCAATCTGTTCCTTTCTTCTTTATCTTTAATTTTCTGTGATACAGAAATTTTATTGGAGAAAGGTATCAGAACCAGGTATCTTCCCGGAAAAGATATTTCGGTTGAAATACGCGGGCCTTTTGTTGAAATGGGTTCTTTGGCAATTTGAACCACAATTTGCTGGCCGCTTGTAAGTACCTGCGTTATTTTTCCGGTTTTTTCAATATCAGGTTCCAGCTTTAATTTTTCAAAACCAACAAGGTGGGCCCTGCCCTGAAGTCCCAGTTTGGTAAATTTATTCAGCGTCCTGATTTGAGGGCCAAGATCAAGATAGTGCAAAAAAGCATCTTTATCGTGGCCAACATCCACAAAGGCAGCATTTAATCCGGGCATGATTTTTTTTACTTTGCCCAAAAAAACATCTCCTACCGAGAAGTTATTGCTGTTTTGTTCTTTGTGAAGTTCTACAAGGTTTTTGTCCTCAAGCAACGCAATATTAACCTCCGCAACACTCGAATCGATAATTAATTCTCTGTTCAAAATGTTTGGGATTTAGATTAATAAATGTTGCAAAATATTTTCTTAATTAACAAATCTCAATAACCGTAACACATACCCCCCGTCTCAATGGCGGGTTTTTGTATTGCTTTAATGGTTGTTAACAGGTTTACCCTGTTTAAACGGTTGTTGAAAATTGTGTCAGGGACAAACTTTTAAGAGGGGATGTATAAAAACAAGATAACACAGTACAATAGGCTGTACTGTGTTATCAGCATTTAGAAATTTCGATTATTTCTTCTTATGCCTGTTCTTTCTTAAGCGTTTTTTACGCTTATGGGTAGCCATCTTATGTCTTTTCCTCTTTTTTCCGTTTGGCATAATTGTAATTATTTGAAGGTTAAACTATTTTACTTTGTTTTTTACTTCGTTAACAAAGGTTTTAGCCGGTTTGAATGCGGGAATATTGTGTGCCGGAATGATAATGGTAGTATTTTTTGAAATATTACGTCCGGTTTTTTCAGCTCTTCTTTTTACAATAAAACTTCCAAAGCCTCTCAGGTAAACATTTTCCCCGTCTGCCATTGTATCCTTAACAGTTTCCATAAACGATTCAACAACTGCCTGTACGGCTACCTTTTCAATACCTGTTTTGTTAGCAATTTCTGCTACGATTTCTGCTTTTGTCATACCTTTATACTTTTTAAATGATTAAAACTTAGATTTTTATTTGGAAGGCAAAAATAAAACATTTTTAATATCATACGTGATATAAAGCTTTTTTTTTGCTTCTAATCAATTAATATAATAGAAATTAAGATTTTTTACAACAGATGTACGGCATTAAAAGGGGAGTGAGTACCCTATTGCACCGCGGTTTTTCAACATATTGTTTATTTTCGCAATTAGTTATGGGTTTGAATCTAATATAAAACAGTACGCAGGTGATCAGTCATTTATTACTTTTCGGAACAATATTAATCGTATCGTTTTATCTGCTTTACTTTTTTTCGGAGCACTATTTTATTCCGTCACTCGACAACATAAGCAAACGTTTTAATCTGTCATCCGATATTTCGGGTGCCACCCTGATGGCCGCCGGCTCCAGCGCACCTGAACTTGCCGTGGTCATCATCTCTATTTTAAAGTCGGGCAACCACGAATCAATCGGTGTGGGTACCATAATCGGCTCGGCACTTTTCAACCTGTTTATTATAACCGGTGCGGTAATGGTTATTAAAAACAACAAAAAAATGGTTTGGCAACCATTGGTGCGCGATCTTATTTTTTATGCTTTGTCTATTGTCCTGCTGGTTTGGTTCTTTAGCGACGGGATTTTCAGCCTGTGGGAAGCTGCTGCATTTACAGGCGGATACCTTATCTATTTCGGGGCACTGTTTGTTTGGAAAAAGAAATTCCCCTATAAAGACATCGAACCGTCTGAAGGCAATAACGACCAGCCGTCTGCCGGTTTGGATGCTTTTTTAAAGCGGCGCATTGGCAAACCCAACAATATGTACATTGCATTTTTTCTGGATGTGTTTTTCATCAGCCTGTTTAGCTGGACACTGGTAACCAGTGCCATTGAAGTTTCAGAAGCACTTGGCATTCCTGAATTTATTATAGCATTAACAGTGGTGGCATTGGGAACCTCTGTTCCCGACCTGCTGGCATCGGTAGTGGTTGCCAAACAGGGCCGTCCCGGTATGGCCATTAACAACGCGGTAGGTTCCAACATTTTTGATATATTAATAGGCCTTGGATTTCCGTTTCTGTTGTTGTTTATCTTTTCCGGAAAATCGGTTCAGGTGGAAAACAATAATCTTTGGATTTCGTTTTTCCTGTTAACCGGCTCCATTGTAATACTCACCCTGAGCTTTTTATTAACAAAATGGAAAACCAGCCGCATCGCCGGATGGCTGCTAATCATTCTTTACGCCCTTTATCTTTTATATCAAATTGCCTGCATATCAGGCACGCAAATTTGCTGATAGTAATTACTTAACAACACCCATTATGAAAACAAAATTGTTTACCCGGATTCTGATTGCACTGCTTTTGCTTTCGGGCACAACGCTGTATGCACAAATAACCGCACAACAGGTTGACAGCCTCGTTACAAAAGCCATGCAGGAATTTCATGTGCCCGGAGTGGCCGTAAGTATTGTAAAAGACGGAGAAATTATCTACAACAAAGGGTTTGGTATCAGAGATATAAACAACAAAAAAAGTGCGGTAAACGAACACACACAGTTTGCCATTGCTTCCAACACCAAGGCCTTTACCAGTACGGCACTTGCCATTTTGGCGGAGCGGGGCAAGTTAACATGGCAAACCAAAGTACGGGATATTATTCCCGAATTTAAAATGTATAACGATTATGTTTCGAATAATTTTACGGTTGAAGATTTACTTACCCACCGCAGCGGATTGGGGCTTGGTGCCGGCGATTTGATGATATTCCCCGAAGAAACCGATTTCACCATTAACGATATACTTACCAATTTTCAATACTTCAGTCCCGTTTCGCCGTTCCGTACAAAATTTGACTACGACAATCTGTTATACATTGTTGCCGGCGAAGTTGTTGCACGGGTTTCGGGCTTAAGCTGGCACGAGTTTGTTAAAGCAAATATTTTGGAGCCTTTAAAGCTGAACGACACCTACTGTACGCTGTCATTTATACAGGACAAAAGCAATGTGGCAATTCCTCATGCCGTTACCAACGGAATACCGCAAGCCATTCCGCCCTTTGAATTTGATATGACCAAAATAAACGGAGCGGCAGGTTCATTGTACTCAAGCGTTAACGACATTGCAAAATGGATGATCGTGCAACTTAACAACGGCCGATATGGCGACAGCTTACAAAACAGCCTCTTCACCGAAAAAGCCCACAACAACATGTGGACCATCCATACGGTTACGGGAGGCATTGGCAATCCTCGTTACCATACCCATTTCAGCGGATACGGCTTGGGGTGGTTTCTTGCCGATGTAAATGGTAAAATGAGCGTTTCTCATACCGGAGGACTCCCCGGAATGTTATCAAAAATTATTATGATCCCCGATATTGATCTCGGAGTGGTTGTTCTTACCAACGCCAGCGACGACGGAGCGGCTGTTTTTTCGGCAGTAACTCAAACCATTGTTGACAGCTACTTAGGTTTGGATGATAACCGGTGGGTTGATAAATATGCCCGTTATTTTAAAATGAGGCAGGAACATGCCGATTCAATAACAACAAAAGTCTGGGAAACCGTAAAAAAACATAATAAAGTTAAAATAAACAGTGGCGATTATACCGGTATCTATCGGGATAACTGGCTGGGTAAGGCAGAGGTTTATCTTAAAGACGGCAACTTGCGGTTCAGGGTTTACCGCTCGCCAAAGCTTACGGGACAAATGTACTATTACAACGCCAACACTTTTGCCATTAAATGGGATTACCGCGCCATGAATGCTGATGCTTTTGCCACTTTTTGCCTCGACAAGGACGGAAAAGCCCAAAGCATTAAACTGGAAGGAATTTCACCAAACATTGATTTTAGTTTTGATTTTCAGGATTTGGATTTTAAAAGGATAAAATGAACGGCTGGTTTTCAAATATTAAACAAAAACTATTGAACAAACCCGTTGATTCGGTTGCACTGGTGTTAAGCGGAGGGGGTGCCCGCGGTGCCATTGAGGTAGGAGTACTTCAGGCTTTGGACGAATACAACATCACAGTGGAAGCCGTTTCGGGCACCAGCATCGGGGCTATTGTAGGTGCTTTTTATTGTGCAGGTGTTTCACCTTTACAGATGAAGGAGATAATGGCCAGCCGCATTTTTGCCAAAATATTTCACTTTTCATGGAGCAAACAGGGGCTGTTAACCATGGAGGGGTTATACAACCTTTTTAAGGAGTATCATCCCGATACAAGTTTCGGATCGTTAAAAATTCCTTTTTATGCCTGCGCCAGCAACCTCGACACCAAGCGGTTTGAAATATTTAACAACGGCGATTTACACAAAGCCGTTGCAGCATCTGCATCCATTCCCGTTTTGTTTCAACCGGTGGAGATAAACGGATATCATTATATCGACGGCGGACTTTACAACAATTTCCCCATTGAACCGCTGCTGCATAAACACCGCTATATCCTCGGGGTTCATGTAAACAATTACAAGCCGTCGGATGAGTATAACGTTATTGCCATAGCCGAAAAGGTATTTACGGCGGTGGTACAGCAAAACGTTATCCCCAAAATGAAAAAATGCAACTACCTGATTAACCCCTTACTTGACGAAAAATATGGCATTCTTGATTTTAAAAAAACCGACAAACTTTTTAAAACAGGTTACAACGAAGGGGTTAAGTTTGCCAAAAAAATAAAAACCACAAATAAGACAAGGTAGTTGATTAAACAAGTTAGCACCAATTTAATAAAACAGAATATGCAATGTAAAATTGATTAATTAGAATGAAAAAAATAAGCAAACTTAAAATAAACCTATCAATAGTAATAATTGTCTTATTGACAAGTTGTGCTACTCAAAGAGTAAGTACGATTGTTGGATGTGATTATGACAAAAATAAAAATCAGACTGATTATTTTGTTTTGCCTTATGGAACAGTTTCTATTCCTGGCAAATGGGAAAAGATAAATTATAATTCTAATAGTCGTCAACAGTTTTTCAAGAATGCTGACAGTATTATTATTGCAGTTGCATTTGGACCTTATGACAAATATGAATTTAATGCAGATAAGTCCAAAAAAGGAATTGATTTTGCATTAGCATATTATGAATGGGACTCTAAATATTTTGTTGAAACTCACGGACTAAAAAGAGATTTTATAGAAAAGGATAGCATTAGAAATTTTGTGGTTTATAGAATATTTGGAGAGATTGAAAAAGAAAAAATCGAAACTTATTTTCTTGTAGGAGAAAAAAATGGATTTGTGAGTAATTACTCTGTAATGGATACTGATAAATGGACTGAAAAATATAAAATAGACTTTTTGAAAGGATTATTTGTTAATGAAAAAGAAGAATAAAAAGGCACTAACAATGTTTATATGTCATTGGACAACATGTGATTAAATTAACATCATTACGAATATAAACAAACTGTATAGTAAATTGAAAAGTTGGTGCAATAAAACGTCCAACACCTCATATACTTGACCGTTACAGCTCATTTAAAAAGGTTTTAGCTCATCTTGACTGATTTTACGAGCCGAAAATAGTGCGCTTGTGCTAACCTGAATATCGAAAAACAAATATTAAACTTATTAAAAAACCAATCCCGAAAGTTTCTCAAATCATACTCTACAAAAAATTGAATAAAATGAAATTTAATTAATTTTGAGAAATATCTGATTATTTCATAATACCCGGCATATCATAACTGCCACCGTAAACATACGTTACCATGGCACAGCCAAAAATAAATATAAAACGTACAAAATCAGACTTTATAATCGAAGCCGTTTCCATAATTTCATTGGCCGTTGCAGTTTTTATAATTATATATTACCAAAACGAATTTCCCGAAACAATTCCAATACGCTATAATGCTATAGGGCAACCTGATTTGTCAGGCCCAAAATGGATATTGTTTATTTTGCCGGTTATGGGATTCATTACCTTTGCGGGAATGACATTTTTAGCACGATTTCCGCATAAATTTAATTACCCTGTTGAAGTTGACGAAAAAAACGTTCGGCCATTATATCTAATTGGAGTAAGAATCGTTTCATTTTTGAAAATGATGATATGCTTACTAATCCTTTACATCTGCTATGCACAAAAACTTTCGCTCGCCGACGGAAAATCAGAAGTAAATATTTATATCATCCTTATGTTTATATTTATTATAGCTGCCACACCCGTTTATGCCGTTATTAAAATGAAACGTATTTCCCGCTGATAATTATCCCCGTTTAACCTGAAAAAAACGTTCGGTACGGGCGGGAATCCCCTGCAACGAACGACTGAACTCACTTTTACTGCAAAGGCAGGCTGGGTACCCGGGAGATTCCTCAGTCGTGCCTCCTTCGGAATGACGGCAGGCCGTACGAAAGGGGCAACAAGCAACCCCGCCTGTTCTTACCAGAACATTCGGGCAGGCAGCAACAAGCAACAAGCAACGAGCAACAAGTTAATCCTCAAACATCCAAACTTTGAACCTTGAACTGCCTTCAGGCCAAATCATAAATCATAAATCTGCAATCATAAATCTACAATTATGAGTGCCTAAAGTGCACTAAAGTTTGGAGTACTTAGAGTAATTTTCAAATCACAAGCACCAAATCACAAAAAAATTCAAAAAATCAAAAACAAAAAAACCAAAACTACGTCGTTCATTCAAACCTCAAACATCCAAACATTGAACCTTGAACTGCCTTCAGGCCAAATCATAAATCAAAAATCTGCAATCATAAATCTACAATTATTGAGTGCCTAAAGTGCGCTAAAGTTTGGAGTACTTAGAGTAATTTTCAAATCACAAGCACCAAATCACAAACCTGCCCGTTCGGCAGACGGGAAAATTTCAAATACTAAAAACAAAAAAACCAAAACTACGTCGTTCATTGAAACCTTAAACATCCAAACTTTGAACCTTGAACTGCCTTCAGGCCAAATCATAAATCATAAATCTGCAATCATAAATCTACAATTATGAGTGCCTAAAGTGCACTAAAGTTTGAA
>Ga0256913_10001708_pt1 | contig 11223 bp, 14 predicted proteins | sample Axial_MatmetaG_FD_185970 | JGI IMG/M metagenome (GOLD analysis project Ga0256913, IMG submission 185970) | Deep-sea worm associated microbial mat communities from Axial Seamount, Juan de Fuca Ridge, Pacific Ocean - Axial_Mat | ecosystem: Environmental > Aquatic > Marine > Oceanic > Microbial...
GCCTGCAATAAAATTCTATAAATCACTAGGTTTTAAACAAGAAGGCAAACTTAAAGATTATTATAAGAAAAATGTTGATATGGTAATGTTAGGCTTAAAACTCTGAAGGTAAATATGTATACATTACTTCTTTATATTTATCCAAATAAGTTGTTTCTTTAATACAATCACTAAATTCACTAATTAAATTTCTTTCAAAAGTTCTTTCCTCTTCAATACTTTTAAAAACTACTTCTGCACTAAACCCACTTCTATTAAGATAACATTTTTGATTTGTAAAGAACCAATCTCTCCAATTCTTGCACCTGACTCATATAAAATTGAGATAAAGGCTTTATCTCTTGGATGCTTCGCTGAGTGTATTACTTTTTTAATTTCTTCTTCGGTGATTAAATCATTTGCAGAATGAACTTCTCTATCTGTTGTTTTAACTTTTGTACCAATCCATTTGACTGACTCAGGATATTCAATATCATCGTTTAACCATTTATAGAAACATTTCAACATTATTTTATAAGTTGCTTTTGTCCATTATTTGTAATCTTTTTCATGAAGTTCAGATGTTGCAGAAATAGCATCTTGTTTTGAAACATCTTTAAAGTTTTTATTAAATAACAAAGCCCAGTCTTTTAAAATTCCAATATACCTTTCTAATCTTGGTTTACTCATTCCATTTATTTTATTGAAATTTACAAAATCTTTTATTTTAGTTTTATTAGATTCAGATATTTTAGTTCGATCTAATTTTTCTAGTGCTCTAACTAGTTTTTTATCATAGTTATGGATATCAAGGTTTTGTTTCATAGTAGTCTCCTAAAAGACAGAAGTTTATAACGCTTGTAGCACTTTTGTGGCACACGGCGTTTGTTAAAATGAAATTCGCTGTCGCCCGGATTCGAACCGGGATATCCTTGCGGAAACTGGCTCTCAAGGCCAGCGCAGTACCAGGTTGTGCCACGACAGCATATAAAATTGTGACAAATGAGTTATATATAAATTTAACTGATAAATTTGGTGTTCTTGAAATATATACGAAACCTTTATAAATACATAAACGATTTGTTTTATAAGCTTTTCGATTTGGGGGGTAAAAGCAATGAGTGATAATATAAAAAAATGTCCTGAGTGTGGGAGTACAAATCTTTCTTTCAATCGTGACAGAGGAGAAATTATTTGTAGAGATTGTGGTTTAGTTATAGAAGAGAAAATGGTTGATTTCGGCCAAGAATGGCAAGAATCAGAACCAGAAGAGGCTAGTAAGAAAAGACGAACTGGCGCACCAATGACATATACTCAATTTGACAGGGGTTTGGGTACTGAAATAGGTCAAAGAGATGATCTTTATTCTTTGAATGAAACTTCAAGAAATAAATTTATGAGGCTGAGAAAGTGGCAGTATAGGATTTCAACAGCCATAGAAAGAAACTTAAAATTAGCACTTTCTGAATTAAAAAGAATTGCATCTTATCTAAAATTACCTCAATCTGTTGAGGAAGAAGCTGCAAGAATTTACACTTTAGCTGTTCAGAGAGGTTTGGTAAGAGGTCGTTCAATGGAGTCTGTTGTTGCAGGTTCTTTATATGCAGCATGTAGACGGCATGAAGTTCCACGAACTTTAGATGAGTTAAGTGAAGCTTCAAACATTGATAAAAAAGAAGTGGGAAGAACATATCGTTTTGTAACAAGAGAATTAGGTTTAACAATTTTACCATCAAATCCTATTGATTATATTGCTCGATTTTCATCTTCATTAGATTTAAACCCAGAAACTCAGTCAAAATCAATTAAGATTTTAGAAAAGGCTCAAAAGCAGGAACTAACTTCAGGTAGAGGACCTGCTGGAATTGCCGCTGCTGCTTTATATGTGTCTGCTTTAATAAATGGTGAAAAAAGAACTCAAAGAGAAGTTGCAGATGTTGCAGGTGTTACTGAGGTTACAATCAGGAACAGATATAAAGAGCTTCTTGATGAATTAGGACTTGATAAAGAAGTTAAACGATCAAAAGCAAAAGCAGCTGCTTAATTTTTTTATTTTTTTCATATTTCTTATAACTGATTGTATTTTTTCAATAATCTTTTTAAATATTATTTTTTAACTTTATGAAATGAATGGTGATTTTAACAAAGATTATTTTATAACAGAGTATTGTTATACAGCTATATTAGATAAAGTTAATTCAGATTATATACATTATGATACTTTGTCAAAAATAATTATTGATAATTATTTGGGTTTAATAACAGATAATAACAAAGAGCATCTTATAAAAGAGGCACTCCATTTATTGAATGAGGATAAAAATCTAAAATTAGTAATAAACAACTTCGATAATGACGAAGGGTTAGTAAAAGTAATTCTTGAAGAATAGTTAAATAAAGACTATTTAAATATCTTATAAAATATTTTGTTGAAAGTCTTATTATTTATTTTTTGTCTATAGATTTTAAGTTCAGTGATAACTTCTTTTTGATTTATGAATTTATCTTTAATCATAAATTGAACTAACTGAGTAACATTCTTTGGTTTTTTTGTATAATGACATTTTTCAAAATCAATAAGTATTGGGACATTATATTTTTTAATAATCACATTTTTGAAAGGTCGTAGCATTTCTTCCTTTGATATTCCCATTTCATCCATAATATAACATTGTATAAGAAGATTTTTTAAAATACGTTTTTTTTGTACGGGTGTTGCGGTTTTCCACCAATGAATAAAATATTTTCCTTCTTGAAATTCATAAATCATTATGTTTGGAAAATACATAACTAATTTAGGACCTATATTATGTTTGTTAAGTATCTTTAAGAAATTAATTTCGTTATTAATTCTATTTTCTGCAGTAGATTCTGGGTTTTTTATTTTAATAGCTACCTTTTTATTATTAAAAGTTCCAGTATAAATTTTACCTCTTGATCCTTTTGAGAAATATTCAATGTTTGATATTTTTTCTCTAACATCTTTTGGAAATAGATTCTCAACCATAGTTTTATGAGATGTATCAGATTTATAAATCTATTTTTATTTACAACAAAATTAGTCAAGAAAGGTTGCTAGATAAAGGTGGTTAATTTTAATCAAAGAGATCTTTTCTTAATCTAACTTTAATAAATTTCATATAAAAAAATGTCTTCAAAAAAATAATGTTCTTTATCGATTAGTTTGTATTTTAATTTATTTTTTTCAATAATCTTTTTGATCTTATCAGGTTTTGATAGAGATGTAAATATAAGCAGAATTTTACCATTTTCATTAAGGTATTTATTTACTGAATTAAGAAACCTTTCAATAACTTCATAACCTTCTTTACCCCCATATAAAGCAATATCATTAATATTTTCATCTTGTGGTAAATATGGTGCATTAAACGTAATTAAATCAAATCTACCTTTAATGTTTGAAAACAAATCGGAAACTATAAAATCACCATTAATATTCTCTTTTTTACAAAACTCAATTGCTTTTTCATTGAGATCAATACCTGTAACAGTTCCATATTTAGAAAGTTCTTTTGAAATAATTCCTGAACCACACCCTACATCTAGTGCATTTTTGAATTTATAATCTTTAATATGTTTTTTTAGAAGATACGAGTCTTCTCCAGGTTCATATATAGAATCATCCATTTTTTTTACTTTTACTTTTTGGTTCGAATTCCTGAGTTATTGCTTTAGCATATTCTTTAACTCGAGTTTGAATACTTTCAAGATAATATCTTTTTATTTTTTCCTCAAAAATATTAGTGATGCTATCATTTTCATTAATTCTGTAATTATTTGCTACTTTTTCAACAATAAATAAATCTCTTAATCTTAAAATTTGTCTTCTTATATTCGAAGATGTAACTCCATGCAAAGCAAGTTTTCTTTTACTTCTATTTTTAGTAGCTTCATATCTTATTTCTTCAGAAGATAATACTTTTTTTTTTGCTTGTGCTTCTAATAAAACCTGTAAAATATCTACTATTACGTCTCTTGAATCACCAGGTTGAAGAAGACCTAAAGATAGACAAAATTTACGTACTAATTCTCTACTTGACAATTTAGAAGGTTTTTCATATTTTCTAAGTGTAATCTCTGCCAGAGGTGAATCTGTGCTAATTGTTTTCCCCATGATTAAATAATTTAATGAATACTATTTAAATTTTGTGGATGTTATAAAATAATAATCTTTAAAAGTATGAATTATATCATAATACCATGTTTGGTTCAAAACAATTTGATAAGATAGTTGAAAGATTAGATTCTATTGATAAAAAGATAGATGACATAAATACTATAAGTAATCAAAATCATAATGAAATAAAAGTTTTAAAAACTAATTTTTCAAATGAATTTGGTTTTTTAAAAGATCAAGTTTTAAAGATATCTTATGAATTAACAAAAGAGTTAAAAATAATAAATGAAGAATCTTCAAGATTAAAAAAATGTGTTAATTCTTTTGATAGTATAAAAAATCGTGTTGACTCTATGTTGATGGATAAATTGAATAAACTAGTAGATGTAGAGATCAAGGCTGTAAAAGAAAAGTTTTTGGAGATTGATTCTGTTGAGAAAAATTATAAATCATTAATTGATGAATTAAGTAAATTAGAATCAAATATACAAAAGTTTAATAATATTTCTAGCAACATAAAGGAAGTAGATTTTACATTAAATAAACACATGAACGATATTTCTCAGGTTGAAAAGAAAAAAATTCTTTTAGAACAAGAAAATGATAGATTAAAATCGATTATGGCTAAAATGAAAAGAAATCGTCATAATTAAAAAAATTAAATAAAAATAAAAATTAAATTTTATCAAAGAAAATCATAAAATCATTTCCTTTTATTTCGAATTCATCAACATTTGAGAAATCAGATCCTTCTTCTTTATCGGAAATAGTAAGAGTTTCTACACCGCATACATGTTTGATTTTATCGTCTTCAAGAGATATTGGACTTATAATATGAAGTTTAATTTTATCTTTTTTCTCAAGTCCTTTTTCCTTACGGAGTGATTGTATTCTTCTAATAATCTCTCGTGTGAATCCTTCTTTTTCTAATTCTTCAGTCCGTTCAGTATTAAGGTAAATAGTTCCTTTTGAAAAGTCTGAATAAGTGAATCCTTCAGGTATAACCTTCTCAAAAATAATTTCATCCTCACTTAAATCAAATTTATCTAACTTAAAGGTACCCTCATTTTTAATTGATTCGTAAGCTTTTTCACCATCTATTTCTTTAAATGCTACGATTAAATCACCAGTATCAGTTCCGAATTTTTTACCAGCATTTCTGAAATTAAGTGATGCTTGATGTTTAATACCTTCAATAGTTCCAACTTTTATTGATTTAACATTAATTTGTGCTTTAAGTATGCTTTCCATATCTTTAAGAACCTCTTCCATAAAAGGATCTTCTGAGCTAATAATCATCTCTTTTATAGGCCATCTAAGAGATATTTTTGCTTTTTCTCTTGCAGCTAAAGCACTTTGTATAATTTGGTTTGTGAATTTAACAGACTCTTCTAACTTAGTATTAATCTCAGACTCTTCATAAGTTGGCCAATCCAATAAATGAATTGATGATTCTTTACTTAAGAAAATGTCTTTAAGATTAAGATAGATTTCTTCTGTAATATAAGGGGTAATTATTGAAAACATTTTAAGTGTTTCAAAAAGACATTTTTTGATAGTGTTATATACTAACTTTTTATTTTCTTCACTTTCATTTAATTTATCTCTTACCATCTGGATATAAACTCTCGATAAATCCAGGTAAAATTCTTCAATAATTCCAATTACTTCATCAATATAATATTTATCAAGTTTTTCAGTGACAATTTTAATTGTTGAATTAAGTTTTGAAATAATGTATTTCTCCTCAATAGAATATTCGCTAGCAACTACATCTTTTGAAACCTGTTTATCTAGATCAATTAAGAAATTATGAATATTCCATAACACATTAAGGTTTCTTTGTTTTAACTTAACATCTTCCCAGGAGAAATTCATATTTTTACCAGCAGTAAGTTTACATAAATAATATCTAAGTATATCTGCACCATATTTATCGACAATCTCATAAGGTGAAATAATATTACCTAAGGATTTAGACATTTTAACTCCACCGAAATCAAGAATCATTCCTGTTGTATACACATTGTTATAGCAACTTTTGTCAAAAGCAATTCTTGAACAGATTTGTAACATATTAAACCATAATCGAGTTTGTTCATTTCCTTCTAATATGAAATCTGCAGGGAAATATTTTTCAAAATAATCTGTTCTGTGTGGATATTCTAAACAATTCCATGATGCAGTACCTGAATCAATCCATACATCAAGAACATCAGGGATACGAGACATCTCTTTATCACATACTGAACATTTAATTTTAACTTTGTCAATATATGGTCTGTGCAAATCCTCAGGAAGATCATTAAGAGATTTTTCTTCAAGTTCTTTTCTATCTCCGATAACTTCATGGTGTCCACACTCACATTCCCAAATAGGTACTGGACATCCCCAAAATCGTTGTCTTGTAATTGTATTGTCTTTAAGGTTAGATACCCATTTTTCGTAACTATCTTTACTTTCTTTAGGTACCCATTGAACATTTTTATTATTTTCAAGAATTTCTTGTTTAATATCTTCAACTTTTAGAAACCATTGTTCTGTTGTTTTAAAAATCACAGGGTTATGACATCTCCAACAATGAGCATAATCGTGTTCAATAGTTTCTTTACCAACTAAGCAATCTTTTTCTTTAAATAATTCTATGAATTTTTTATCATCTGTTTTTGCTCTAAGTCCATTAAAACTAGGGATGTCTGTGAAAACACCTTGTTCATTTAATTTATTAAAAGGTTTAAGGCCGTATGAAACACCAACCTCATAATCTTCAGGACCACATCCTGGAGCACAATGGACCAAACCAGTTCCTGCTGAAGTATCAACATATTCTTTAGATAGTAAAATAGTATGTAATGATTCAACATTATCATTTTCAAAATCTATTGAATCGTTGAAAGGATGTATGTATTTAACACCTTCTAAATCCTCACCTTTGATTTCATCAATAATTTCATATTCAAGATCTTTAGATTTAGAAAATGCTTCTAATCGTTCTTTAGCAACAATCCATGTTTCATTATTTACTTTAATCTTAACATACATTAATTCTGGATTAACCATTACTGCAAGATTAAAAGGGATTGTCCAAGGAGTTGTAGTCCAAATTATCAAGAATTCATTTTCAGTGTCTTGTATTTTAAATTTTAAATATATAGAATTATCTTTTAATTTTTCATATTCCAATTCATGTTTAGCTAATGCAGTTTCACAATGACCACACCAAGTCATAACTTTTTTACCTTTGTATAATCTGTTTTTTTCATGTGCTTTTTTTATAAAAAACCATTCACCTTCAATGAATTCATTTTTAATAGGATAGTAGGCATTATCATAGTCCATCCAGATACCCAATCTTAGTAAATCTTTATCCATTAATTTAGCATATTTAATAGAGAATTGTTTACATTCTTCAATAAATTTATCTAGTCCATATTTTACAATCTCGTCTTTATTTTTAAGACCTAATTTTTTTTGAACTTTATTAGCAGTAGGCAATCCGTGCATATCGTAACCTGCACGGTCCCAGACATCAAATCCTCTCATTCGTTTATATCTTAAAATTACATCTTTTGAAGAATTATTCCATGCGTGACCTATATGAATATTTCCGGAAGTATAAGGTGGTCCTTGTAAAAAGTAAAATTTAGGTCCATTTTTACCCTTTTCTTTGGTTTGAAAATATGTTTTATCATCATTCCATTTATCTAGTAACCTTAACTCTGCTTCTTTGAAATCATATCTTTTATTCATAAGCAATCACATAAATTTTCTTTATTTAAAGCTTTTCCTAAAAAGGATTATTTTTAATATATTTAATTAATCGTTAGTTAATAAACAATCATTTTTATCACTTTCATTTTTTAATTTTTTTAATAATTTCATTAGAATACTTTAAGAAATAAAATGATGCGTTTTTAATTAGTTCTCTTTGTTCTTCGTAGATAGTACTCAATGTTTTAATATATTTTGTACTTAATCTTTTTTCTTTCTTAATATCGTATTTTATATTAGATTCGTCTTTAATAATTTTAAATATTTCTTTATATAATTCTTTTGTCTTAATAATTTCTTTATTAAAATTTTGATTTTCTTTAATTATATAATTTATACTCGTATAGTCATCTTCAAAAAGATATTTAGATATGATTTTTTTTGATTTTTTGAGATCTTGTGTAACTAATGAAGCTCTAAGTTGCCCTAGATTAAAAATAAGTGATTGAATTCGTTCATTTATAATTTGTTTCTCAAAAAACCTTGAATGTAATAGTTTAATCCCAAAAACGAGCTCATTTAATCTGGAATTATTGATTTTTTTTAGAATTGTTTTGTTAAATAGAGAACTCTTTTTTTCAAAATCAATAATTACCTCTTCAATATTTTTAAGTTCGTCAGATCTGTCTCTAAGTTCTCTTAATTTTAAAATCATAATTGGTTTTAAATTAAATACTATATATAACTTATTATTTATTGGATGAATTAAGAGTTATTTAATATTTTATACTAGGTAAATGATCTAGTGATCATTAAGAATTGAGTTAATTAATTCAAGAGATGCATTAACCAGTTCTTGTTTTTCGAGTTTTGATGATTCAAATAGTTCATTAATTTTATTGGTTTGTTCTTCAATCAATTTATTCTTTTCATCAAGTGTTAGATCTAATTTATTAATCATTTCTATTTGTTGTTTAATAATTAAATTTTTTGTTTTAAGAACATTTATGTTATTATTTGAAACATTTTCATTAAAAGGATTTGGATTGATGAATTTACCTGTTGTACTATGTCCTGAAGTTTGGTTAATAAGAAAAATAAGACTCATAATTGCAGAAATACCTAACAATATTAAAATAGAATATAGAAAATTTCTTGAACTAATTGGTTTTTCTTTTTTTCGTTTGCTCATAGAGAATGCACGTTGTATTATAAAATCTTGATGACCTGCGTTTTTAAGTACCTTCTTAATGTATTTATCACTGAAACCTTTTTTTCTACACGTCTCAATGTAAGAAGTTAGTTCATTCATATAATTAGAGTAAGATATCTTATATTTAAATATTCTCATGATTTATAAAAATTTATTAATTACCTTTATTTAATTATTTTTGTGTATGGAATATTAATAGATTATATCCATATAATAATGGTGATTGAATGAAATTTGTGATTAATTTTAAAACATATAAAGAAGGTTCTGGCAAGAGAGCACTTAAATTAATAAAAGACCTAGAAAAATCAAAAATAAATCCTGTTGTATGTTTACAACCTGCAGATATACATTATAGTTCTGAGACTAAATTAGATGTCTGGGTTCAACATGTTGACCCTGTAACTTATGGTAGTAATACAGGGTGGATCTTGCCTGAGGATGTAAAAGAGAATGGTGCAAAAGGTGTTTTAATAAATCATTCTGAACATCCTGATTCAAAGATTGATGAAATAGTAAAAAGATGTAAGGAATTAAAATTAAAAACAATGATTTTAGTACCTAAACCTGAACTAATTAAGAAATATTTTAAGTTAAATCCTGATTATTTTGGAGTTGAACCTCCTGAATTGATTGGTAGTGAAACCAAATCAGTTACTTCTGATCCTGAATTAATAAAAAATGCTGTTAAATATTCAGCAAACATACCTTTATTTGTTGGAGCAGGTGTTAAATCAAAAGAAGATATTGAAGTAAGTAAAGAATTAGGTGTAAAAGGAGTATTAATTGCGTCCGCGATTGTAAAATCAAAAGATCCTTCTAAAAAATTAGATAGTTTGGCTTAGTCATATAAGAAATGATTTGATGTATTTTATTAATTATCATTAAACATTATTTTTTGAAAATTTTTATTACCACAATTAATGCAATAAAAATAAGGTCCAAATTTACCTGTTCGAAGTTCAAGAAACTCTCCACAAATACATTTCTTTTCAGAGATATATTCATTTTTATGTTCTAAACACACACTAATCCCTTGAGGGTTTTTAGTAATTCCTTGTTTATCACAAAAAGGACATTTCTCTATTTTGTAACTTCCATAAACTTTTTTTCTCCGAAACATCTTTATCTCACAGAAATAGAAATACTTTCAAAACCATATAAGTTATCAATATTCCCTATTTGTTCAGAATTACATTCTTTAATGGTTGTTCCACCAAGGCCATGGCATTCATCTCCTTTACAGACACATACATTATATACAAAATCTCCATGTGTTAGTTTCCCTTCTTTGGCACTAAATCCTATAGGGATTGCTGATATTTCATTCTGATATATGGATTCAACTTTACATTTAGAGTTTTCTTGATTACAAGAATTTTTATCTTCATCTAAAATAAGTATGGAATTTATACTATCACCATTATCATTATTTTCTGTTACAATTATGAAAAAATCCTCATTATCGTCAGAAACACTAGGGTCATTTAAAATACCTAAATAAAATGTTTCTAATTTTTTAGCTGGTACTTTTCTATTAGGCATAGGTATTTGAACAACTTCATCAGAACTCATTGAATTCTGAAACCTATTTAATATTTGTTGATTTGCACTGTTTAACTTTTCTGTACCACCGTTCATAATTTTACCAACTAAAATTAATCCAAGACTTAGTACAACGATACCAATTATCATCAAGACAATCTGGTTAATACCTAATTCCATACCTTTCTTATTCATAGTAGTGCAATTAATTTTTATTTTATAAATGTTGTTATATCATAAACTTAAGTCTGTAGATTAATAATATTTAATTAAAAACAAGGAGGATTATTTTTTTTCAGTAGTTAAAATAAACATATTTCCACCAATCATAACTTCACAAGCACTACCCATAGGATCTGAGCTTATAAAAAAAGCATCAAAAACTCTTATACTAATTCCATCAATAAATTTTCGTGATCCACTACTTATCCATTCTGTTTTATTATTTACTTTAATACCACACAAGTCTCTTTCAAGATTCGTACCAATTAAACTTATTGAGATTTTTTTGATAGATGTCTTATTATTATGTTTATAAGTACATTTGGTTTTTGCAGAAATTTTACCAAGACAATTATTTTCTTTTGTAATGTTAATAATTTTTAGAGTTTTATTTTCAGTAGTGTTTGTAACATTT
>Ga0256913_10001709_pt1 | contig 11218 bp, 5 predicted proteins | sample Axial_MatmetaG_FD_185970 | JGI IMG/M metagenome (GOLD analysis project Ga0256913, IMG submission 185970) | Deep-sea worm associated microbial mat communities from Axial Seamount, Juan de Fuca Ridge, Pacific Ocean - Axial_Mat | ecosystem: Environmental > Aquatic > Marine > Oceanic > Microbial...
TCTTGTTTATATTTATATCACTATCCAAACCTAAATCTTCCTTGGCACACTCTAAGTAGTGCGAAGCCAAAAGTTTTACATCATCTTGACGCTCTATTAGTGGGGGTATATGGTATATAAAAGCAAAGGTGTCATCTATGAGTTGTTGGTTATGCACATAGTTGGCTGTAGCTATGATTTTTTTGTCACTCAAATCATACTTGGAGATGTTATCTAGTAGTTCAAAATCTGTTATGATAATCTCATCACAACTCTCTAGTGTGCTTTCAAGCTGTATTTTGTCTTTGGCTGAGATGATAGTAGTATCTGCAAAGATTTGACGAAGCAGAGATTTTTTGCCAGTGTGTGGTGCTCCTATGATGATAGATGATACAAAGAGATTTTTGCTAAGCTCTAAACCTTTGATGATATCTTGGATAGTTTGGGATTTGGTTGTGAAAGTTTGCATTATTGCCTTTTGTAGAACTCAATTTGGGTTAAATATTAATCAAATTATATCAAAGATATGATAAAATTTATAAAAAAAGGATAAAAGATAAAAGAGAAGTTTTTAAACTTTTATAATGCATATCCATATCTTGATTTTGAACAAGCGATTGAGTTTTATGCTATCTTTGGTGGGGTGGAGGAGTTTTTGGAGTTGGAACTCTTTGATGATGTGTTTAGTGTGGTTGGTACTACTGTAGAAAAAAAGCTTGATAATATACAAAATCTCATCACCCCATCATATCTACTAGAACCACCTTATAACAGATTACTCTGTCATCTAGCTAGAGGTGATAGCAAGATAGTCTCAGCGTACTACAAATCCAAACTAGGACAACAAAGTGGTGATGAGATACTACAAGAGCTTGAAGAGTTGGGAGTACTCCAAGTAGAAAAAAGTAGGGAAAATCCACTCAAAATCCATCCAAAACACAAACTCAAAAAAGAGCTAAGAAGCTATATAATCCAAGATAAAGCTAGATTTGTAAAGCCATTTTATAGGTTTTGGTTTGCTTTTGTGATGCTATATATGGACAAGTTGCAAGAGGGTAGTAGTGATGAGTTTTTGGATAATTTCCAAAACCATTATGAGAGGCTTAGAAGTTATGTATTTGAGCAACTCAGTCTTGAAGCGTTAAGTGTTTACTATCAAGACAATCCACTCATCTCATATGGTAGCTATTGGGATAAAAATAGTGAGTTTGATATACTAGCACTTAGTAAAAATCGTGAGATAATACTGGGCGAGTGCAAATACAAAGATAGAAAAGTGTGCAAAAATGAGTTAAACAAACTCAAACAAAAAGCGATATGCTCGGGTATCAAGGTGGATAGATTTGTAGTATTTTCCAAAAGTGGATTCTCCAACGAGCTAATCTCATCCAAGCCAAAAGATACACTTTTGTTTGATTTGAATGAGATGAAGAGCTTGATTATGATGTAATTGTGTTATAGTTTATATAGTTTATGTTACCATATCGTATCAATATAAACCCAAATTATGCATTAGAAATTCACAAATTAGTACCAATCATTTGCCAATAGGAACTTTGCTAAATTTTTTGAATTACCAAACAGGTAGTCCTGCAAAATTTATCAAAACCCCTATTGCAAATCATTAGCACTACTTTGATAAAAGTCTATTGCATAATTTGGGATAAAAGGCGAAAAATGAGTGAAGTAATAGCACCAGTTGCTAAAAAAAATCGTGTAGAGATTCTGGATGTGGTTAGAGGATTTGCCATATTTGGTATCTTGATAGCAAATATTCAGTCGTGGAGTGGATATAAGTTTATCAGTTTTGAGCTTATGGAGACACTTCCATATTATGATTATAATGCAATGATGAAATATCTCTTTATGTTTTTTATCGATACGAAGTTTTATACACTGTTTTCTATACTTTTTGGTATAGGTTTTTATTTGCAATTTAATAAACAACGGGATAATCAAGATGTATTTATGAAGACATACAGAAGAAGGCTTCTTTTTTTGATGATGTTTGGTGCTATTCACTCGTTTTTTTGGTCTGGAGATATCCTTTTGATATATGGTGCGGTTGGACTAGTTTTTGTACTATTTAGAAATCTAGAGCTAAAAACTATCCTAAAACTTAGTATATTTTTGTACTTTTCTTGGTTGATTTATGATATTATATTTGCTATATATTTCCCTGATTTTTTAGAGTATAAATATACAGCATATAAAACCTATCCAGATATCTCTCCCCAAGAGGTAACTGCTGTTTTTCAAAATGGCTCTTTTATGCAAGTACTTGAGATGAATTGGCATAATCTATACTATAGATATGTAGATCTTATCCCATCTGGTAGATTGACGAAGATTTTATCACTATTTTTATTGGGATTTTATCTTATGAGTATCAACTACTTTACAACATACGCAAAATCCAAAAAACTTTTGGCACTATATTTTGTATCTGGTGTCGTTATCACATATATCGCCTATCATATTGGTGGTAGTATGGCAAGCTTTTCTCACGACTTGACAAATGTAGCATACAAAGCTTTAGCATCTACTGGGCAAATCCTTTTGTCTCTTGCATATATAAGTATCTTAACAATCTTATATGAGATTAAAACCTTCAAAAAGTTTATACATATTTTCTCTTATGTCGGTCGTATGTCATTTACAAGTTATCTTATGCATACACTTTTTGGATATCTGATTTTTTATCCATTCTTTGGTGGTTTATTTGGAACTATGGGGATATTACAGATAACTACTTTAGCTCTCTTTTTATATCTATTTCAGATTCTATTTAGTATGGCATGGTTGAGATATTTTAAATTTGGACCTTTTGAATGGATATGGAGATGTTTAACATACCTTAAACTTTTCCCTATCCGAAAATAAAGAAGGTGAGATACATCAAGCAGTTATGATTTAATCATATCTGCTATATCATCACTAGAGATGGCACGGCTGAAGAAATATCCTTGGTAATAATCACATTCAAAAGTTTGTAAAAACTCTAATGTTTTTATATTTTCGACACCTTCAGCTACTACTTTGAGATTGAACAGTTTAGCAAAGTTGATTATCATCTTGACTATCTCTCTGTTTGATTTATGTTGCAAATCCATTATGAAGCTTTTGTCTATTTTGATACTATCTATTGGTAGTTTTTGTAGATATGTGAGTGATGAGTAGCCTGTACCAAAGTCATCTACAGCAAATTTGATACCAATAGATTTTAGGATTTTGATTTTGCCAACAGCTTGAGCTAAATCACCCATAAATGTACTCTCCACTAGCTCCAACTCTATTAATGATGCTGGTATATCATATCGTTTGAGATTTGATTTCAAAAATGGTATAAATTTGTCATTGAGAAATGATTCTGGTGTTATATTGATAGCTACAGTACAGTTATAGTCTTTGGTTTGCATCTTCCACTCTGCGATGTTTTGAAAGACTTGTTCTATCAATATAGTCTCAAGTGCATACATATTTTTGGTATCTGTTACTGTTTTGAGGAATTTATCAGGTGATAGTATCCCTTTTGTTGGGTGAGACCATCTAACGAGCGCTTCCATGCCTATCATTTGATTGGTGGCGACATCTACTTTTGGTTGATAATATAGCTTGAACTCTCTATTGACTAGGGCTTGTTTTATCTCTTTTTCTAGTAGTGAGAATTGTTTGAGTTCTATATCAAGCTCTGTATCAAAAAATGCGAATTTATTTTTGCCAGATTTTTTGGCTTTGTACATAGCAATATCAGCATGAGATATAACCTCTTCGTATCCATTTTCGTGATTTGGAAAAATAGTAACACCTATAGAGAATGTAACATTAAAAGGGTGACCATCTACATTGATAGGCTCTTTCATGATTTTTTGTATGATTTTGGCTACTTGAGTGGCTTGTTGGATTGATTCTAACTCTTGAACTCCTACATTGTATGATAGCATTGCAAACTCATCTCCACCTAGTCTAGCTACTATATCAGCATCTTTTGCACACATTTGTAGTCGTGAGGCTATCTCTATGAGTATAGCATCACCTGTTGCATGTCCATAAAAGTCATTGATATATTTGAAGTTGTCGATATCTAGGAAGAAAAACGCATGCTGAATCCCTTGTGATTTAGCATCTAGGAAGGCTTTTTGTGTTTTTTGTTTGAGTTTGGATCTGTTGGTTAGTGATGTGAGAGGGTCATGGTCTGCACGAAACTCTGCTTCTTGTTGAAGTTTTTTGATATTGGATATATCCAAAAATTGTGCAAGAAAGTGTGTTATCTCACCATCATTATCTTTGATAGCAGTGATGGATAATAGCTCTGGATACACTTCACCATTTTTTCTACGATTGTATATCTCACCTTTCCATTTGCCATATTTCTTGAGATCACTCCACATCTTGGCATAAAATTCAGATGATTGCTCTTGAGATTTTAAAATACTAGGGTTTTTACCTATAACCTCATCTTGGGTATATCCTGTTATCTCTTCAAAAGCTTTATTTACTTTTATTATATTAGCCTTGGCATCAGTGATAGCCATAGCTTCTTGGGAGTCAAAGGCATATGAAGCTATGTGTAACTCTTGAAGGATTTTTTGTTCATTAGCTCTTAGTTGTAAAAACTCTAGTGAGATTGAAGTATCTTTTAGTAGTTTTTCTATCAAATTGACTAATTCATCATCAAATATATCTTTTTGTGTTGCAAAGATAGTGAGTATAGAGACTATTTTTTTATCCATATATATTGGAAAAGATGCTATGGCTTTTATGGATTTGTCTAATATACTGTTACATAAAGATGTAGAGAGTATATCTAGGGTATTGGCTATGATATGTTTATCACTATTGTACGCTTTTGATGGAAATGAGTTCTTATCGTCTAATCCAAAAGTGATTTTTTCTAATCTATGTAGTTCTAAGTTGTTAGCTACTATTGGCTTAATGATATTGAGTGAATCATTTACTTCGCCTATCCACGCTACACTTAGCCCGTCTATATCTATGAGAGTTTTGCATAGGCTATGGTACAGTGTAGTATGGTCTTCAATATATGAGATAGAGCTAGATAGGTTACTTATGGCACTATAGCTTTTTTGTTGTTGTTTGAGTTTTTGGGTGTTGGATTGTTCTAGTTTTATCATCTGATAAAGTGTGTACCAGATAAATAAAAATGCCAAAATAGATAGTACCCACAAAACAACACTATATGTCAATGCACTATATGCATCTTCTTTGTTACTTTTGACTTGTTGGTTGATTTTATTTAACAAGCTACTTAAGATAAAATGTAAGTTATCTATTCTTTTGGTTGCTATTTTGTACCATGTAAGAGAGTCTATTTCAAAATGGGTTGTTGTATGAGATTTGAGTATGATATCTCTAAAGGTTTGGACTTTCATCTCCAAAGTGTATGGGATTTTTTCTTTATAGGTTAGATATATATCTTTTGGTGTATATTTGATGAAGTTTTTATAATAGAGTTCTTGGGTTAGAATGATTTTTTGTATATCTTTTAGTTGTATCAATGAGATACTGTTTTGTGCAAATATATTGGCAAGATATGCTCTTTCAATACCGGCATACTCTTTGAGGTTGATTAAGCTAATGAGTGATTCAAAATCTTTTAATGATGTTGTAGATATATTGTCTATAGGGCTTTGGATATAGTTGATTATCATCTTGATAAGTGATGAGAAGTATTTAACCTCATCATAAAAGTTAATCTTATGGGTATCTACCTTTACTCTTAAGGCATCTATCTGATTGATTTGTTCAAATATATCTATGATGTTATTTTGGTTTGTGTTATTTGAAAAAAAAGCAAGATATTGTTTGATTGCACTATTGGTTAAATCTCTTTGTTGCTTTAGTGCTTGTTTTGTTTTTGATGTGGGATTACCTAGATAAGATGATGACAAACCTCTCTCTTTTTGTAGTTCGTGGATGAGTGTGGATGAGTGCTTGACTATCTCTATGTATTGGTTTACTACTTTAGCTTGTTGGGTTTTTTGATAATTCTCATACATAAATTTGGATGAAAAGTAAAACATACTAACAGTAGGGATAAGTAGTATCAAAATTATTTTTGATTTTAGAGATTTGAAATTGAACATCCTATCTATTGCCTTTTTATGGTCTATATACTCTGATATTTGGTGCTAGGTTTTCGTCTTTGAGGTATTGGGCATGTAGTTGACTCATGATACCTTTTTGGCAGTATAGCAGATAATTGTTTGTCAAATCTAACTTTTTGAACTCTTTTTTGAGGTCATAAAAAGGGATTTTTAGTACTTTATTGTCTGTAAGACTTAGTGTATCCTCTTCACTTCTTATGTCTATGACTATATCATCTGGTTGTAGATGCTTGGCTACTTTTATAGGAGCTTGTGCATTGATATCATCTATAATCTCATCTACAAAGATTATTTTTCTCTCAGTGATAGCATCTTCTAGTACACTATAGTCAAATGCTTTTATGACTTTTTCTAGTCGTTTGTATGAGCCGTGAGTGACAGGGTTTTGAGATATCACACCACAATACTCTGGCATATTTTCAGCAAATGATTTTGTGCCTATTTGTTGGGCTGTATTGATGATATCTTGTTTGTTAGTAGTAGCTAGTGGACGGATGACTAGCTTGGTTGTTGCACTATCTATGAGTGCCAAGTTTCTAAGCGTTTGGCTACTGACTTGTGCGACACTCTCACCTGTTAGGAGTGCATCAATTTCAAGCTCATCAGATATAGCTTGTGCAGCTTGAAGCATAAGCCTTTTGAGCATTATGCCCATATAGCTAGGTGGTGTATCTTTGAAAATCTGAGCTACCACCTCATCAAAGTCTATAGTTATAAACTTGACTCTATGAGAAGAAGCAAATTTGCTCCATAGATACAAAGCTACTTGTTTGACTCCTATCTCGTGGGCTTTGCCTCCTAGATTGAAAAATATATAGTGAGTTTTGAGTCCTCTTTTGATAGTGAGATAACTAGCTACTGTGGAGTCAAATCCACCAGACATCAGTGAGAGTATATCGCCTCCACTTCCTATAGGAAAGCCACCTAAACCTTTGTGGTGTTTGGTGATGATGTTGAGTTGGTTGTTGATAAGTTCTAATCTTACTACCATATCGGGTTGGTGCAAATCAACCGCCATAGCTTCACTCTTGGCTAGTAGGTATCCACCTATGACTCTCTCTATCTCGTGAGAGTTAAACTCATGTGAGCCTGTGCGTTTGGCTCGTACTACAAATGTTTTGTCTTTTAGCTTTGGGATGATGATATCGCCAACAGTTTGTTTGATACTATCAAGTGAATCCACCCCATCAAACTGTAAAGCTTCAAGTATCTGGTCAATCCCTGGAGTATTTAGTAGTATCTCTTTTGTTTTTTCTACTGATTTGATAGGTGTCACGACTTCAATCTTGTCTGAGAATTTTTTGATTTGTATAGCCTCATCTATAGACAAAAGTATGGTTTGTAGGTTATTGTATAGCTGATTTATCATATCTTTTTTGGCTTTGTCACCTTTGACCATAATCTCTGAAAAAAGTTTTAGTATAAATTTCTGTGTTTTTATCTCCAATACAATCTCTCCATAAAATAAAATCCTATATATTATAAATTATAACATACCTTTACTATAAATGAGATATTGTTACGATATGTATCAATTTGAGTGAATTTGGCATATATTTATTTGCCTTATTTTATTTTTGATTTATTTAGATAAAATATATATCTTAGAAATTGTGGAGGAAGATATATGAAATCATATGTTACATACTATAGGGATAATGAGGATTTAAGCTCATTTATAGACAAAAATAATATATCCAATTCCAAGTCTCTTTTGATACAGATTTTTACTGCTCACAATAGCGAAGAGACTATTCGTCAGCTGCTATCTGAGTTGGTAGCAATCTTGCCAGATGCTGTTATCATAGGTAGTACGACTGATGGAGAGATAGCATATGGTGAATCAAGCCGTAATGGGACTGTTATATCGTTTGTAGAGTTTGAAAAAGCTACACTCAAATATGCTGTAGATATAACCAAAGATAGTTTTCAAAGAGGTACAAGATTAGCGACCAAATTGAAAAGTGATAACACTAAACTGTTTATACTATTTAGTGAAGGGTTGCATACTAATGGAGAGAATTTCTTAAAAGGTATAGAGTCTATTGCACCAGAGGTTAAGATAGCTGGTGGTATGGCAGGAGATTACTCTAGCTTTCAAAAAACATTGGTTTTTACCAAAGACTTTATATTGGCTGGTGGGGCAGTTGGAGTATCTATCAATAGTGATGAAATAGAGATTTTCAATGATTATAACTTCAATTGGCAAAAAATAGGTAAAAAACTCACAGTCACCAAATCAGAAGGTAATGTAGTCTATGAGATAGATGGACGAAGTGCTGTGGATACTTACAAACACTATCTGGGTGAGAAAGTAGCTCATAAAATACCATCTATCTGTATAGAGTTTCCGCTACTTATAGAAGAAAATGGCACACTCACAGCTAGAAGTGTTATATCAGCTTCAGGAGATGGCTCTTTGAGCTTTGGTGCCAATATAGCAGAGGGTAGTGAAGTCTATTTTGGATATGGCAACCCTGAAGAGATACTAAAACATACTCAAGTCATCCCATCCAAACTAAAAAACTTTGAACCAGAGGCTATATTTGTATATTCGTGTATGGCTAGGTTGCATTTCATTGGTCCTATGATAAACCAAGAGTTAAAGCCACTAGAACATATAGCACCAATGAGTGGATTTTTTACTTATGGTGAGTTTTTTTCAAGTGAACACAATAGATTTTTGAACCAAACTATGACAGTACTTGCAATGCGTGAAAAAAAGGTTCAAAAAAATCACATCTATGAATATGCTGCTAATGTTGAGGAGTGGAACTCTATCAATGCATTGATACATCTTGTCAATAAAACAACACAAGAGTTAGTAGAATACACATCATTCAAAGAAGCATACACCAAGTTTGAAAAGCTATTTGAGTTTTCTGGTAATGCCATAGCTGTTATTCATAACAATAGATTTGTAGAGTGTAATAAAAAACTACTAAATCTCTTTGGTTATCCAACAAAAGATGAGTTTTTAAAAGCTAATGTATTAGATATCATTGATGATGAGTTTAAATCTGTTTTTAGAGCTGAAATGTCCAAGATAGATAGTAGTAAAACTGACAATATCCAAGAGCATCAGTGTGAATTGAAAGTAAAACTACAAGATGGTCAAAGTATCTGGGTTGAGGTGACATTGACTGCAATGATTGAGGATGAACAAAACTATATCTATATACTGTACAAAGATATAGATAAAAGAAAAAAGATGGAGGAGATACTTTATACAAAAGCATATTATGATGATTTGACAGCTCTTCCAAATAGAAAATACTTTATGGAAAAGTTACAATCTCAGATAGAATATGCAAAAGGTACTACTAACAAAATAGCCGTATTGTTTGTGGATTTGGATAAGCTCAAACTTGTAAATGATACACTAGGTCATGATATAGGTGATGTTATGATTAAAAGTGTGGCTGATAGGCTGAAGCAGGTAGTATCTAGTAGAGGTGAAGTAGCAAGGCTTGGTGGTGATGAGTTTATGGTGATGCTCAAAGATATCTCTAGTGCAAAAGATGCTTCTGCTATCTCCAAAGAGATATTACAAACCATACAAAAACCAATAGATTTGGATTTACATACCTTTTATAGTAGTGCTAGTATAGGTATAGCTATATATCCAGATGATGCGATGGATAAAGTATCATTGCTAAAGTATTCAGATACCGCAATGTATAAAGCCAAAGAAGCAGGTGGGAATAGATACGCCTTTTATGAGCATGATATGACTAAACAGGCATTAGAAAAGATTGCTATGGAAGAGGCATTTATCAATGCTATACGAAAAAATGAGTTTGAGATATTTTATCTACCACAATATGATATGCGAACAGATAGCATTATGGGTGTAGAAGCACTTGTCAGATGGAATCATCCTACAAAAGGTATGTTGACTCCAAAAGACTTTTTGCCATATATAGAGAAGCTAAACTTATTGTACAGATTGGATAAGTGGCTGATGAATAGTGCTATGAAAGAGTTTGTACATTGGCAGAGTTTGGGTGTGGCACCGCATAAACTATCTTTAAATATTCGTATAGCTGAACTAGCTCATGAACAGTGGGAGACGAAGGTCTTGAAGACTATGAAAAGATTATCTTTTGATAGTACACATTTGGAGCTTGAAATCTCAGAAAGAGAGATAATGAAACACCCTAAAAGAGTTTTAAATCTACTCACATCGCTAGAGAAAAGTGGTATAGATATAGTCATAGATGATTTTGGTACAGGATACTCTTCACTCAAACAGCTTCAAGAGTTACCAATCACTAAGATAAAGATTGACAAATCATATATTGTAGATTTGGCAAATGATACCAATGCCCTTGATATGTCCAATATCATCATCTCACTAGCCAATGTATTGGGTGTAGATATCATAGCTGAGGGTGTAGAGACAAAAGAACAGATAGATATATTGTTGCAAAATGGTTGTAAATATGCACAAGGTTACTATTATGGTAAGCCAATGAGTAAAGAGGATATGCTAGAAGTATTACAAAAGCAAAAAGGTTAGTTATTTGGCATAATATATGCAGTTTTTACCTAACTCTTTTGCTTTGTACATAGCATTGTCAGCTGTACTCATCAAATCCTTGACTGTTGTACCATGCTTGGGACACATAGAGACACCTATACTAAATGATATATTGATTGTATGATTGTGTATTGGCATAGGCTCTTGTACAGATTTCAAGATACTAGTTAGTCTATTGTCTAGGTGCTTGTCTTTGATATCATTGAGTATCAACAAAAACTCATCACCACCAATTCTGAGCAACACATCCTTGGTCTCTAAGTGTGGTTGAACTCTTGAGACAACATTTTTGAGTGTCTCATCTCCTATATGGTGTCCTAATGTATCATTGATTTGTTTAAATCCATCCAAATCTATATAGCATATAGCACTTTGTTGATGATAATCATTCGCCATCACTACACTGTGATGAATCTCTTCACGAAGTAGATGACGATTTGGTAAACCTGTAAGATAATCAAAATGTGCCATAGATTTCAGCTCTGAAATGGCTTCTTCCTTTTCTCTAAAAAGTGTGCCTATGAGTAGTACAAGGATGATATGGCTTAGCATGAAGTAGTTTAAGTCT
>Ga0256913_10001710_pt1 | contig 11216 bp, 10 predicted proteins | sample Axial_MatmetaG_FD_185970 | JGI IMG/M metagenome (GOLD analysis project Ga0256913, IMG submission 185970) | Deep-sea worm associated microbial mat communities from Axial Seamount, Juan de Fuca Ridge, Pacific Ocean - Axial_Mat | ecosystem: Environmental > Aquatic > Marine > Oceanic > Microbial...
CATTCAAGCACAAGTTTAAATTAAGTGGCAAAATATTAAATTAGAAGAAAGAAAAAAGGAGAATAGAAAAAAAACAATGGAAGAGCAAGAATTTATAGGATACTTTCTACCACCGGGGACACTTGAATATTTTAATATAAAAGATTTCCAGATAGAAGAGGGGAAAGAAAAATACATGGGGATATACGGATTTGATGACCAATATAAAATTATCTTGGAAGAGAAACAGATACTACCGAATCATCCGAGCATCTATAAAGGGAAACATCTCCGTACAAAAGGCTATAGTGAAAAGGTAATAGAAGATTTTCCCATACGAGGTAGGAAAACGAGTCTCATCTTTAGACGAAGGAAATGGCAAGTAGAAGGAGAAGAAGGGATAATAATGCGCTCCATAGAAATAAGTGCCGAGGGAGTAAAATACACGAAAGAGTTTTCCTTTTTTTTTGAAGAGGACAATAGAAAGCACACCCCATGATATAGAGAGTATATCAAAGAGATACCGAACAAACGCACAAAAATTAAGAAGAGCCTATAAAGAGAACCTCTCCGAGTATGAGAAGTATTATCAAGTACATAAAGAGATGTTTGATAACGAAGCTTTTGTCTTTCCGGAGAACATAGGAGAGCATATGGGGATAGATGAGACGGGCTTGATAAACGGAGAACTTTACACGATACTCTATAACAAGGATAAAAAAGGGAAAAAGGGTTCATTGGCAGCAATAATCAAAGGGACAAAATCCTCAGTAGTAACAGATGCAGTAAGAGAACATGTTTGTTTTAATAGATTGGTAGGGATAAAAGAGATTACACTTGACTTAGCTAATAGTATGGATTGGATATCACGTCAGATAGCCCCAAATGCAATAAGGACTTATGATAGATTTCATGTAGAAAGGATAGTAACCGAAGCTATGCAACAAGTAAGGATAAAACTACGCTGGGAGGCAATAGAGAGAGAAAATGAATTAAGAGCTGATAAGAATCTCTTTAGATTAAAGAGATATTCCAACGGAGATTCAGAGAAACAACTCTTGGCTCGTTCAAGATATTTTCTTTATAAGAGAAGAAATATGTGGAGTAAAGACCAGAGAGAAAGAGCGAAAATACTTTTTGAGGAATTTCCACAACTTAAGAAAGCTTATCAATTGTACATGGAATTTAAGGATTGTTATCATATGAATAGATTAAAGGCAGAGCATCATTTACAGAATTGGATAAACAGAGCAAAGAGAAGTAAAATAGCTACTATGATAACCGCTGCTAAAACTATTGAACATAACATCGGCGGGATATTAAATTATTTACATAACAGAGCTTCTAATGCATCCGTAGAGAACTTTAATAGAAAACTTAAAGCTTTTCTTGAATATCGTAGAGGTGTCAATGACAAAAATATGTTCTTCTTTAGACTTATTAAAATTTATGCTTAAATACTTTTGCCACCTTTTTTAAACTTGTACCAGTGTTGGTTATTTTAAAAAGTGAAAATTAATCCACTCACATTTTCTTGACATTAAATATTAATAGCTATATTTTTGTACTCTTTTGTAAAATGAAATATGCCGTATTGGAGGATTAGATTTGAAACAGGAAAAATTAACAAAATTCATCAAGACCGAAGATGCCGATAGAAAGTGGTATGTTATTGATGCGACTGATCAGGTTCTTGGAAGATTAGCTGCTACAGCAGCAAGTGTTATCCGTGGTAAAAACAAAGCAATTTTTACCCCTAACATGGATACCGGCGATTTTGTTATTGTGATAAACGCTGAGAAAGTTAAAATGACTGGTAAAAGAGAATTACAGAAAACTTACTTCAGACATTCCGGTTATCCGGGTGGCGGAAGAACAACATCTTTTGCCGAATTGATGGAAAAGAAACCTGAAGCTGTAATTGAAAAAGCAGTTAAAGGTATGCTTCCTAAAAACAGATTGGGAAGAAAATTAGTTAGAAAGTTAAAAGTTTATGCTGGTGCTGAACATCCACATGCAGCACAACAACCTGAAGCATTAAGTGTTTAATTAGAGGAATTTGAATGGCTGATAAGATATTTGTTGGAAGAAGAAAAAACGCGGTTGCTAGAGTTATTTTAAGATCCGGTTCCGGTAAAGTTACCGTTAACAAAAAGGAATTTGAAAAATATTTTCCGTTAAAAACAAACAGAGACGATGTATTACTTCCTTTTACTATCACTGAAACATTGGGTACTTATGATGTGCTTGCAAATGTAAAGGGCGGTGGATATACCGGTCAATCGGAAGCAATTCGTTTAGGAATTAGTAGAGCTTTAATTGATATAAATCCGGATTTCAGACCTACATTGAAGGCTGAAGGTTTATTGACAAGGGATCCTAGAATGGTTGAAAGGAAAAAATACGGTCAACCTAAAGCTAGAAAAAGATTCCAATTTTCAAAGAGATAATTTATTATTTAACAAATCATACTTTTGGATTTGCCCCCTGTGTCCTACATTAAAATGGATTTGAGGCAAAGATGATAAAAGTAGAAGAAAAACAGGAGTAATGTTATGCCACGAGTTGAATTAACACAACTTTTAGAAACAGGTGCGCACTTTGGTCACCTGACACGCCGTTGGAATCCCAAGATGAAGCCATATATCTTTATGGAGAAAAACGGGATTCACATCATCGATCTTAAAAAAACTCAACAAGCTATTGATGTAGCTGCTGAGAAATTAGAACAAATTGTTTCGGAAGGACATTCCATTCTTTTTGTCGGAACAAAAAAACAAGCTAAAGCAATTATTGCAAGAGAAGCAAAGAGAAGCAACAGCAATTGGGTTAGCGAAAGATGGCTTGGCGGTATGCTTACCAACTATGCTACAATTAGAAAAAGCATTAAAAGAATGCAAGCTATCGAAAAAATGGAAACTGACGGGACTTTTGATAAAATCACAAAGAAAGAAAGATTATTCCGTACACGTGAACGTGATAAATTAAGAAAAGTTCTTGACGGTGTTGAAACAATGAACAAAATGCCGGGCGCATTGTTTATTGTAGATATCAAAAAAGAATCCATTGCCGTTAACGAAGCGAAAAGATTGAACATTCCCGTATTTGCTATTGTTGATACAAACTGCGATCCCGATCCTATTGATTATGTAATTCCGGCAAACGACGATGCAGGAAGATCAATTGAATTGATTGTTGGTGTAATGGCGGATGCAGTTATCAGCGGAAATGCTAAAGCTCAGGAATTGAAAGCGGAAAAAGCTGCTGAAGATGAAAGACTTAAAAAAGAACGAGAAAAAGAGAACGCTGAAGAAGGTAAAGATGGAAAACCTAAAGTAAGAAGAGTTAGGTTCGATTCTAAGACCGGTAAAAAAGTAACAAAGACAACTAAAAAATCCGATTCGGAAGAAAAAGCAAAAGCTGAAGAGCCTAAAGAAGAAGCGAAGAAAGAAGCTCCTGCAGTAGAAGAAGCAGCTGCAACTGAGGAAAAAGCTCCGGAACAAGAAAAAGTTGTTGAAAAAGAAGAACCAAAAACAGAAGAAGTAAAAGAAGAAACTGCTACTGAAGAAACTTCTGAAAAGGCATCTTCTGAAGAGAGTTCTGATTCTGAAGAAAAAAGTGAAGAAACAAAAGAAAAATAAAATATAAGGAACTAATAATTATGGCAATTACAGCTTCCCAAGTAAAGGAACTGCGCGATAAAACCGGTGCCGGAATGATGGATTGCAAGAAAGCTTTAACCGAAGCTGACGGCGATTTTGAAAAGGCAATTGAAATACTTAGAAAGAAAGGCGCATCTGTCGCTGCTAAAAGAGCTGACAGAGCAGCAAAAGAAGGAGTGGTTTTAACCAAAATATTAGATGACGGTAATACCGGACTTATTTTGGAAGTTAATTGTGAAACTGATTTTGTTGCTAATAGTGATGACTTTGTTAATTTTGCAAACTTTGTTCTTGATGCAATTATTGCAAACAAAGCGGCTAATGTGGAAGAATTACTCGAAACAGAAGTTGACGGTAAAAAAGTTAGCGAAGAATTAACTAACATTACCGGAAAGATCGGTGAGAAGATTGAGATTTCGCGTTTCAAATTGGAGTCGTCCGATAATTCGTTATTTGCTGATTATGTTCATCATGGTGCAAAGTTAGCAGTACTTATTAAAGCTGATAACGTAGAAGGTGTTGACAAAGATAGTTTGACAAGCACTCTTACGGATATTGCTATGCAAGCTGCGGCGATGAAACCTCTTTACGTAAATCGTGAGGACGTACCTCAAGATGTAATTGATAAAGAAAAAGAAATTTATATGGAAATTTCAAGAAAAGAAGGGAAACCCGAACACATTCTTGAAAAAATTGCAGAAGGCAAATTGAATAAGTTTTTCCAGGAAATTTGCTTGACTGAACAAACTTATGTGAAGGATAATAGCAAAACCGTTAAGGATGTAATTGCAGATTTTAATAAAGAGCATTCAGCGGATGTGAAATTATCTAATTTTTATCGCTATCATGTGAGTGATGAAAAAAAATAATTGTTTTCTTTAAAGGTCTTATTTTTTAATAAGACCTTTTTTTTTATTATATTTGGCATAATATGGACTCAAAACTTAAGTACAATCGAATTTTACTCAAGCTTAGCGGCGAATCCCTAATGGGAGATAAGCAAACAGGCATCGATCCTGAAATGTTGGACTTTTTTGCTCGTGAAGTAAAAAGGATTCACGATCTTGGTGTAGAAGTAGGGATTGTTATCGGCGGTGGAAATATTTATCGTGGACTTAACGCTGAGGAACAAGGAATTGATAGAGTGGCGGGCGATCAAATGGGTATGCTGGCAACAATAATCAATGCAATTGCTTTGCAGAACGCATTTGAAAACGCCGGTATGTACACAAGGTTAATGACTGCAATAACAATGCAGGAAATTGCAGAGCCTTATATCAGAAGAAGAGCGGTGCGTCACTTGGAAAAAGGCAGAGTTGTTATTTTTGGCGCGGGTACGGGGCATCCTTATTTTAGCACTGATACTGCCGCTGCGTTAAGAGCAATTGAAATTGGCGCCGATGCAATAATAAAAGGAACCAGAGTTGATGGTATTTTTGATGATGATCCTGAAAAAAATTCTGATGCGGTTAAGTATAAAGAAATTACATATCAAGATGTGCTTCATCAAAACTTGCGTGTAATGGATCATACTGCAATTACTCTTTGTCGTGAAAACAATTTACCGTTAATCGTTTTCAATATGAATAAAGAGAGTAATTTACTCGATCTTGTAACCGGTAAAGATGTTGGAACTATTGTAGATCATAAATTTTAATTGAATATGGAGAAATAATTATGGATACAATAATTAAAGAAGCAAAACATAAGATGGATAAAACCATTGAGGCTTTTAGACAAGAAATTACGAAAGTAAGAACTGGCAAAGCAACGACTGCTTTATTGGATGGAATAAAAGTCGATTACTATGGAACCCCTACTCCTCTAAATCAAGTGGGGAATGTTACAGTCCTTGATGCTCATACATTAGCCATTACTCCTTGGGATAAAAGTATGATTGAAGCGATAGACAAAGCTATTCTTACCGCTGATCTCGGTTTAAATCCGATTAACGACGGTACAAATATAAAAATCCCGATTCCGCCCCTTACAGAGGAAAGAAGAAAAGACCTTGTAAAACTTGTTAAGAAGTTCGGTGAAGATGCCAAAATAGCATTAAGAAATGTTAGGCGTGAAGCAAACGATAAGTTGAGAAAACTTGAAAAAGCAAAAGAACTATCGGAAGATTTGAGGCATGATGCAGAAGCCGATATACAAAGAGTTACGGACAATCATTCCAAAACAATTGACGAAATGATTGTGCATAAAGAAAAAGAGATAATGGAAATATAAATCTAAATTAAGCCGGCTAATTCAGTCGGCTTTTTTATTATTGAGTTGTTCTCCCAACTTACAGAAAGAAAATTTCACATTTAAATCAAATAATGTTTTGTTCCTAAACATTTAATTACAATTTTTAAATAATAGATTTTACATTTTAGAGGATAAAGGAAATGAGTATTACAAGAGAAGAAGCCCTCAGATATCATAGTGAGGGACGGAAAGGTAAAGTTGAAGTTACAGCAACAAAACCGTGCTATACTGCGCGCGAACTTTCCTTGGCTTACACACCCGGAGTTGCCGAACCGTGTAGGGAAATTGAAAAAAACGAGAATGACGTTTATGAATACACTGCAAAAGGGAATCTTGTTGCAGTTGTATCGAATGGAACAGCAGTGTTAGGACTTGGCAATATTGGTCCTGCTGCCGGTAAACCGGTGATGGAAGGAAAAGGAGTTCTGTTTAAACGATTTGCAGATATTGATGTTTTTGATATCGAATTAAAAACAGAAGATCCAAAGGAATTTATAAGAGCTGTTCAACTGATGGAGCCAACATTTGGCGGGATTAATTTGGAGGATATCAAAGCGCCTGAGTGTTTTGAAATTGAGCGTGAATTGAAACAAACTATGGATATTCCCGTATTCCACGATGACCAGCATGGAACGGCAATTATTTCATGTGCCGCTTTGATTAATGCAGCTGAAATTGCCGGTAAAAAACTTGAAGATATGAAACTGGTTGTTGTTGGCGCCGGCGCTGCCGGAATTGCGTGCAGCAATCTTTACGTTACTGCCGGTGTTAAGCGCGAAAACATCGCGATGTTCGATTCAAAAGGACACATCCACAAGGGAAGGACAGACCTTAACGAGTATAAGCAAGCTTTTGCACAAGATGAAAAATATGATTCATTGCAGGATGCTCTCAAAGGAGCAGATGCTTTTCTCGGTTTGTCGAAAGGCGGATTGCTTTCGAAAGAAATGGTAAAGGGAATGGCTGACACTCCGGTCATTTTTGCTATGGCAAATCCTGATCCTGAAATAACATATCCCGATGCGGTTGAAGCCAGACCCGACGTAATAATGGCAACGGGAAGAAGCGATTATCCGAATCAAGTGAACAATGTGTTGGGGTTCCCATTTATTTTCAGAGGGGCGTTGGATGTTAAGGCACGTGCAATTACCGAGGAGATGAAAATGGCTGCGGTTCGTGCGTTAGCCGATCTGGCAAAGGAAGATGTTCCTGATGTTGTTCGGAAGGCATACAGCGGTCACGATTTTGAATTCGGCAGAGAGTATATAATTCCGAAACCGTTTGACCCGAGAGTTCTTTGGAGAGTTGCACCGGCTGTAGCCAGAGGTGCAATTGAAAGCGGTGTTGCAAGAACGGAAATTAAAGATTGGCATGAATATGAAGAACAGTTGAAAGAAAGACTCGGATTCTCCCAAGAAATTATAAGACTAATGGTTCATAAAGCCGTTAAAAATCCAAAGAGAGTTGTATATCCTGAAGGAGAAGAAGAGAAGATAATTAAAGCGGCTCATGCGGTTGTGATGGAAGGAATAGGACATCCGATTCTTATCGGTAGAAAAGAAAGAATTCTGCAAAAAATTGAAGAATTGACTTTTGAAACTAAACATTTCGAGATTATTGATGTTAAGGAATCTGATAAGGCAGAATCTTATGCAGCAGTACTTCATGATAAGAGAAAACGAAAAGGTGTTACATTAAATCATGCGCTTAAACTAATCCAAAGACCTAACTATTACGGCTCAATGATGGTTGAGGTTGGTGATGCAGATGCTTTAATAGGTGGTGTTAATTCATTTTATCCGACAACAATTAAACCGGCTTTGGAATGTATTGGAGTTCAAGAAGGTGTTACTAAAGTTTCCGGTTTGCACATTATGATGCGTAACGGTAGAGTCTTTTTCTTGGCAGATACTTCCGTTAACATTTCTCCGAATGCAGAAGAACTAGCACAGATAGCTATTTCTGCTGCTGATACGGTTAAGGGATTTGATGTTGAACCGAAAGTAGCAATGCTTTCGTTCAGTGATTTTGGTAGTGTTCAAACTCCGGAATCAATTAAAGTTAAGGAAGCAACAAGAATAGTTAATGAAAAACGTCCCGACATAATTTGTGATGGTGAAATGCAAGTTACTACTGCATTGGATCCCGAACTGCTGAAGAATGAATTCCCATTTAGTAGATTGCAAGGAAGAGCAAATATACTGATATTTCCTAATTTATCTGCCGGTAATATTGTTTACAAGTTAATGGAACGACTTTCATCGGCATCTGTATTCGGGCCTATCTTAATGGGAATGAATAAACCGGTACATGTACTTCAACGTAATGCCACAGTTGATGATATAATAAATATGTCGGCAATTGCAGTTGTTGAAGCATCGGGTAAATAAGAGATAAGGCAAATTATTTTACTACCAATCCCACTTTATTTTAGTCTTTACGATTAAAAAGTGGGATTTTTTTTAACATCATGGATTCCATTATTTAATAACAATTTTATCTTTAGTATATTTATAAGTTTATAATTATTTCTGAATAATATCATAACATTAGATAGTCTTGATTAGGACCATTATATATTTTATCGGGAGTGTAACTCTTTTTTTTGCAAGTATGATTTTGTACGGTATGTTAAAAAATTCTAATGATGTCCCGTTAGAAAAAATTCTTGCAGAAAAGAAATTGGATTTAACTTCAAGTATGAATTTAGTTGTTGATAAAAAGGCTCAGCATTTAATTGTTTATGCCGATACAACTTTCGTAAAATTCTATAAAGTATCACTGGGTAGAAATCAAAGAGACATAAAAAGTTCTGTTGATGATTATATAACACCTATTGGTGAATATCATATTTGTTCTATTGAAGAAAGTGAAGATTATTATAAATTTTTTAGATTAAATTTTCCAAATAAATTGGATGCAGCTGAAGCATATAAAAACGAGGATATTTCTAAGAGTGAATATGACAGAATTATTGAATCCATTGCAACAAATCATTGTCCAACCGGTAATACTAGATTAGGTGCAAATATTGGAATTCAAGGAATTGGGGCATATAATTTCATATTTAAAAATCTTCCGTTTATTTTTAATTGGACAAATGGCTCAATATCTATAAGTAACGAAAGTATTGATGAGATATATCCTTATGTTAAAATTGGTACAAAAGTAAAGATCATTCATTAAATAACAAACTTTTAATTAATGAAATTTTTTCTCCTAAACATACTCTCCGCTGTTCTTTTTCTTAATGTTTTTGGGCAGGAACAAAAACTTGAGCAAAATCATAAACAGTATGAACTGGAATCAATTTCATATATCGGAAATTCCTATTTCTCTGATGCAGAGCTAAATGATATTATTAGCTTACGGGAATCACCAAATTCAGTATCACAATTTTTAAATAACCTTGTTGGTTTAGGGGAAGAGGCTGTTTATTTTGATTCTCTTTCATTACCGGAGGAAGAACTTAAACTCAAATCATTTTACTTTAATAATGGTTTTTTTAATGCAAAAATATCTTCGACATATTTTCTTGACCCAGAAGATTATGAATGCTACGTTGTATTTGAGATAAGAGAAGGGAAAGCCTGCAAGATTAATAAAGTTACAGCATATGGATTTAATGATATTAGCGATTACCACAAGAAAATGCTCAGGGGTATGACCAAAGTTGACACGACTGAAAATTATTCATATGAAAAAATTTCTGCGATAAACGCTAATATTGCTAACTATCTAAGAAATAACGGATATATGTTCGCTAAGTTTGACAGCACAACAATCTATATTGATACTATGAAAAACAAAGTAGATGCTGAATTGTTTTTTACTCATGGTAAAAAGTATAATCTTGCAGATATAAAAGTTGAGAAGAGTGGTGCTGGTAAAGATGACGTTGATGAAGAGCTTATAAAAGATATTGCTGATCTTAAAAAGGGGGATATTTATAGTGATTATAACATAAGATTAGCGCAAGGTAGATTGTACAGAACAAATCTTTTTAATATAGCATATGTAAATAATGTTGTTGAAGATACTGTTAACAATACTGTCCCAATTAATATTTCAACTGAAATTGGAAGCATGTACGAAATTGCTCCTGAAATAATTATGAATAACGAAGATAATAGATTCAACTTGGGTTTGAGTGTAGGATTTTCGAAAAAGAATTTTTTGGGTGATGCAAGAATCTTAACTCTGAATGGCTCAATTGCTTCGCAGAATATTTTTGAGTTCATTAAAAATGTTTCTGTAGCAGACACTTCTGTAATTGGATATGCCGATTTAAGATTAATACTAGAACAACCGTTTTTGTTTGGGGCTAATATAGGTACAAGAGCTGAATTATATACGACCTTGCAAAAACGAAAAAACGAATACAATACTAGTGCCTATGGTGCTAAATTAAGTTTAGACTTTGAAATGCCGGAATATGTATATCTAACTTCATTTAGAACTTCATGGAATATTGAAAATCTGAAAGTATTGTATAAGAAAAGCTATTTGGAAAGAGTTTTTAGAAGTTATATTGATGATGCGCCCGGTTATAGCGACAGGGAAAAAGATTCTATTGCAACAGCTATTGCCGAAAAAATTGGGAAAGAATCGAGTAGTAATAACACACTTTTAGCACTGAACTTCGGGGCAAACAAAACTAATGACTTCACTTTTCCATCTAAGGGATATAAAACGCATTTAATGATAGGTAATGCAAATGCTATCCCATGGGTTCTTAGTGAAATTTCTAAAAAGCAATTAAAGAGTCCGTTATATTTTAAAACACAATTTGATTTTAGTGTTTTTCCTTCAATTTATCATTCAAGAGATAATGCTTTTGGGATTAAGTTAAGAGTTGGAGTTATTAATGTATATAATGGTCAGGAATCTGCGGTACCATACAACCAAAGGTTTACTGCCGGCGGCAGTAACTCGGTAAGGGGTTGGCAATCGCGTGAACTTGTTCCGGAATTTTCTTTTGGTGAATTTGATTTTACTACAATTTCACCGGCTGATTTGGAGGCAATATTACTAGATCAGGCAGCGCCTGGAGGACTATTCTTGTTGGAGGGTTCCATCGAAACGAGAAACAGATTGATTGGTGATATTGGGACAGCACTTTTTCTGGATTGGGGTAATTCGTGGGCAAACACAAAAGCGTTTAGATATGATGAAATTGCCGTTTCTACAGGATTCGGTATTAGATATTATACAGATTTCATTCCGTTCAGATTAGATTTTGGTTTTAAACTCTATGATCCTCTTAGTGGTGTCCCAGTTATGAAACAGAGATTTTGGAAAGATGTTCTGCAAATTCATTTC
>Ga0256913_10001711_pt1 | contig 11213 bp, 12 predicted proteins | sample Axial_MatmetaG_FD_185970 | JGI IMG/M metagenome (GOLD analysis project Ga0256913, IMG submission 185970) | Deep-sea worm associated microbial mat communities from Axial Seamount, Juan de Fuca Ridge, Pacific Ocean - Axial_Mat | ecosystem: Environmental > Aquatic > Marine > Oceanic > Microbial...
TATGGCGGTTATGGCTATGGTGCTCACTATATCTTCCACACTGCATCCTCTGCTCAGGTCGTTTACGGGTCTGCTGAGTCCCTGCAGTACGGGGCCTATGGCTATGGCTCCCGTGGAGCGCTGTACCGCCTTGTAGGTATTGTTGCCGGTGTTGAGGTCGGGGAAGATGAATACATTGGCACGACCGGCCACTTTGGAGTTCGGCATCTTGATCGCGGCCACTTCCGGATCGATTGCGGCGTCGTACTGCAAAGGCCCCTCTATCGGTATGTCGGGTCTCATCTTCATCGCTATCTGCGCCGCCTCTCTCACCTTCTCCACCTCTTCTCCCACTCCGCTGTCGCCGCTGGAGTAGGAGAGCAGGGCCACCACCGGCTCAATACCGAAAAGTGACGCCGTCTCGGCGGAGGAGACGGCTATCTGCGCCAGTTCTGCGGAGTCGGGCTCGACGACGATGGCACAATCGGCATATACCAGTACCCTCGTATCGAGGCAGATGAAAAAGAGGCTCGAGACTATATCTATCCCCTCTTTCGTTTTGAAAATCTGAAGAGCGGGCAGTACGGTCTCTCTCGTGGTGTGTGTGGCGCCCGAGACCATACCGTCGGCCAGCCCCTCCGCTATCATCATCGTGGCGAAATAGCTCAGATTGTGAAGCGTATCCTCCGCCATCTCATATGTGATGCCTTTATGCCTCCTCAGCTCGTAGAAGCGGGCGGCGAGTCTTTCGAGGAGGCTCCTTTGCGACGGATCGACTATCTGCGCCGCCGAGAGGTCTATACCGAGCGATTTGGCACGCTGATATATCCTCTTCTCCTCTCCCAGCAGGGTGATATCGGCGAAGCCTCTTTTTATCGCTATCTCGGCGGCCTGCAGAATCCTGTCGTCCGAACTCTCAGGGAGGACTATGCGCTTCTTGTCGGAGGCGGCTCTCTTGAAGAGTCTGTGCAGAAACATCGCCGGCGTGACTATACTGTTGATACTCCTTTTCAAAGAGCACTCTATGAGGGAACTCTCCACATGGGTAGAGAAGTGTCCCAAAGCCAGAGCCATCTTCCTGCTGTGCCTTGCGGTGATTCGCGCCGTGGCGTTGACGGCTCTTCTGGCCACCTCCATCGTTTCGTTTTTGGACCTGGCCAGAACCACGGCGAAGTCGGGGTCCGCCTCTATAAGGGCTCTTATGCGTGGGGCTACCTCCATATCACCGACGATGATTACGGCCGAGGCTGTGGCGAAGCCTCTGGCGTGTTCGCTTCCGAGAATGGCCAGCAGAATATCGGAACGGTCGGCGGGAACTATCACCAGGTCTCCATCTTCGAGATACTCCAGGAAGTGTTCCGGCCTCATAGCCGCCACTCTGATATTCGGAACGCTCTGCTGCAGCTTTATACTCTCTCTTACATGCACCGTTTCGGAATCGGTAGCCTCCAGCAGATCCATCACCGTAGGTCTGTCGAGCTCTTCGTGATAGGGTATGCTGAAGCACGGTACGGAGCTCTTCATCCCCTTTTTTAGAGGGCAGAGCATGGTATCGACTCTGTTTACGAAAAAGGCGAAGGGCTCCATCCCCTCCTGAGCCAGAGAGCGGGACCATATCTCTATCTCCTCCTCCAGCTCCTCCACGGCTTTACCCCCTCCGTTGAGGAGTCCCACCAGCGCGGAGGAGAAGTTTTTGGCTATCTCCACATTCAAATCGTATTGGGCGAACTCCAGCAGTCTGCTATCCATGAAACCCATACAGAGCACGAAATCATATTTCGACTTCAGTTTTTCATATCGCGCTATAAGCTCTTCGTAGAGGGCATCCTCTCTCCCTTCGGCGAGCATCTCCTCGCAACTTTCGAGGCTGAGACCGCAACACTCTTCATAGCTCTGTTTCATCCCGTAGAGCTGGAGCAGTGTCTCTATATCGCTATCCCTCTCACCCTCCTCAAGCTTCATCACTGGTTTGAAAAAGGCCACACTCGTATAGTTTCTTTTCAATATCTCCATAAGACCGAGAGTCACGAATAGCGTTCCGCAACCCTTCTCTTTGGGGACAATATAGAGAGACTCTATATTCATCGCTTCTCCATTCTTCTCAAAATCTGCATATCATCTTCCTGAATAGTTTTTCCGTTGCGCGAAACTCCTCGAAACTCTCCCTGAAGAGCTCTCTTTTGCTCTTCTCCAGACTCTTCATCTCCGCACGCAGCAACTCTATCGCCTCTTTCATTCTCCGCTGTGCGAGCTCGGGCCGGCGCGAAAACTCTTCGAGGTGGCGACTCTGTATGTGAAGGTCCTGATGGGAGCCCAGTATATCCTGTATCCTCTTGAGCTGTACGAGCATCTTCGAAAAGCTCTCCTCCTCGAGAATCGAAGAGAAGAACTCCATCATATACCTCAGCTTCTTCACATCTATCCTGAGCATATGATACTTCCGGGGCTCGGAGCTCTCGTCTATTCTCCCGCCAGCCTCCAGTATCTTCGCATATCTCCTTTTGAGTGCGCTCTTTACCGTGAAGATGACGGGAGATGAAGCTTTGGAGTCGAGGCCGTTTAGAGTGTCGTCCTCGCAAAACTCCTTCAGGGCGGATATCTCCTTTTCGTACTTCTCCCCCAGAAGCATCCTCTTCACCGTTTCGCTCTCCGAGCGGGATATCTTCTCTATATACGACTCAAGCCTCTGCATCTGCTTGCGATATTTTTTGCCGACAAGCCTCCGATATAGCCCCATCTCTTCGAGATAGACATCCATATCTCTCTTTCTGCCCGTATATGACATGAGCTCGGAGAGGGCTCTTTTGTGATATTCGAGCCACTCTTCGTCGAAGAGGCACCCCAGCTGTGCGAAAACGGCCCTCATCTTTCTCATCGCCACCCGCAACTGATGCACCCTCTCCGGATCCGTATCCGCCTGCAGTATCCTCTCCCGATTGGCCTCTACACTCCTGATGAGAGTGTAGAGCAGAGCTTTCAGCGCATGGGCACCGCTCTCATACGGAGCTATATCGATGCTGGAGGAGGCCTTGAGAAATTCATCTCTATCTTCTATCCGTCCGAAGATATCCGAGAGACTCTCCTCTATGGCCGGAATCTCCATCCTTTTGGCGAGAGAACCGTTGCTGAAATCGGGGTTCTCCGTCACTTCCGAGATAAGCACCTGGCGGATGAATGGGGGAAGGTCGAAGCTTTCGGCCTCCGCCACACTCCCGAACTCGACCTCCAGGAGATTGAGCCCCTTGAACGCCCCCTTGAAGATATCGAGCTCGAAGGTATATCCCCCCTCTTCGAATATATAGCGCCACTTCCGTATGAGAGAGTCGCCGTAAATCTTCTTCTTTTCGAGATAGAGTCTCGCCTCTATCTCCTCTTCGAACTCCTCTCTCTCGAGTCCGGCACCTCTTTTGACGGTATGGTAGTAGCTATCTCCCTTGCGCCTGTATCTCTCGGCTGAGTTTATGTCGCTGTGGATATAGAACTGCTCTATCCGGACTCTCTCGTACGAAATTCCCCTCTCCTGGAGCAGACGCCTCATCGAACACGGTATCAAAAGGAATTTTCTCTCTATCTCCATCATCTCTCTCTTTCAGCCCGAAAACGACTCTTTATCGGCATATAGTCATTCGGAAAGCTCTCTATATACCGCATATACGGGCAGCCAGTAGTATAGGTCGTTGGAATCTTTCGCATATGCCGTCTGTCCGTCGTTGAATGTAGAGACTATCACTCCTCCGTGAAGATGGCTGGAGAGATAGTATCTCTCCGAAGCCTCGTCGTAGTAGATATCGTCCCCCACATCTTTGGCGGCCATACTTTCGACATTTTCCAAAGGCACACTTTCGTAGCTGTGCGCAAGTGAGCAACTGCTCTCCAGAAGTATTCCGTCCTCCGTGTAGGAGATGGCTATATCTCCGCTCCTTCCTATCGTATAGTGGATTATGGTATCCCCGTTTTTGGGAAAGGTGCATAGTCCGTCGCTCTTGTAGGCCAGGCCGTTGTAGAGAAAATCGTACAGAAAGTTTCTCCCACTCTCTCTCATATAACCCTCCGCGATATCCTGCGGATTTCGAGCTTTCACGACTCCCGGATGCTGAAGGGGATCTTTTTTGAACGCTTCCGAAAGATACATTCCGTAGTTGTATCCATGGATATCTCTCACATTCACATTGCTTCCATCGTTGAATATCGCCGTAACGGTTCCCCTGAATATATGTTCGGCATTGAAGTATTCGTTCGTGACTGGATCGAAATATATATTGCCTTCGATAATGCGCGCATCAAGCTCCCTGTCACGGGTAGATATCCTTCTATATCTCTTTCTCAGACCGCAACTGTAGGAGTACTCTTTGCCACCCTCTTCGAAAGATATCTTCATTGTATTGTCGTAGTATATCTCGAAGTGAAAAATCGTATCGGAGTCGGTGGGGAATATGCACCCCTCACCTTTGTAGGCGTAGAGGTCGCTCCTGACATCATAGATATAGTTTCTCTCCGACTCTCTCATATCGCCGTAATCGATTACATTCTTATCGGAATCAAGCGCTTTGATGGGCCGATACGGCATTTTCTCCCTTTTCCAGACATGCAGGATATCCACACTGCTCGTATAGCCCTCTTTGTCCACGGCTTTGGCTCTGCTCCCGTTATCCGTCACGGATACGAGTCTGCCGTTGTATATTCTGTCCACTCTATAGTAGAGTCCACTCCCTTTGTCGTATGCCGTGGAGTCCTCCACGAAATATGCCTCTATATCTCCATCGACAGCTATATCGTCGCTCAGGAGCATATCCACCGTGCATTCGAAACTCCTTTCACTACCCCCGACGGAGTAGGATATCTCCACACTGTTGTCGCTATATATCGTATAGTCGAAAGTGCTGTTTTCGTCCGGGTATATACAGCCTGTCGTTTTATAGGCTTTGGAACTGCCGTTTATATCGAAAAGAAAATAGTTTTCATGTATATCGCTGCCTCTCTCCACCACCTCTCTGCCGGAGAGCAGGTCATCTATCATTCTTTCGGCCTCAGCGACACTTTCGGGCTCTGAGTCGATATTGACCATCACCTTCTCGGCGAGACGGACATCGGAAATTCCGCTATCGGCGAAGTAGAGTCCAACCTCTCTCTTGTTGTTCATAATTGCTCTGTCTTCTCCGAGGGCACCGTTTATGACAGCCAGAAGAAATACATTTCTCCCTATCCTTCCGCTCTCTATATCGTCCAGCCAATATTCGAGCCCATCCTTGTCGGCATCTCTGTCGAAGAGATTCCAATATACCGCACGGATGAAATCCTCCGTAGGCAGAGATTCCGGATATCTGACGGCAGTCTCGTTCTGTTCGAAGAAACTCTTGGCGATTCCGTCTATCTGAAGCCCGGACTCTTCGACCCAGTAATCCAGTCCGGCCTTTTCCGGCGCTCTGTCGAAAGTGGCTATATAGAGCTCGGCCACCCTCTTCCTATCGACCTCTCCTCCCCAGACAGTGGCAAGTGTGAGCAGAAACAGCAGGATTATCTTTCTCATCTCTCATCTTCCTTTGATATCTTTCTCTTTCTATAAGGCTAATTCTATCCAAAAAGAGCTCCAGTAGGTTCAAGCCCGCTTTTTGGCAACAGGATATTTCAAGGGCTATTGCTACCCAGGTAGCAGAAAGATTTTTTCATACATCCTATAATTTCGGCGAAAAGGATATAGAAGAACGAAGCAGGAGGTCAAAGATGATGATTACAAGATTCGATCCCTTCAGGGAAATCGCAGAGATGAGAGAGAGAATGGAGTATTTCAACAAACTCATAAACGGAGCCGAAGGCAGGATGGAGGAGAAGGGTGTGGATTTCATCCCCTCCGTCAATACGAGAGAGGCGGACGACGCCTACTATATAGAGGTCGATCTGCCCGGAGTCAAGAAAGAGAATATCTCCATAGATGTCAATGAAAATGTCCTGACCATCTCCGGCAGCAGAGAGATAGAGGAGGAGAGAAAGGATGACGAGTTCTATCGTGTCGAGAGTATATACGGAAAGTTCGAAAGAAGCTTCTCTCTGCCAGAAGGGGTGGATGCCGACAAGATAGAGGCTGAAGCGAAGGATGGTGTACTGACGGTCAAAATCCCCAAGGTACAGGTAGTGGAAAAAGCACCGAAAAAGATAGAGATCAAATAGTATCGAATAGAGGAGGTTCAAGATGAGCGATATAAAAAAAGAGCTTCAGAATGTAGAGAAGAAGATCGAGCAGGGAGTTGTGGAGAGTGCCAAGAAGCTGAAGGAGACCTTCGCCAATGTCGCCAGCCATCTGCCTCTGGCCAATCTCTCGAGGAACAGGGATAAAGACCTCTATCGCATCGAGGTGGATCTGCCAGGAGTGGCCAAAGAGGATATAGATGTGGCCGTGGACGGAGACTATCTGATAGTGACGGCCGAGAGAAAGATGAGCGAAGAGGTGAGCAGGGACGACTACTATCTGCTCGAAAGCGTATACGGCAAATTCGAAAGAAGTTTCTATCTGCCCGAAGATATAGACAGAGACTCCATCGAGGCCGAATATAGAGATGGAAGACTGCTTATAAGTTTCGAAAAGGTTCCCGCCAAGAAGAGAAGGGATATAGCGGTCAAGTAGGGCCTGTCGATATATCTTCGAAAAAGGAGGAGAGTATGAAGAGCGATACTGCGGAGAGACTCAAGGAGGTGATAGCCCCCAATCTCGAAAAGGAGAATCTGGGGCATGTGGACCTGCACAGGGCGAGAGAACTGATAAGGGATGCCGGAGCGGTACTGCTGGATGTCCGTCCTCCGGCCAAAGTAAAGGGTGAAAACGCGCAGGAGGCGGATATACCGAACGCTCTGTACACTCCATATCCGGAGTTTTACGACTACACGGAGAGTCTGCCCCGAAACAAAGCCGATGTTATCGTGGTGGCCTGCCTCAAAGGTTGGTTCGCCAACAGGGTGATGGGCTATCTGGAGATGCTGGGTTACAGCAATGTATATGTCCTCGACACTTCGATAGAGGAGCTTATCGAAGTACACAAGGCCCATACTGAAGAGTAGGGCGGCACTCTCCCTATCGCGGGGAGCGCAGAGCGCTCCTCATGACGAAGTATCCCAGAAGTCCCGAGAGGATGGAGCCTATGAGGATTCCCAGCCTCTCGTCGGCTATATTGGGACAGCTGCCGCTGCATTCGAAAGCGAGTGAACCGATGAAGAGGCTCATCGTAAATCCTATACCGCCGAGTATCGATACCGCATAGAGAGCTTTCCACGAAACATCCTTCGGCAATAGACCCAGACCGAGCTTCACCGCAATCCAGCTGAATATGAAGATTCCCGCCTGTTTACCGAGGAAGAGCCCCAGAGCGATACCCAGAGTCACACTGTCATAGAGATCCTTCATAGCCACACCAGAAAAGTTGATTCCGGTATTTACGAAAGCGAAAAGTGGCAGGATTACATGATTTACGGGTACATGCAGAGACTCTTCGAGCTCATGGAAACTCTTCCTGTTGTTCTTTATGGGAATGAAAAGTCCCAGTATCACCCCCGCCAGCGTGGCATGTACCCCCGACTTGAGTGTAGCCACCCACATCACTATACCTACCAGAATATAGGCGGTATTGTTGACGACCCCTTTTCTATTCATCAAAAAGAGTATCAGAATCATCGTACCGGCCACCGTGAGAGCCAGCAGGGAGAGTCCGGATGTGTAGAAGAGAGCTATTATCACTATCGCCCCGAGGTCGTCGATGATTGCGAGTGTGAGCAGAAAGAGCTTGAGCACCGACGGGACCCTCTTGCCAAGGAGAGAGAGTATCCCAAGAGCGAAGGCGATATCCGTGGCCGAAGGTATCGCCCACCCCTGCATGGCCGCCTCGTTACCCATATTGAAAGCACTGTAGATGAGAGCGGGCAAGAGCATCCCCCCCACAGCCGCGAATGCAGGAACGGCCACCTTGCGCGGGTCTCTCAACTCTCCCTCGACCACCTCTCTCTTTATCTCCAGCCCCACCATGAAGAAGAATATCGCCATAAGACCGTCGTTTACCCACAACAGGAGAGGTTTAGCTATCGTCAACGAACCTATACTCACAACCACCGGAAGGTCCAAAAAGGCGTCGTAGTAGTTCTTTATCGCGGAGTTGGCGACAATCATCGCGAGTAGAGTCATGAGCATCAGCAGTATACCGGTAGAGGATTCGTGCCTGAAGAAACCCAGAAGGGTACTTTTCAACATCTCTTCAACTCCTCGAGATACTCTCTCACCCTCTCCTGCCCCAGTTTACGGGCATACTCCAGAGCGTTCATTCCGTATTTGTCCACCGCTTCGGGGTCGGCACCCCTCTCGATGAGAAAACGGATCATCTCCATATCGTTGAAACTCGCCGCCAGCATAAGAGGAGTCATACCGCTCTTTCTGCGGCTCTGCGTCAGGCTTATACCGTTTTCGGCGCAAAGCTCCACTATATCCATCCTTCTGAACTTGATGGCGATATCGAGAGCTCCCACACCCTCTCTCGTATATCTCTGCAGAGACATACCTGCATCTATCAACAGCTTTATGGCTTCGAGACTCACATTTTTCATTATCACATAAAAGAGCAGGGGTATCTCGTCCGGCTCATCCATATCGTACTCTTCACCTATGAGTACATCGGAGTCGAGATCGATATCCCCTTCGGCGAGTATCTCTCTGATTTTCGGGAGGGTATCCATTTCGAGAGCCTCTATGAGCTCTCTCATCCGGGGATTCACGACTTACCGCCAAAAGGGTTCATTCCGCCCAGCATACCGAGGGCCTGACTCTTTTTGTTCTCCTCCACACTCTTGAGCAGTTCGTTTATCGTACTTATGAGAAGAATCTGCAAAGACTCCCTGTCTTCCATAAGCGATTCATCTATCGTGATATCCACTATCTCTCCCGCACCGGTGGCTTTGGCCTCTATCATTCCGCCTCCGCCTCTGGCCGTGATTACGGTGGACCTGCTCTTCTCTTCGATCTCTTTGGCCTTCTCCTGAAGCTCCTCCATCATCTTGCCCATATTTTTCAAATCGAGCCCTTCGAACATAGCCTCTCCTTTCTATTCCTGCGAACTACTCCAGCCCCTCGTAGGCCTGGGATATACCGTTTTTCTCATCCACTATCACAATCCTGGGTTTGAATTCATCGGCCTCTCTCTCATCCATCTGGGCATAGGCTATGATGATTATCTTGTCACCCACATGCACCTTTCGGGCTGCGGCGCCGTTGAGGCAGATATCTCTGCCTCCCCTTTCGCCCGGTATGATATAGGTGGAAAATCTCTCTCCGTTGTCGACATCCACTATATCCACCTTCTGCCCCACTCTCATACCCGCGGCATCGAGCAGGTCTCTGTCGACTGTGATGGAACCGACATAGTTGAGATTGGCATCGGTGACCGTAGCTCGATGAATTTTACTGTAGAGCATCGTAATCTGCATCTGCATCATCCTTCGCTTAAGAGATAAGAGGAAAGACTCCGGCGAATCTTTCCTCTTTTCCCCTAATTATAGCGCGATAGCGACAAAAGCGCCTCCCTCCCCCCTCGGGGAGGAGAGCATGCGCCTGACACGAAGGGTCTGCGCTATCTCGCCATCTCGGACGGAGCGACGGGCTCTCCCCAGAACTCTTCGGGTATGACATACTCCTCGACGACCTTCCCGCCGAGAATATGCTCCTCGATTATCCTGTCTATCTTCTCTCTCGTGAGATTGACATACATCGTATGGCCCGGCTCGACCAACATTACGGGCCCCTGCTGACAACGGCCGAGACAACCTGTCTGCACCGGCTGGACAGTGGCTATGAGCCCCTTCATCATCAGCTGTTGGGCCAGATGCTGAAAGAGTTGCTGAGACTCCGGGTCATCCTGTCTCACACAGCTTGGTTTGGGCATCCCCGGAGGTGCACTCTGTTGACACTTGAAGATATAGTAGGCCGGTTGCGGCATTCCCTGCATCATATTTCGACTCCTTTTTCTCTTGAAATCAGATAAATTTTATCTTATTATATAATAATAACATAAACGGGATTGAAAAATGGTTTGAGAGAAGCCTTTGGGCTTGATTTTCGTCATAGTGGAGTTGAACAACTATGATACAATCCCGCTAAAAGCGATAAAAGGAATCTTCAATGAACTATCCGGAATTCTACGACAGAGTGGCACCCATACGACTCTACGACCCACTGGCCGATTTTCTCGGTGCGACCGAAGGGGGAGTTATCGAGATAAGCTATCTCGACTGCGTCAAGCTGGCCGGGCACTCCTGCCCCACCGTAGCCGGCAGCTATATCATGACATGCAGAGCCCTCGAGAGACTCTACGGCGAAGACGGGAAGGCCGTACGCAGTGAAATCGAAATAAGCCTTGGCAAAGCCAAAACGGATGGCGTGACGGGAGTCATAGGCAATGTGGCCGCCTTCATCTGCGGCGCCTCCGACGAGGGGGGATTCGCCGGTATAGGGGGCAGATTTTCCAGAAAGTCTCTTCTAAGCTTCGGTCACTCCGATATGGAGGGTGATATCACCTTCAAAAGGAGAGACAACGACCGGAGTGTCTCCCTCTCTCTCGACACTTCGGCAGTCCCGGGAAATCCGGAAATGATGCCGCTGATGCAGAAGAGTCTTCAGGGGCTCGCCACGACCCAGGAGAGAGAGAGATTCGCCTCTCTCTGGCAGGCGAGGGTAGAGTATATGCTCACCCACAGAGAGTTGTGGCCCGAAATCGCCAAAATAGTTTAATAAGGAGTAGTCGATGCAGATATCCAACTATCTTATACATGAGCACAGAGAGTGCGACGACTTCTTCGCCAAAGCCGAAGAGCTCGCATCGCGCAAAAGCTGGGAGGAGGCCGAAAAGGCCTTTTTGGAATTCGCCGACAAGACTCTGCTGCACTTCAAAAAAGAGGAGGAGGAGCTCTTCCCCCTCTTCGAAGAGCTTACGGGCAGCAGTGACGGCCCTACACAGGTGATGAGGTACGAGCACGACCAGGTGAGAGGACTCTTCGGCAAGATGGCAGAAGCGGTGGAGAAGAGAGATATGCAGAGCTATCTCTCCCTCTCGGAATCGATGATGATACTTCTGCAGCAGCACAATATGAAAGAGGAGCAGATGCTATATGCCATGTGCGACCGTATGATGCCGATGGAGAAGAAGAGTGAAGTGATAGAGAGAATGGAGGCTCTGAAAGAGTGAAAAGATATTTTATAGATGCAAGAG
>Ga0256913_10001712_pt1 | contig 11212 bp, 9 predicted proteins | sample Axial_MatmetaG_FD_185970 | JGI IMG/M metagenome (GOLD analysis project Ga0256913, IMG submission 185970) | Deep-sea worm associated microbial mat communities from Axial Seamount, Juan de Fuca Ridge, Pacific Ocean - Axial_Mat | ecosystem: Environmental > Aquatic > Marine > Oceanic > Microbial...
CGACGGGCGTTACGCCGTTGGATTTTCCCTAGATGCGTCATTTTTTCCGTTTTTCAACCACTCGAGCCTTCTCAAACCTTAATTAACCTGTCCCCTTTTTTGTAAAACATAATTGACCTGTCCCTTCTTTTTCTCATTTTTCAGGAATGCCGTAGGGGAGGGGATGTTTTCACAGTTCTGAGGTCTTTCTTTTCAGTGCCATTACTGTTATGTCGTCGAATTGGTTTTCTTTTTGGAACGAGAGAAGCGTTTCGTTGAGGGCGTCGACGATTTGTCTTGGCGCGGCTTCCGCGTGTTCCTCGAGGATGTCAATGAAACGCTTTTCCCCGAAGAATTCGCCGTTTTGAGAAGTTGCGTCGGTGACGCCGTCGGTATGTAGGACGATGGTTTCATTTTGGTCTAGGCAGTGTTTTCCATGATTGAATTCATGTCCTTTGGTTATTCCCAGTGGGAAATCGTTGAGGACTCCGAGTCGTTTTGGGTGCTCGTCTTTTTTCAGAGATAGGAACGGTTCGTGTCCCGCGTTGGCGTATTCGAGAGTTCCCGTTTGGAGGTTGAAGAATGCGAGGAATACCGTTACGAACATCGCCTCGTCGTTATCGTCGCAGAGATAGTCGTTGGCCTTTGTGAGTACGGATTCAGGGGAATTGTCCGACGTCACCAGGCATAGGTTTCGGATGAGGGTTCTCGCCACCGCCATGAAGATGGCCGCTGGGAGTCCTTTTCCTGAGACGTCTGCCATGACCAGAGCCAGAGTGTCGTTATCGACGAAGAAGAAGTCGTAGAAGTCGCCTGAGACCTCCTTTGCAGGTAGTAGGGAGGCGAAGAGTTCGAATTCTTGTTTATCCGGGAAGGGCGGGAAAGTGTGAGGGATTAGCGCCTCCTGTATTTTCCGCGCGGTTTTGACTTCGCTTTCGAAGGCTTCCCTTGTTGCCGTTTCCCGTTTGAGGTCTTCGATATAGTGTGTGAGGGCGTCGCCCATTTCGTTGAAAGCCGCGGCCAGGTCGCGTGCTTCCCTGGAGCCTTTTTCTGGTATTTTAGAGGAGAAATCGCCTTTTCCCATTGCGATGGCTTTTCCTCGGAGCTCTCGTATAGGTTTTGAAACTCCGTTTGCCATCCATATAGCTCCGACAGCTCCCGCCATGAGTAGGGCCAGGAATGCTAACGCCACGTTTCCGATAACGTTTTCGCTATTTTCGTTTGAGGCGTCTGCGACGTTTTTCTCCGCCTTGTTTTCGATTCGTTTTCCCGCCTCTTTTATTTTTTTGTGCGCCGGGAGGAAGAATTCATTTATTTCGACGACGGCCGATACGATGAATGTGGTTCCCGGGACCCGTCTAAGGGCCATATATTTTCGTTTTTTCCTATTGTCCTCTCCGATAAAAGAGTAGTAACCGTTCACGTTGTCGTTATGGAAAGATTTTTGTACGAGTCTCCACATTTCCGGGAATTCCTTCGCCCATTTCGAGTAGTTTTGTCCTTCGACGTTCGGGTTTGGATGTATTATAGCCAAACCTGTGTTGTCGTAGAGGTCTATATGTCCCGCCACGCCTCCGTTTTTCATTGGGACTCTGATATTGGCGGTGGCCACCGCCCGGAGTTTTTCATCTTTTCTGAGTTCGTCGAAGTTAAAAGGGGCGTGATGTTTTTTGAGTAAGTCCTCGATTTTCAGAGCTGCTTGGTCGGCCTCCATCGAAACGAATGTTTCGCCCATTTTCGTAAGTATTTCGCTTGAGAGGCGGATGTTTTGAGATACGACCTCCTTGATGCCCTCTTTCGCTATTTTGGAGTTTTCCTCCACGAGACGCTTCATTCCTCTAGTCGCCACGAATGTGGAGATAGCGCCGCCGAGCGCGACGAATCCGAAAAAGACAACCAGCAGCTTTATTCTCAGGCTCATAGGCGTTCTATCCTCGATAGGAATTTGTTCGTTGTCGTTTCTTTCCGCGCAAGCCGCGGGAGTTTTGTTTGACAAACCACCCCGCCAATATAGATTCACAACTTGTTTTTCGCAATGTCTTTGAGCGATGGGAATGTTTCAATGGTCTATGACAGTGTCGATATAGACGCGGTTGCGCATATTGTTCCTCCACGGCGTGTCACCTCCGAGGAGATCGAGGGCATGCTTTCGCCAGTTTACCGGCGATTGAAGTTGCCCGAGGGGCGTTTGGAGTTGATGACCGGCATCAAGGCGCGTCGTTTTTGGGGTGATGGTTTTATGCCCAGCGAAGGGGCCATATCCGCTGGCCGCATGGCCTTGGAGAGGTCGTCGACCCGTCCTGAGGATATTGGGGCGTTGCTGATGTGTTCGGTTTGCCGCGATTTTCTCGAGCCGGCCACCGCCTGTTTGGTTCACGACGCCTTGGGTCTTCCCACAGAGGCCGCCGTTTTCGACGTTTCGAACGCCTGTCTCGGGGTTTTAACTGGTATTATGGTGGTTGCCGACATGATAGAGGTGGGGCGTATTGAAGCTGGGATGGTTGTGGCGTCCGAGAACGGCTGGCCTTTGATAGAGAGCACGATAGCGAAGGCTAATTCCGACATGGCACTGACACGGAAAACGATAAAGCCCCTTATCGCCTCTCTCACTATTGGTTCGGGTGCGGTGGCGTTGGTTCTTTCGAGGCGTCGCGTGGAGCGCTCCGGGCATCGTTTGCTTGGCGGCACGTGTCTCGCCAACACGAAGTACAACGATCTTTGCCGTGGGAATTCAGACAAGGGAGTCGTAGGCGGCGCCGAGACGCTCATGTCCACCGATTCGGAGGAGTTGATGGTTCGCGGGGTTGAGACGGCCACATGGAATTGGGGTGCATTGAAAGGCGCATTGGGTTGGACTGACGCCTCTCCGGACGTTTTTTGCGCCCATCAGGTTGGTTCCTCGCACAGGCGTCTTCTTTTCGATTCTCTCGGTATAGATTTGGCTAAGGATTTTCCTATACTCGATGAGTGGGGCAATTCCGGGTCGGCGTCGTGTCCCACGGCGTTTTCCATGTCTGTCGAGTCCGGCCGTGTATCCCGCGGTGATAAGGTCGCGTTGCTCGGGATAGGGAGTGGAATAAACTGCGCGATGCTGGGGGTTGAGTGGTGACGGCTATCGACATATCACCTATTCGGGATTTGTATCCTTTCGAGGCTCACTACCATCAGCTCAAGGGTTATGACTATCATTACGTCGACGAGGGATCTGGAGAGCCGATTGTGATGGTGCATGGTAATCCGTCCTGGTCGTTTTTATTTCGGAATCTCATTTTAGGTTTGCGCGATTCCTACAGGGTTTTGGCTCCGGACCACCTGGGGTTTGGGCTTTCCGACAAGCCGCCGAAATTTCCTTATCGATTGGAGACTCACATTGACAATTTCGAGGAGTTCATGTTGGCGAGGGAGCTTGAGGGGGTCACTCTTCTCGCGCACGACTGGGGAGGTCCAATAGCTCTTGGGTTCGCGGTCAGGCATCCTGAGAAGATCAAACGTATAGTGATAAGCAACACCGCGGCCTTCGCGTCGAGCCATATTCCTCTTCGTTTGGCGTTGGGGAAGATTCCTTGGCTTGGGGAGAAGCTGATAAAGGACATGAATTTATTTCTCACCGCGGCGATGACCGCCACTGTGGAGAAGCCGCTTGACTCTCAAGTTAAATTGGGGTACAAGCTACCGTTTCGCAAAGCCTCTGACCGGACGGCGATGGCGAGGTTCGTCCGCGACATTCCGATGGGTCCCGAGCATCCCTCTTTCGAGGTGTTGTTGGGGATCGAGCATGGTCTTTGGATGTTCCGGGACGTTCCAGTGTGCGTGATATGGGGGATGAAGGATTGGTGTTTCGACTCTCATTTTCTCGAACGTTGGATAGATGTTTTCCCGCACGCTGACGTTTTGGAGCTTGATAACGCTGGTCATTGGCTTTTCGAGGACGCGCACGACGAGATACTTCCTTTTCTCAGGCACTTTTTGGAGGAGTCGTGACAGAGTTGTCGCATTGCTTGCAATAACGGCGGAGAATGTTTTATTATCTCCGCTGGAGGCGGGGTATGGGTAGCGCGCGTTTTTTGAGGATATCCGCCATTGTGGGTGGTCAAAAGGGTCGGACATGAAATTCCACGACATTGTATCGTTCGTCACTAGGGATATCTGGCGTCTCAGATTGTCCAGGCTTCCCCGTGGACGTCGTTTTCTCATCAAGCAGATACGCGTGGTTGTTTTGGCTCTCCGCGGTTTCTCCGAGGACAAGTGCGCGTTGCGCGCTTCGGCGTTGACGTTTCTGACGCTTCTTTCCATCGTTCCGATTTTCGCTTTGGTTTTCGCCGTAGCCAAGGGTTTTTCCCTTGAGAGCAAGCTAGAGACCCAATTAACGAATGTTTTTTCCGAGAACGAGGCGATTTTGAATAAGATTCTGGAGTTTTCGCGCAACCAGTTGCAATTGACCAACGGCGGTGTGGTCGCTGGACTTGGGGTTGTGCTTTTATTGCTTACCGTGTTGAAGCTTTTGGGTAACATAGAGAAGGCGTTCAACGAGATATGGGGTGTTAGGAAGCCTCGTTCTTTTGGCAGGAAGCTAGCCGATTATCTATTGATCATGTTCATCGCGCCGTTGTTTTTGGTTATTTCCGGTAGTCTCACCGCTTTTTTGAGCGCGCAACCCGGGATTCTCATCGCTAAATACGAGTTTCTTCGTTTTATCGGTCCGGCGCTGATGTTTTCCATCAAGCTCTTTCCGTTTTTTCTTTTGTGGGCGTTGTTTTCGTTCATCTACGCGTTTATCCCGAATACGAAGGTACGTATTGCCCCAATGTTGGTTGCTGGTTTCGCGGCGGCGGTGATATTTCATTTCGCGCAGTGGTTCTATTTTTATCTTCAGGTCAAATTATTCGTCAAGTACAGTGCTATTTACGGTAGTTTGGCGACATTCCCCTTGTTTTTGACATGGTTGGAGATCAGTTGGATGATAATGCTTTTGGGCGCGGAAATCGCGTTCGCCTCCCAGAACGCGGACACCTACGAGTTCGAGCAGGATTCCCGGAAGGCGTCTCCTCGTTTCAGGCGTTTGACAGCGTTGTATATACTTGATTTCATAGTGGAGCGTTTCAAGAAGGGATGTGTTCCTCCCTCGGAGGATGAGATTATTGGTTCTCTCGAAGTTCCCGCCAGGCTAGCCAGGCTGGTTCTCTATGATTTGGAGAGTGTTGGAGTCGTATCCCGCGTTGTGCTTGAGGATGGCGCCTCTGTCCGTTATCAACCAGGCATGCCCTTGGAGAAGATCACGGCGCAGCGGGTTTCCGTTTTGCTGGACGCGTTGGGGGTTGCCGACATTCCTTTGAAGAGGACGCATTCGTTGCACGTTTTGGAGAGTGCGTTGAAGCGTATTGAGAAGGCGTCCGAGAAGTCCAAGGGGAACATTCTTCTTGGAGGTGACTAGGCGTGTTTTTCAGGATTCGTTTTTCTGGTCGTGTTTTTTCTTTCTAGTTTTCCGTGAGTCCGCGGTGTAGTCGATTTGTTCGAGTTTCCCCTTTTTAGTTCATCGTTTTATGATGCATCCCTTTGTTCCGATTTGCAAGTCTAAAAGTTTCCAAAGTAATTTTTCCATGAAGGGGATGCTTTTTTGGTACTCTCCGTTGATGAACTTGAGTTTAGCCGTTAGTTTCGGGGAGTATTCTTTTTCCGCCGCTTGGAATGCCTCTTCGAAGCTGATTTTTCCGTCGTTGTTTTTGTCGTTGTCGTTTTTGAAAAGGTTTTTGACGTATGTTTCCGTGAAGGAGAGTTCGCGGTCGATCCATCCGACATTGTATTTCACGCTAGATATGTATGTTCCTGGGGCGTTTATTTTCGCGATGACTGCCCCTGAATAGCATGAATCGACGAGGACGAGGTTGTTTTTCGAAGGTGAGTCCAAGATCAGGCTTCTTATTTCGTATGGAGTCAGCGCGGTGTCTTCGAGTTCATTGAGTAGATATCCCCTAGGTCCTCCGTGAGTATTGATGAATAGCCATATGGAATCGTTTTCATCGATTATTTTTTTCAAGCCTTTAAAAATCGCCTTCAGGTTGTCTTCGGTTGCGAGATGTGAGTATGGTAGGTTCATTTCCTCTTGCAATTGTTGTTTAATATTTTGTATGATCGGGTCGTCCATATCGGGGTCCGCGTCCTTGTATAGGAGGAATATGTTTTCCTTTGGTATTCCGTTGTCGATGAGGTGTGAATACGCCTTCGCCGTGTTGACCCACCCCGCGTTTTTATCTATGGGATGGAAGAGGTTTCCGTCCTTCTCCCTTACGCTGGAAGCCGAGTAGAATATCACGAAGGTTTTTCCTCCGCCTTTTTTTCTCCGGACAATCTTGGGTATTGAGTCTGGATCCGTCACTCGAAGTGTTTCGTTGTAGGATTTTTTATTTTGTGAGAAAGTGAACCAAAGTATTTTATAGAAGGTTGTATCTCCAATTTCCGCCAAGCCAAAGCATCCTAGTAGGAAATCGGCGTTGTATTCGTTTTTCAATCCGTTTGAGACTGATATGTTGAAGAGTATGTTGTTCAGCATATTGGCGTTGAAAGCGCGCTGGGTGAGAGTTCCGTATTTATCGAATCGCTCTTGAATGAATGATGTTGTCAGGAATCCTCCGAACAATTCGACATATTCGGTGTGTTCGAAAGAGGTTGTTCGTTTGCGAAAGGAGTTTTTGAGGTTGCAGAATGGACCGCAGAGGAGTTTCGTTTGCTGAGACGCTCCGGGAGGGAGTTTTTTCAGAAAGGCCATGCTTGGTTTCGAGATGGCGCCTCCGTCCGCGGTGAGTTCCACGCGGTGGTTGTATTTTGTCGTGGCGCAGGAGGATAGTATGAGTATGGGGATGATTGCCGCGGTTGTTTTGAATGTTTTGATTAATAACATGGCGGTGACTATATATGGGATTGAATGGAATTGCAATGATGGGATTTCTGATTGGGGTTAAAAGAGGGACCTCTTCGTATAAGCATTGAAAAGCCGCTGGGGAGAATTCTTTAGGTATGGATTTTTCGAGGTTGTATTTGGTCGCGCGTGTTTCGCGTTTATTCAAGAGAGTTCGTAGCTTTTGATTTTGTATATGAGTGAGCGTCTACTTATTCCTAGGATTTCCGCGGCTTTAGTTCTGTTTCCGTCGGTTGTCGCGAGCGCCGATTTTATCGCGTCCTTTTCGGCTTGCTTCATTGTTTTAGCGTTTGAGCTCGCGGTTTCCGCGGGTGTTTCAGTGTTTCGACTTCGCCTCACGGCGGGTGGGAGGTGTTCCGGGAGGATGACATCGGTGTTTGAGAGTATCGCCGCTCTTTCGACGGCGTTTGCGAGTTCCCGCGCGTTTCCTGGCCAATCGTGTTTTTCGAGTAGTTTAGCCGCCTCTCCTGAGAATCTGGCGTCGCGGAGTTTTTTTTGCGCCAGGAATAGTTTAGCCAAGGGTAGTATGTCTTCGGGTCTTTCTTGGAGTGGAGGGATATGTATTGATATCACATTGAGTCGATAGAAGAGGTCTTCTCTGAAGAGACCTTTTTCGACATCCGATTCTATCTCTTTATTTGTGGCCGCGATGAGGCGAATGTTCGTGGGGATTTCCAGGTCGTTTCCCACTGGTGACACCAGTCCCGATTCTATAGCTCTCAGGAGGGAGGGTTGCAATTCCAGTGGCATGTCGCCGATTTCGTCGAGGAAAAGCGTTCCGCCGTCGGCCTCCCTGAAAATGCCTTTTCTGTCGTTCATGGCTCCCGTGAAAGCGCCTTTTTTGTGTCCGAAGAGTTCGCTCGCCAGTATATTTTTCGGTATGGCCGCGCAATTCAATGCGAGGATTCGTTGATTCGCCCTGGTGCTGGCTTTATGTATAAAATTGGCGATGACTTCTTTTCCCGCACCGCTTGGTCCTGTGAGTAGTACGGTGGCGTCGCTCGCCGCCACTTTGAAAGCGTCTCTGATTATGACTTTCATCGCGTCGCTTTCGGCCACGATGTCCTTGAGTAGTTTTTTGGGTATATTGGGATCGAATGTCTTTGCGTTTTGTATTCTCAGGGCGTCCATGACCGCCGCGGCCAGTTCGTCGAGGTCCACTGGTTTCTCGAGATAGTCCACGGCTCCCAGTTTGAGGGCCCGCACCGCGTCCTTCACTTCGGGGAATGCCGTGACGAGGAGGAAAGGGAGTTCTGGTTTGGTTTCCCTTACTTGTCGCAGGAAAGAGAGTCCGTCGGTTCCCGGCATTCTGACGTCGCTGACAATTATGCCTGGTTTCGCGTCGTTCAATCGTTCAGCGGCGGTGTCTGCCGATGGGAAGGTTTCGACTTCCAGTCCATTCGAACGTAGGATCCCCGCGTAAAGCGCGCTTTGCCTGTTATCGTCGTCAATTACGAATGCGAGTGCCATAATGTAGGATACATTAATTCGGGAGGGCGTGTTTGCAATGCGCGGAAGAGAGAGTGTGTGACATTCCTTTTATCGTGTCTATTTTTCCGATTCACTCCAGTGTTTTTCAATTTCCTTTAGTGAGACCGGGCCTTTTCTGAGAATTAGCGGTGAGTTTCCCCGGATATCGACCACGGTGGATGGTTGTCCTTGTATTATTCCTGCGTCCACCATGATATCGGGATGACTGTAGAGGGATTCGAGAGCGTTTTCGACTGTCGTGGCTGGGAGTTGTCCCGTTTTATTCGCGCTTGTCGCGGCGAGGGGGGTTGCGAGTATCGCGATGGTTTTCCGCACGAGATCGTTATCCGGGATGCGGAATCCAATCGATGAATCCGCGATGTTTTTATGTTTTGCCACGAATGTTATCGGTCCTGGGGTTAGTTTTTCTACGAGTCGGCGTTGTCTATTGTTCAGTTCGACGCCGTTTTTTTCCGCCATATCGATGGATTCCGCGAGCATTTGGAGTGGTTTTTCCTCTGTGCGTCCCTTCATCTCCTTTATTTTTCCGATAGCGTTGGAGTCGTTCCATTCGCATGCCAATCCGTAGACGGTTTCGGTTGGGATTAGGGCTACCGCTTGTTTTGATTCGAGTGCTTCAGCTGTTTTCTCTGGCGCATCGCTGGCGGAAGCCAGAATTGTTTTCGAGATCTCCGTTTTTCCGGCGTTGTTGTTTGTGTCATGGTTTGCCGCTTGTTTTCCCCGGAGGAGTCGTTCGGTCGTCAGTTTCGCGTGGAGGAGGGATATTCTGAGGTTGTCACGGAAGAGTTTGAAATGTGAGACTCGTTCTCCCCGTTCCGGGTAGAACACCGAGATATCGACGTTTACGATATCGAATCCTCTCCATGCCGCCCGCACGAGTATTTCCGTTTCGAACGCGTAGTGTTTCGCCGATATCGATTTATCCAGGGGGAGCTCTACCGGATAGGCTCTGAATCCGCTTTGGGTGTCTCTGATATCGAGGCCCGTTTCGAGGTGTATCCAGAAGTTCGAGAATTCCCTTCCGAACTTGCTTCTGTCGGGGATGTTGGATGATTGGAAATTTCGAGCTCCTACGAGGACTTTCGGTTTTTCCTTTTCGAGTAGTGGGATGAATTTGTCGATATCAGCGGGATCGTGTTGACCATCGGCGTCGAGAGTGATTATGAAATCGGCGTTTTTTTTCGCCGCGATTTCGGCTCCGGTTTTTATAGCCGCGCCTTTTCCGAGATTGTTTTCATGAGTCGCTATTTCTATTTTCAGGTTATCGAGGAGGTCTGGGATGTCGGCGTCGGTGGATCCGTCGTCGACGACGATTACATTTGGGCAATGGCGCAATGTTTTTTCGACCACGTCTCGGAGTGTTTTTGAGTGGTTGAATACGGGTATGACGCACCAGATGGGATTTTTGGGAATCGTCATTCGGACCTCATATTGAGTTCCCCTTTTGCGAGTATCGCTTTCAGGGGGGTTTGTGTGGGGATGTTTGGGGAAGTCACTGTTTTACCGGAATCGCGTTCCAGTATTATGGAATATCCCCTTTGGAGGACGGCTTTCGGGTCGAGGTTTCTCAGGGCCGCCATTGTTTTGTCGAATTTCGCCTTAGCCTTGTCGATGGATGTGTTTGGCAGGGAGTCCAAACGCGAGGAGAGTTCATCCAGTTTTTGTTGATGTTGTCTGAGAAGGTGTTTTGGTTCGCTGAATACGGGGTTCGATGCTGCTCGTTCGTATTTTCTCGCTAGTTTTTCTATTGCCAGTTCCAGTGCGGCGTCGAGTTTTCCGCGGAGGGCGCTGAGGTTTTCCAGAAACGCCTCCATTTCATCCACCACCAGTTCGGCGGCGGCCGAAGGCGTTGGGGCTCTCAGGTCCGCCGCGAAATCGCATATGGTGAAGTCGATTTCGTGTCCCACCGCGCTAACGGTAGGGGTAGGGGATTCCGCGACGGCTCTGGCCACGATTTCCTCGTTGAAAGCCCATAGGTCCTCGATGGAGCCACCTCCCCGTGTTACGACGATCACGTCGACGTTGTGTTTTTGGTTGAAGAATCCTATTCCCTCCGCGATTTCCGCGGCGGCCGCGGGTCCTTGGACTTTCGCGGGGTATATTTTGACTTGTATGTTTGGGAATCTCCGAGTCAGTATTTGCAGGAAATCCCTTATTGCCGCGCCGTCCGGGGAAGTGACTACGCCGATTGTTTTCGGTAGGGGTGGGATCTTTTTTTTCTTTGCCTCGTCGAATAGTCCCTCCGCCGCCAGTTTGTTTTTTAGTTCCTCGAATTTTCTGTGTAGGTCCCCCATTCCCAAGGGGCGTATGGAGCGCACCGCGAATTGGTATTCCCCCCTGACCTCGTAGACGGAGAGGTTTCCGTACGCCTCGATGGCGGAGCCTTTCGCCAGTTTCATTTTCTCGACGCGTTCTGCTCCCCCGAAAAACACCGCCCTGATTTGGGAGCGTTTGTCCTTGAGAGTCATGTATACGTGTCCCGACCTGTAGGCGTTGATGGTTCCGATTTCGCCTTCGATCCAGAAAGGCATGAAGCCACCCTCGACGACCTCTCTGATCGCCGAGTTCACTTCCGAGACCGTCCAGATTTTTTCTTTCGCCATTCGGTTGTCTCCGTGGACGTTTCGTCGCCCTCTTTGGGATGAGGAAAACGCGGGGGACAAAGGTATCACCGCAGTGGCGGTTCGGCAACCTCCCTATTTGGGGGGGGTGGCTTGAAAAAATATTTTGGAGATGTAATGAAGGGTGTTTGTTAGCGTGAGGGAGTTGCGTTGCGAGGACAGAGGATCATGAATTCACGAGTCATTGAGGTGGGGGGCGTGTTGGCCG
>Ga0256913_10001713_pt1 | contig 11211 bp, 9 predicted proteins | sample Axial_MatmetaG_FD_185970 | JGI IMG/M metagenome (GOLD analysis project Ga0256913, IMG submission 185970) | Deep-sea worm associated microbial mat communities from Axial Seamount, Juan de Fuca Ridge, Pacific Ocean - Axial_Mat | ecosystem: Environmental > Aquatic > Marine > Oceanic > Microbial...
TCCAATCTCCAAAAGTTATTTTTCCTGATGAGGTCTGATTTTTCATCTCATAACCATAAATATCAGGGCGATTACTTGCATTTGCCTCTATTCCCATCTGTTGCTCTAACCAATGACCTTTTTTCCCATCATGTTTTTGATTGCTTTTTGAAATGTCTGCTTTTTTACCTTTGACATTTTGCTTAAATAGCCTGATGATTTTTTCTTTATTTGAGTTCATTATTTTCCTCTTCTAGTAGTTCAATTAACTCAATCTCTAAACCACTACAAAGTTTTAACAGACTCAAATAGGAGGGGTTTCTTTTGGCTCGTTCAAGTAGGCTAATGTAAGTTCTATCAAAATCACATTTTTGGGCTAATTTTTCTTGGGAGATATTGAGTTCATTTCTTCGTTTTTTAATTTTTTTGGCAAGTTGATTGAGGAGTTCTTGTTCACTATTTTTCATAGAGTGAGTTTACTCTTTTGTAGACTAAAAGACAACGGACAATAGTCACGTAGTATTGGAATCACTAAGGAGAAGGGGATTCTTCCCCTATAACGCTCCCTTTATCCCCTCAGCCACCCCTTCAGCTTTTGTCCCTAGTACAATCTGAATGGTATTTTCCGATGGCTTAATCACTCCCTTAGCCCCAAGTTTCATAAACGCCTCCTCCTCTAAATCTTTTGAGGATTTAACTTCCATTCGTAGACGGGTGATACAGGCATCAGTGGAGATGATGTTGTCTGCTCCTCCAAGTGCTTTTATGAAATCTAAAGCTTCATTTGAACTCTTTTGTTTCTGCTCCTTTTTGTCTGATTCAAAAATCTTGTACTTAAACAGTTTAATGGTGTAGTAGGAGAGTATAAAATAGAGAAATCCAAAAAAGAGTCCAAGGGGCAAGATGAGCAGTGGGTTTGTGGCTAGTTTGTAGTTGATAACATAATCAAAAAATCCTGCTGAAAATCCAAAACCGTGATGGATATCTAAAAAATGAGCCGAGGCGACGGCTAGACCTGTGAGGAGTGCATGAAGCAAGAAGAGCAGTGGGGCGATAAAGAGAAATAGAAACTCTAATGGCTCGGTAATACCTGTGAGAAAGGAGGTAAAGGCAACCCCTGCTAAAATCGCTCCTGCTTTTTTTCGTTGCTCTTGTGGGGTGCTGAGGTAGATGGCAAGTGCCATTGATGGTAGTCCAAACATCATAATGACATAGAACCCTGACATATAAATCCCTGCTGTAGGGTCTCCTGCGAAGAAACGGTGCAAATCTCCATTGGCAACCACGGTTGCTCCCTCTTTGACATACTCATAATCTCCTACTTGAAAGAGAAAGACGGAGTTTAAAATATGGTGTAGTCCTAGAGGGATAAGCAGACGGTTAAGTGTTCCATAGATAAAACTTCCAAGCTCATCCATGCTAATAATAGTGTGAGAGAAAGCATCAATCCCACTTTGGGCATAGTGCCAAAAATACCCTGCAAGAATCCCTACCACGATAGCAGAGAGAGCGGTGATGATAGGAACAAATCGTTTTCCTCCAAAAAATCCCAAGAATTCGGGCATTTTAATGGTATGGAAACGGTTGTAGAGTGTTCCTGCTAGAATACCAATAATAATACCGATAAAGACCCCCATGTTTAAATCTTTATCGATTTGGAGATAGACCGCTTTTGCGATAAGAATACCAACCAATGCCGACAATGCGGCTGCTCCATCACTGTTTTTTGCCAAACCATATGCGATACCAACAGCAAAGAGCATGTCTAGGTTTTTAAAAACCGTCTCTCCTGCTACTTTCATGATGTTAGCGATTTCACCGTCAAGATAGGGAATATCACCAAAACCAAGTCGTAAGAGTATGGCTGCGATAGGTAGAACAGCGATGGGAGTCATGAGGGCTTTGCCTATTTTTTGAAAAAAGTTGAACATATATAAATACCTTAAAAATAATTTTTAAGATTTTATCATATTTAGTAGAAATCTCCTCAGTTAAAACCAAGGAGTGTGGAGAAAAGATTAAAAGTTATACCCCAATCTCATAATGGTTTTGGTATCTGATTTTTCAAAACCATCAGAGGGGGTGTTGTTATAGTTGATCTCTCCTTCAATGGTTAAGTTAATGTTTTCTGAAACAGCAAGGTTTAACCCTGCAACGGCCAATACTTCATAATCTTTGCTCATATCGTCAAAGTTCTGCAACGCACCCATTTTGAGGTAGAGTTTACTCACGTCACTTAGCTGGTTTGTGTAGGAGAGATACTCATTTAATGCCCCAAACTCCTCTGTCTCTTGATGGTTCGCATAATCTTCAACGTTGTAAGATGTTCCAAGCTTGGCTGTAAATGTCTGTTTACCATCATTAAACAACTCTTTTCCCATACCAATACCAATACCAACTTTATTTTCATAGTTCTTAAAATCTGGATTTCGTATCCAACTAATGCCTGTATATCCTAACCAACCATTTGATATTATCTGTTCGAGTCCAAGATTTGAGCCATACTCTTCATTGCTTCTTGTATCATTGTTTTCTGTCAGAAATGCACTGGCATCAAAGGCTATTTTTAGAGGTTCATCTTGATACCCCTCTGCTATAAAAGATAAATCATATTTAGCATTTAAATTTAGTGTCTCTGTATTTCCTGTTGTGTTTGAAAGTCCAAAATTAAAACTCTGTTTGAGCTTATCTGTTGCTTCTATCTCTTTTTGATTTGAATATTTCGCTTCTACATCAGAGAGAATCTCTGGAGTAGATGCGAAGGAAGAGCCTAATATTAGTGTTAATAGTAAAACTATTTTTTTCATAAAAATCCTTTATTTTATGAGAAAATTGTAGCAGATTTGATATTAATATTTTATTATATTTTTTATTCTGTCAAATTGTTTATAATTTTCTGATTATCTCTTTAATTATAGGGATAAGCGTAGCCGAAATAGAGAGTGTATCATAGCCCATTTCCAAGAGTTCCTTCGTCGCCTCCTCTAGCCCTGCGACCTCACCACAGATACTAATGGATTTTTTACTGCTCTTTTTTATCTGTCGTAAGGCACTCATAAGCATAGGAGAAGTAGCATCCACATTAAGTGTTGGGTGGGTTCGTTCAATGGCAAAAAGATATTGAGTGAGGTCATTGCTTCCAATGGAGTAGAAGTCTACTAACGCATCAAACTTCTTGAGGGCAAAGATGACAGAGGGGACTTCTAGCATGATTCCAAACGCGATGTTGTCTAACGAAATATTCTTCTCTTGATATGTCTCTAGGGCGATTGCTTTAGCCTCCATAAACTCTTCTGTGGTGCTTACCATTGGGAACATTATTTTTATTTTTTTATTTTTTGTGTTGCTCGAAGCCAACCCTATGGCTAAGAGTTGCTCTTTAAATAGGGTCTGCTCTTGGAGAGAAAATCGTATGCCTCGTATCCCTAAAAATGGGTTGTCCTCTTTTGCTATATCTATATAAGGAAGTGATTTATCGCCACCGATGTCTAGGGTTCTGACCGTTATCTCGTCAAAGAGTTCAAAAATTTCGCCATAGGCTTTGGTCTGCTCCTCAATCGTTGGTTGTTTTTGGGTAAAGAGAAACTCTGTGCGTAAAAGCCCCACACCATCTGCCCCTAACTCTTTTGCCTCTTTGGCTGAGGCTAGGTTGGTAATATTTGCTAAGATTTTAATGCTTTTTCCACTTTTTGTTTGGGTGGCGTTAAAACGGTTTTGGTAGCTCTGCTCTTGTGCTAATTTAAAGCGTTTCTGCTTCTCTTGTGCTTTTGCCACGTCGCCCTCTGTTGGCTCTAAAATGAGGTCTCCACTGTTGGCATCAAGAATGGCTTTTGGGCTTGGTGATATCTCCTCTTTGATAATGACCGAGGGGATGGCAAATGAGCGTAAGAGAATAGAGGCGTGTGAGGTAGTTGTCCCTTTTTGTGAGATAACCCCCTCAATAGGTGTTTGGGCGAGTATACTTATCTCACTAGGAAGTAACTCTTCTGCCAACAGAATATATGGTATATCAGGAAGATTAAGCTTGGTAGCAGTTCCCATATGGCTTAAAACTCTCTGTTTTAAATCTTGATAATCAGCGATGCGTGACTCAAACTTTGTACCTTTTAGCTTCTCTATCTCCTCCTCTACGCGTTCAAAATCCTCTTGAAAAAGTTCAGAATTAAGTAGCTCTTTTTGTGCCAAAAAAATCTGAGCCTCCTCTTTGGCTCGGTTCTCTTCATATAAATTTTTATATAGGATAGAAAGCTCTTCACTTGTTTGAGCAATCGCCTCTTGCAGGGATAATCCCTTGTGTTGAGCCACCTCCTCAACCTTTTCAAGCCTCACAATAGGAGCAATTGCCACCCCTTTAGCCACACTCTGCCCTCTGAAACCAAAAGCCTCATAACTTTCCACCTCTTGTTCAATCTCCTCCACCTCTTTATCCTCTTTCATAAGCTGAATAAAAAAAGCAGAGAGATGTTCACTTGCCTCTTTGGCATCCTCTCCCACACATCTAAGGGTAAAACTCTCCCCTTTATCCAGTGCCAATGCCAAAAGTTTAGGTGTCTGTGTAGCTAAGACCTCTTGATTGTGTGCCAAGACAGTAATGGTAGAGTGAAATAATTTGACCTCATTTGTAAACTGTGCAATGGGTCGTATGTGAAAACCATTTGATGAGGTGATGGTTAAGGTTGTTTGGATGATTGTCTGTTTTTTAAAAAGTTTTTTGAGTATATTCATATATATTATGCCTAATAATTTATTAAGCATAATTTTATCATATAAGGTTTAAAACCTCTTGGTATAAACATGACAATAAGGAGTGCCGTTTCTAAGCTTATAGTAGTTTTGATGCTCCTCTTCTGCTTTATAAAAAGTATGCTCGTTGGCATCTTTTATCATGGTGGCAATGTTCATGCCTTTGTCCTCTAGTTGGTTAATGAGTATCTGAATGGTATCTTCCTCCTCTACATCACTGGTAAAGATAGCCGATAGATATTGTGGCCCAATGTCAGGACCTTGACCGTTCATCTGCTCTGGGTCGTGGGTTTCAAAAAAGAGTTTACATAGAGACTCATAGCTTATCTCTTTTGGGTTGTACGTTACCTCTACGGTCTCTAGGTGTCCAGTATCTTTTTGGCAAATCTCTTGGTAGGTTGGGTCGATGGTGTGACCACCCATGTAGCCTGAGTCTGCATTGACTACGCCATCTTGTTGGGCAAACCAATACTCTGTACCCCAAAAACAGCCTGAGGCGAAGTAGGCTTTTTTGTATTTTAAGTTGTTTTCATTGGATTCAAATGAGAGTGAAACAGAGTTAACACAGTGGCGTGTGCTTTTTGGGGTTAGTTGTTCCCCTTTAAAGACATGACCGAGGTGACCATCACAGGTGGCACATACTATCTCTACTCTTCTGCCATCTGCATCTGAAATCTCTTTGACAGCACCTTCTAGGGTATCGTCAAAACTAGGCCATCCTGAACCCGAGTCAAATTTGTCGGTGGAGTTGAAAAGAGGGGTGTTACATTTACGACATCTATAGACCCCTGCTTCATAAAAACCATCATATTTTCCAGAAAATGCCATCTCTGTACCTTTATTTTCTATTACTCTTATCTCTTCACTGTTTAAATTATTATATTTCATGGGAATTTTCCTTAGATTTATTTCGGACTATTTTAGTCTTATTTAAATGACAATATAACATGATTAGTTAAAAAAGAGCCACGATAATTAAAAGCTATGAGATTAAATTTTTCTTAAACTAAAAAAGAATAGCTTTAGTAACTTTTTTAGCTGAAATTGCTCTAAATCTTGAGTTTTTCTTAAAGAAAGAGTACAATTTTTTGTGATTTTCATACGATATAAAAAATTTCAAAAACAGAAAAATATCAGAAAAATTAAAGAATTATTCGACCCTAATAAACTATTAAAAAATTACTAAAAATAAATAGAAAAATCACATTTTACAAAAAATATACAATTATGTTATAATATGCTTTTAAAAATAAAGGAATATCTATTATGAATCAGCGAACAATTAGCAAATCAGTAGAGGTTGTGGGGATAGGATTACATAAGGGTGAACCTATTAAACTTAGGTTAGAGTCTTTGGGTGTTGATGCAGGGATTGTTTTTTATAGAGAAGATTTAGCCGTAACTATTCCTTTAAATCCATTTAATGTTATTGATACACAGATGGCAACGGTGATTGGCTCTAAAGATGCTAACAATCAAATAGCTTCTATCTCTACTATCGAACATTTCCTCTCAGCTGTCTATGCGTATGGTATTGATAATATGCGTGTGGTGGTTAATGGTAACGAGATGCCTATCATGGATGGAAGTGCTTCCTCTTTTTGTCTTCTTTTGGACGAAGCAGGAGTGGAGGAACAGGAACGTGCAAAACAGATTATTTGTGTTAAAAAAGCCGTTGAAGTAAGAGAGGGTGCAAAGTTTGTACGCTTAGAGCCTAGTTCAACGGTAACTTTTGATTTTGAGATAGATTTTGAACATCCTGTAATTGGTCGGCAGTCAGAGGCTTATAGTTTTGGTACAAAACCCTTTGTAGAGGAGATTGCACGGGCTAGAACCTTTGGATTTGCCCGTGATATTCAGTACCTACAAAGTATGAATTTAGCACTTGGAGCGAGTCTAAACAATGCGATTGGTTTGGATGATGAAAAAGTTTTAAATCCTGAAGGCTTACGATTTGATAATGAGTTTGCCCGTCATAAAATTTTGGATGCGATGGGGGATATGATGGTGCTAGGGCATAATATCTTAGGGGCATACTCCTCCTTTGCAGGAAGTCATAAGCTTAATCATCTTTTAACTGTTGAACTTCTTTCCAATCCTCAAAATTATGAGATATTAACACTAAATAATATGAAAAGTAGAGAGTTTGCAAAAAGTTTCGCCTAGCTACCAAGTCTTAATTATCTCTATCGCTTCTCCTCTTCTTATTGGAATATATAAGGAAGGAGTGTTAATAAAAGAGATAAAAAGTGAAGAGAAAACCTCTGAAATTCTTCTTAAGATTTTGATAAAAATAATAGAAAAATATCCTCTTAGCCGTCTTATCTACACCTCAGGGCCAGGTTCGTATATGGCAATTAAATTAACCTATATCACATTGCGTTCATTGGAAGTTTTAAGAGAGATAAGATTTGAAGCGTGTGATGCATTTTCACTAAATCAAAATAATCCAATTAAAGCGATGGGAAAACTTTACTTTATCAAAGAAAAAAATACTATAATAACAAAAAAATTTGATGAAGCAGTAGAGCAACGGTTTGAATTACCTTCCATGTTGAGTGAAGTAGCGATTTTAAACGATAATAAACCAATGTATATTCTACCTGCTGTATAACGTTTTTTACGTTTAACATCAGCAAAGGAAGTACTTTGTTTGTATCTGTACCAGCAACATCAGCAAATCTTGGACCAGGCTTTGATACGCTTGGACTGGCGATAAATCTCCGTAATGAAATCACCATAAAACCCTCTCGTTTTTTCTCAGTATCCACACGTGGTGAGGGAGCAGAGAACCCTCATATTCGTAAAAATCTTCTTTTTATGAGCATCTTTAATAAACAGTATCATAAGTTAAAAGGTCGAAAAGATAACTTTAGATTTGAGTTTACGAATAGAATCCCTATTTCAAGAGGGTTAGGCTCATCTTCTGCTGTTATTACCGCGGCATTAACTGCTGCCTATGTAGCAGCAGAAGAGCGGTATAATAAACGAAAAATCTTAAATTTAGCACTGGAGCATGAGTCTCATCCTGATAATATTACCCCCGCGGTGATGGGTGGGTTCAATGTGGCGTGTGTTGAAGAGAAAAAAGTCTATAGTAAAAAAAGAAAAATTCCTGAGTATCTTAGAGCTGTTTTAGTTATTCCCAATAAGACTATCTCAACAGCAAAATCTCGAAATGTATTACCCAATGTCTATCGAACTGATGAGCTGGTCTATTCACTCTCTCGCTCCTCGTTTATGACCTCTCTGTTTATGACGGAGTCGTGGGATCTGTTGCGTATTGCATCAAAAGATAAGATACATCAAAGCAGACGAATGAAGCAGATGCCCGATTTGTTTGAGGTACAAAAAATTGCATTGAGTAATGGAGCATTGATGAGTACTCTTTCAGGAAGTGGTTCAACATTCTTTACACTCTGTTATGCAGATGATGCGGCAAAAATTCATCAAAAATTGGCAGAAAATTTCCCAAAATTTAGGGTATTTACGAAGACTCTTGACAATTATGGCGTCACTTCAAAGAGTTAATAACAAAAATTAGGTATAATTATGCGAAAAAATGAACCAGTACGCATGTGTATAACATGTAGAGAACGAGAACTTCAAAAAGAACTACTTCGCCTACAAGAGAAAAACAGTAACATTTTTCCTTATTCTGGACAAGGTCGGAGTTTTTATATATGTGAAGATTGTCGTGAAAACGAAAAAAAGATTAAGGGTTTAATGAAACGTTTTCGGCTCTCTAGTGAAGATAGTGAACAGTTTGTTAAGTATTTAAAGGAGTTAGATAAGAATGGATAGAGTTAAAATCCAAGAGATTGCAGATGAAGCAGGTGCATCAAATGCAGTACTTATTGAAAAAGCCAAAGAGTTAGGCTATGATGTAAAAGCGGCGAACAGTACCTTGACGATAGAAGAGGCTGGATTATTGGTTGATTATGCCATTAATGGTGTTAAACCAAAAAAAGCAGAGAAACCCAAAATAAAAGTGGTGAAAAAAGCTGAAATAAAAAAAGCTAAAGATACCCGAGAAGATAGCTCTGTAGAGCCTGTTACTGAAGATGAAGAAAAAATAGAAATAAAAGAGAAAGTAATCGATAAAAAAACTGAAGAAAAACCTGTTTCAAAACCTGTTGCAAAATCTGGTATTAAAAAAAGTGCCTCTAGAAATAAAAGAGGGTCCATTACTATCTCTCCTAAAAAAAGAAAAATAGAGATTGTTGAAGTTATAAGAGAAAAACCATCTGCTCCCAAAATTGAAGTAGTTGAAGAGACCATTGCCCCAAAGGTTGAAGTGGTTGAAGAAAAAGTTGATGTTGTTTCTGAAGTAAAAGAGGAGGAGAAAAAAGTTGAATCTAGTGAAAAAGTAGAAAATTCTGAAGCTCCTTCTGAAAAAGTAGAAGCAACTGAGTCTTCTGAAACACCTGAAACAGCAGCAGCTCAAAAAAGAAAAGCAAGACGTAAACGAGCGGGTATTACGGTTGTTAAAAAAGCAGACCGTGAGAAGCCAAGAATCAGAATTGTTGAAGAGCGTAGACCTGAATCAACAATCAACATAACGAACAAAGCAAAACCAAGAGGTATGCCCACCCCACCATCTAAGAAAAAAGCTAAAAAAATAGCCCAAGCAAAAGAGAGTGGTGAGCGACTTGATTTTATGTCAAATACAGGTTTTGGAGGACATGGACGTAACCAAGTTACCGAAGTTGAGGAAGAGCCAGAGATTATGATGTTGGACTTCTCTGATAAAAATATCTATGAAGATATGATGCGTCAAGAGGCGAAACGTAAAGAAGAGGCTAAAAAAAGAGCCGCAGCTGGTGGACCACAACAGAATCGTGGACGAACAGGTGGACACCGTAGAAGACCTTCTGGACTTAGACGTGGTGGAAAGCGTAAGAAGTATATCAAAGAGGAGTCAACAGGACCAATCACCTCTATTCAGATTCCAGAAAATGTAAGGGTTTATGAGTTTGCTGAAAAAGTAGGACGAAGTACAGGTGAGGTGATTAAAGTTCTCTTTACCTTAGGAACAATGTTTACACAAAATGACTTCCTCGACAAAGACTCTATTGAGATTCTAGCAGAGGAGTTTGAGGTTGAAGTACATACAGTAGACCCTCTTGATGCTCTTGATTATGTGAAAGTATATGATGCCATAGAGGATGAAAACCCAACAGAGAGACCACCTGTTATTACCATTATGGGTCACGTTGACCACGGTAAAACATCACTTCTTGACAAAATTCGTCAGACAAAAGTGGCAGATAAAGAGGCAGGGGGAATTACCCAACACGTTGGTGCTTATCAAGTGGAGAAAAATGGTAAAAAAATATCATTTATAGATACCCCAGGTCACGCAGCCTTTACTGAGATGCGTTCACGTGGAGCGCAGGCGACGGATATTGTTATTATTGTGGTTGCTGCTGATGATGGTGTGAAACAACAGACCAAAGAGGCTGTCTCTCATGCCAAAGCAGCAGGTGTGCCTATTGTTGTCGCGATTAACAAAATGGACAAAGAGGGTGCAAACCCTGAACACGCAAAAGCACAACTCGCAGAGCTTGAAATCACTCCTGTTGAGTGGGGTGGAGAGCATGAGTTTGTAGAGGTTTCTGCACATTCAGGTCAAGGAATTGACGAGCTACTAGAGACACTTCTCTTGACAGCAGAGGTGTTAGAACTCTCAGCAGATGCAGATAGAAATGCAAAAGCAGTGGTAGTTGAGTCATCACTTGAAAAAGGTTTTGGAGCAACGGCCAATGTTATCGTGCATAATGGTACATTAAACATAGGTGACTGTTTTGTGGTTGGTACAACCTTTGGTAAGGTTAAGACACTTATCTTAGATGATGGAACACGAACTAAGTCTATTGGACCGAGTACACCAGCCGCGGTCGTGGGACTCTCAAAAGTTCCTGATGCAGGTGAAGTATTGGTGGTGATGGACTCTGAAAAAGATGCAAGGGAACTTGCTGATAAAAGAGCAGAATACTCAAGAACCAAAGAACTCTCTAAGAGTACAAAAGTTACGCTTGAAGACCTATCTGCGATTATTGCAGAGGGTAATCTTAAATCGTTACCTGTTATTATCAAAACAGATGTTCAAGGTTCTCTTGAAGCGATTAAAGGAACATTGGCAGAGCTTAAAAATGAAGAGGTTAAAGTTAACGTTATTCATGAAGGCGTTGGTGGTGTTACCGAGTCCGATGTACAACTTGCAGATGCGTCAGAACACTCCATTATCTTAGGATTCAACGTGAGACCTACAGGAGCTGTTAAGAAAAAAGCAAAAGAGTTGGGTGTTGAGATTAAGACTTACTCCATCATCTATGAGCTTCTTGATGACGTTAAAGCACTTCTTGGTGGCATGATGAGTCCTACAATCTCAGAAGAGGTTACAGGTCAAGCAGAAGTACGTGAGACATTTACTGTGGCAAAAGTGGGAACCATTGCAGGTTGTAGAGTTGCTGATGGTTCAATCGT
>Ga0256913_10001714_pt1 | contig 11209 bp, 8 predicted proteins | sample Axial_MatmetaG_FD_185970 | JGI IMG/M metagenome (GOLD analysis project Ga0256913, IMG submission 185970) | Deep-sea worm associated microbial mat communities from Axial Seamount, Juan de Fuca Ridge, Pacific Ocean - Axial_Mat | ecosystem: Environmental > Aquatic > Marine > Oceanic > Microbial...
TAATCATGGTTAGGGGGGTAATAAACACATATATAATATGTTATAAAACATCTTTACTTAAAAGATAAATTAATCTGTTTTTTAAAGTTGTCCGGCATTAAAAATTCACGAACTTTAATTATTCAACATACATTGTAGTTATTATGAAATAATTTTCAGGTCTGGTTGGTGATATTATCCTTTAAGCTCAACACAAAACATACCTGTCTAATCAAAGATATTCGGCAAAGGGAATACTAAAAATTACAGTCTAAATTATTGTCAATTTCAGGATTAATAGTTAGTACGCAGATAATCAGCGGATAGGGTTTCTTACTTCTTCTTTTTCGATTCATCATAATAGGGTTTGAAATGTAAGTTATCGAGGTGAACGGGCAAATAGCCTGATTGGTAAAGTTGTAGTTTTGAAATTAATTGGTGGGTTATATTTTATATAAAATGGTAATAATTTATTAGCATAAAGCAGGAGGGTTTATGCATTTGTTAGTTGGTTCTTCTAAAACATATGTTTTAGATCTGGTTCAGCATTCAGGTGTAGCAAGCTGCTGGAAGAGATTTCGGATGAATAGAAAGCAATTCGCTTTTTTTAACCGGAAGATTCATATAACGAGAATATTTATCTTGGCCATTCTGAATAATTATTAATAAACTAAACCCCAATGAAAAAGATTTTACTTTTTGCAAATATTATTTTTGGAGCATTTACGGCGTTTTCCCAAAACGACTCATTGGTTCTAAAATGGTGATGTTATTGTTGGAGAGCTTAAGTCGATGGACAAAGGAGTTGCCGTAATTGAAACCGGTTATAGTGATGATGATATAACTATCGAATGGGATGGAATAAAGGAGATTTATACAGAAGCCTCCTACCTGGATACTTTATCAAATGGTGATAGAATTAATGGTACTGTTACATCAATTGGAAGTGGAATGCTGAAAAATAACTCCTGAAACGGGTTCGCCAGTTGAAGTACAACACGATAATCTGGTTTATTTAAAATCGGTTGACAAAGGCTTTTTGGACAACCCCATTAAATCTAAATCAGTTGGAAGATTTGGAAGAAAAAAACCCGATTTCAACATTATGAAACCGGGTTTTTGTTATTAACAAACATTTACGAGAAAGTCATTTTGGGGCTGTTAGTTGGTTGTATATTCCACAAACAACTCAATAGCTTCGTATTCGGCCATGCCGAACCGGTCATATTTTTTAGCAGTTTCGCGATTGCGTTCAATGGCAAAGCGCCAGATTTCAACATCATCTGAACCCGGGAACATCACCTCCTTTTGACTGGAGTGACGGAAAATTGCCGTACGTTTTTTCTTCAGCTCTTCCGGGCTTACCGGTACAGCCATATCCACGTCGGCTACTTCCCACTCCTTCCAGGTTCCATGATAGAGCCACACGCGGCAATCGTTGATCCAGCTGTCTGATTTTACTATTCCCAAAGCCTGTACTATTCCGTCAAAACACTTGCGGTGTGTTCCGTGTGGATCGGTCAGGTCGCCGGCAGCATAAATCTGGTGAGGCTTAACTTCACGCATGGCTTCAGCAACAATATCAATATCGGTTTTGGTGAGTGATGCTTTTTTAATGGTTCCGGTTTCATAAAACGGCATTCTTAAAAACTTGATGTGCTCTTGGTCAATACCTAAAAATTTGCAGGATGAAATAGCTTCTGCTTGACGGATATAGGTTTTTAAAGCTCTTGTTTCGTTGCCATCAATATCGCCTGACTTTTTGGTTTGAAGTTCGTGATGAACCGCAGAAAGGTCAATATTAAAGTTGTCGGAAATATTTTCAGTAAAGTAGAGGTATTTTAAAACCATATCGTCATCAACAGCAATGTTACCCGAAGTCTGGTAAGCAATAAAAACCTCATGACCCTGTTCCACCAGACGATTAATGGTTCCACCCATGGCCAGCATATCATCATCGGGGTGTGGACTGAAAACCAAAACCCGTTTTGGATAAGGTTTGGCTCTTTCCGGTCGCTGCGAATCGTCGGCATTGGGTTTGCCGCCCGGCCATCCGGTAATGCTTTTTTGCAGCATATTGAACACTTTCAGGTTAATGTCGTAAGCAGGCCCGTGGTTTACCACCATGTCTCCAAGGCTGTTGTCGTTGTAATCGCGGTTGGTAAGTTTAAGGATAGGTTTATCCAGCTTGTCGCAAAGCCACAGGGTTGCTTTACGAATGAGTTTTTCGTTCCAATGCACATCGCGAACCAGCCAGGGCGTTTTAAAACGAACCAGTTCGGCAGCCGCTTCTTTGTCCAGCACAATTTTCGTATTGGCATGCTGTTGCAAATAGGTTGCAGGAACCGAATCGACAATGGGGCCTTCGACGGCTTTTTGAATGATGCCTGCTTTCTTTTCACCCCAGGCCATTAATACGGTTCGGCGTGCCTGCATGATGGTTCCCACACCCATGGTGATGGCTTTGCGAGGCACATTCTCTTCCGAATGGAAATCGCCCGCAGCATCGGCAATGGTCAACGAGTCGAGGGTAACCATACGTGTTGGCGAGTTGATGCCTGAACCCGGTTCGTTAAAACCAATGTGTCCGGTACGGCCAATTCCCAGTACCTGAATGTCAATTCCACCTGCATTTTGGATGGCCATCTCGTAATTTTGGCAAAATTCGAAAACTTTATCTTCTGTTACTGTTCCATCGGGGATGTGAATGTTTTCTTCGGGAATATCAATGTGGTTGAACAGGTGTTCGTGCATAAAGTACCAGTAGCTTTGAATATTCTCGCGCTCGATGGGATAGTATTCGTCAAGGTTGAAAGTGATTACATTTTTAAAACTGAAACCTTCTTCTTTGTGCATTCTAACCCATTCGCGGTAAACGCCGATGGGGCTTGAACCGGTGGCCAGCCCGAGAACGAACTGCTCTCCTTTGCTGTTTTTTTCTTGAATTAAGTTGGCAATCTCATGCGCAACAGCCACCGAGGCAATCTCGGCATTTTCGTAAACATTGGTAAATAGTTTCTCATATTTGCGTTCCAGGCGCTCTATAACTTCTAAGTTGGCTAATTGTTCTGTCATTTCTTATTTTTTTAAACGTTGATTTTGTGCATCAAAATAGAGTGCGGCGGCTCCAAGCACGGCAATCTCTTCCTGTCCTGATGCAACAATCTTCAATTTACTGAGTGCATGTTTGTAGGGAAAGGTGTTGATTTTGTCCCACATGCTTTTTTCGAACCACGGAAAAGCTTTTGACAGGGAACCACCGATAACGATTATTTCGGGGTCAACCGTGAAAAGAATGGTTTTAATCAGGTTTCCCAAATCAGTTCCGTAATGCTCGAATATGGCTTTGGCAATTTTATCTTTTTTGTTGGCACGGTTTAAAAATGTATTGGCAGCCACACCATATTTGTACTCGAAATAGGCATCGTTGAGGTAGTACTCGTAATTATGATCGCGAAAAGGAATCTCGCCAAATTCACCGGCTCCGCAATTGGTTCCCGAATAGAGGTGGCTTTTAAAAATAATCCCTGCACCAACCCCTGCACCGATGATTAGCCCGACGCTGTTTTCATAGCCGGCAGTTTTCCCGAAATACATTTCGCCAATGGCAAAACAGTTGGCATCGTTGTTAACGTAAACCTTTAAGCCGAAATGGTTTTCCAGTATCTCTTTAAGATGAACTTCGCGCCATGATGGTATGTTTTGAACCCGGTAAACGATTCCTTTTTCTACATCCACCAAACTGGGAACGCCAATGCCGATACCGGCAACTTCATCGTCCTTAACTTCGTTAATTACGCTAAAAACTTCCGAAAGGATCTCTTCCTCAGAACCTCTGTTATATATCTTTCGGGTAATACTTTTTTCAATGGTGCCGTTTTTTACTTTTCCGGCAACGATTGATTTTCCACTAATGGATACTCCTACAACTGCACTTTCCATAATCAACTTTTTTAATGCTTTTCTGCTGTTTCCATTTCCCTCGTCTTGGTTCTGTCAAGGTAGAGTGAAGCAGAGCCTAAAATAGCAATGTTTTTAACATCTGAGAAAATCACATCAAAATCACGCATGGCTCGTGGAAAAGGAAAATCAAGCAGCGATTTCCACATGCTTGTTTCAAAATATTTACTTGCTTGTGCCACCGAACCTCCGATAATCACTTTGTGAGGATCAACAGCCAGCTTGATGGTTTTAATGGCGTTGGCGATGTGAATTCCAAATTCATTAAAGGCTTTCAGGGCAAGGGCATCTCCCATGGCAGCAGCTTTAGCCATCTCTTCACCTTTTATGCCATATTGCTTTACAAAGAATTTACCGCTGCAATAATCTTCGTAAATAGAATCGAGGTAAGGAATATTGCCAAATTCACCTGAGCTGCAATGTGCATCCGAAAGCAGGAAGCCTTCTTTGATAATACCGCCACCCATGCCGGTTCCCAGGGTCAGACCCACAAAATCATCAACGCCTTTTCCGCTGCCAAACCTTGATTCGCCCAAAGCAAAACAGTTGGCGTCGTTGTCGAGATATACCGGAACCTGAAAATGGTTTTCAAGAATTTCTTTCAAATGAACCTCTTTCCACGAAGGGATGTTTTGTACATCGTTTATAATGCCCTCTTCGCGATCAACCAGTCCGGGAATACCGATACCAATTCCCATTACAGTATCGTTAAACAACTGACCGATTACATCAATTACCACATTAATAATATCGTTAGGATCTTTACTTTTCGCCGGAATAAGTTCGTAAGCGATATTGCTCAATCCTATTCCGTCTATTCTTCCTGCTGCCACCTTGGTTCCGCCAAGGTCAACGCCAATCAATGCTCCTTTTTCTGTGATTACCATATTATTTGAATATATCTTTTAAACTTACTGTTTTGTTGTTGATGATGGGTTTTGCCCAGAAGCTGATGCTTAATATGTAGCCCAGCGTGATAAACAGGAACAGCATTCCTGTTTTCAAAGAGAAAATATCGCTCAGTCCGCCAATAAGAATCTGTACAATGGCACCACCGGCAATTCCTGTCATTAGTATTCCTGCAAACGAACCGTGATGCTTCGAAACCGAGTTAAGCCCCAGCGAAACAATTACCGGATACATTACCGAAAGGAAAAAGCCCGAAATGGGGAAAGCCCAAAGCGATAAATCGTCACCGCCGTACAATGCTATTGCCAGACTAATCATAGCTAAAATGGTGAACCAACGCAGTACAATTTTACTATCGAGCAGTTTTAATAATACAAGACCCAGTATTCCGCCAATGGTCATCAGCCCCCAAAAATAGGAAACGGCATCGGCACCAATGGTGTCAGGATTAAAACCATGATAATTGGACAAAAATTTCGACATCCAGTAGGAAATACCCTGCTCGGTTCCTACGTACATAAAGATGCCGAGGAAGTAGAGAATTACATATTTGTTTTTGAACAACTCCAGATAACTCTCTTTTGAACCGACTTTTTCGTCCTCCTGCAGTTCAACTTTCGGGAATTTCACGAAAACAATAATGGCGATCATCAGAATACTGAGCACGGCAAAAACCCAATACATCGAAACCCATGAAAATGACTCGGGGACCAACCCCGACATCAATCCGATAAGCGGCTTTGCCGTATTGCCTTTGTCGATATTGATTACCAAATAGGAATATACCTGAGGACTTACAAAAGAGGCAAGCCCGAAAATAAGCTGTGCCAACACCGAGTTGAAGGCATAATGCTCTTCGCCGCCCGAAACCCGTAATAATGGGTTAATGACTACTTGCAATACGGCCATTCCTGTTCCGATGGTAAACAGTGAAATGATAAATACATTAAACCTTGGAAACAGGGCAAAACCCAGCGCGCCTGCAAAGGCCAGCAAAAAGGCCAGGATCATCATTCGCTTCTCCCCCCATTTTTCCAATAAAAACCCTGAAGGAATCGACATCACACCGTAGGCAATAAAAAAGGCAAAAGGTAAAAACCCCGCCATGGTTTCAGTCAGGTTGTATCCTGCTGATACATTGGGGTTGAGTGCTCCTAAAATATTTGTCAAAAATGAGATGACAAAAAAGGTCACCAGTATCAGTACAACGATGGTATAATTTCTTTTCATATTAATTATTTAATCTTTTACTCATTCATTTACTCCTTCACTCATTGAATCCTTCCACCACAAGTTCAGGGGTTATGTTTTTCAAATTTTTATTATTGATGCCGGCAGTCAGGATTCTTTTCTCACCCGGCAACAACGATATATAATTATCCGACCAAAGAACAGGCAAAATGCTATTTCCGGTATTTTTATCTACAATTTTAGTGTTGATGAAGAAGGCAATTTTGTTGCTTTCGTTGGTTAGGGTAATAGTAAAAAGTGTTTTGCTATTCTTGCCAGCCGTTTTCATCGTGGCCGAAATTTTTGCTTTTGGTAAATCATTCAAAGCAGTGAAGTCGGCATACTGTTTTGAAGGGGTGTGATAGTACCAGGTGGGTAGCTCGGCTTTGTAATCAAGCATATCTTTTTTGGCCGGGAGCCAATAGAAGTTATTGTCAATTTCGTTTCCTTTGCTGTTGATTAAACGCAAATCCAGGAAGCATACGTCTTTGTTCCAGCTAAAAGCAGGAAGTTTTAACAACTCGTATCCTGAATTAGCCGGCAGACTGGTTTTAATCTCTTTTTCAAATTTCAATTTTGAGTTTTTGTCATAAGCCCTTATTTTAACCATGCAGTTTTCCATTTCTTCCAGCCGGTCATTTACAACATAAAGCGAATGTTCGGCAGAGTTGTAGATTACATGAAAGGTTTGTGAAGCTTTTTTAGCCCCGTAATAGGCACCGTTGGGCATCAGGTAATAATCATAAAGTTGCCAGTAGGTTTCGGGCCAGGCCGAATTGAGCATCCACTGGATTATCCCTGTTGCTTTGTAACGATAAGCAGAAAAAGCCTCGAACATAGGCCTCATCAGTTCATAATTGAGCAGCTGTGCTTTTTTGGTGTAATCCTCAACAGAGGTTGCTTTACCATATCTTTCTTCTAAAGCAGTTGTATATTTGCTCAGGTTATTGAATTCATTTCTGCCGCAATGATAATCCCAGATGGAGTTTATTGGCCAGCGGTTTTTTTCAGAAATCATTTTTTTCATGCTTTCCAATGGAGGAACCTGAGCACCCGGTCCGGTTTCAGTGTTAAAGCCGAAAGCTCCACCAAACAGTGTGTCGCTAAACCAGTAAACAGGAGGCTCGTAATCGTAAGGCCCGCGCATCTTAACACCGGTAGAGCCGGCCAATGATTTCCACTCCTTTGCTGAAGCCAGATAAACTCTTGTAGAATCGTATTCCGAAAAAGTATTGAAATACTTTTCCTCCAGCTCGGGTTTGGCTTTGCAGTCGCTGCCGCCAAACCATGCAAAAACCGAGGGATGATTTCGTAACCAGATAACCTGATCCTGCCAGGCACGGCCCATCATATCAATATCCGGGTCGGTTAGAATACCACCATAGGTCTCATCGCAAGGTGCTCCCAGATAATCTTCCCATTCCCAGTGACAACTCCAACCGGCCATAATCAAGATACCGAGGCTGTCACTCAAATTATAAATGTCTTGATTGTTGCCCCAGAAACCTTCGAGCCGAACGGTGTTCAGATTCATATCTTTAACGTACTCCAATTGGTTTTTTACACTTTCGTACGTATCATCAAGCAAAAGTCTGTCAACCCATCCGCCACCGCGAATCAATATCTTTTTGCCATTTATCTTGAATCCCCTGTGTCCCTCTTTTGTAAAGAAGTCAGACACGGTTCTGATACCAAAGTTGATGGATTTACTGTCGAGCGTTTGGCCGCTGTCATGAAATTCAAAGGTAGCATGATGCAGATAAGGTTCGCCCAAAGTGTGTGGCCACCATAGTTTTGGGTTGTCGATATTTAAGTCGGAAAACTCTTCAGCAGTTAAAACGATTTTTTTGGTTTGTCCGGCCAATAGCTCCACCGGCTTAATTACTTTTTTTCCATCAAAAGTCAGCACGACCTCGCCAAACTGGGTTTTGTTCAAATGGTTCGTTACCTCAACCGAAGCGGTAAGTTTTGCGTTTGATAACCGGTCGTTTAACTTGGTAACCACAAACGGGTTGAAGATTTCAACACCGGCATTGGCTTCCAGAAACACCTCTCTGAACAATCCCATATTGTGATCGGGTGGAGCCGGGTTCCAGTCAACAAAACCGATTGAAAAATCTCCTGGCACAGGAGGGAATATTTCAACAGCCAGTGTGTTGGCTCCTTTGATTACACCCTGTGTGATGTTAAATTTAAACTGACGGAAAGCGTTTTTTAACAAGGTGGTGTCGGCGATTTGCTTTCCATTTAACCATACATTGGCTTTGTAGTTGACCCCTTCAAAATCTAAGAAAAGTGTTTGGGGAACCTCATCCAGGTTAAATTTGGTTTGATACCACCATGATGCATTAAAAGGTTTTGAAGAAATGTTTTTCATGTTATCATCCACGAAGATGTTGGAATAAACACCGTTCTCAACCAAAGAGTGCATTACCGTGGATGGCACTTTAGTGGCAAACCAACCATCAGGTTTGAAATGATTGGAGCTGATTTTATCTCCTGATAAAGCAACAGAATCGTTACTTTGTATAAACCATCCTTCTGATAACTGCTTCCGGTAAACAGCATCCGGTGATTGTTTCGTGCATGACGTTATGATTGATATCATTGTAAGTAACACAACCAACTTTATAAACCTATTAAAAATGTTCATACGGCACTCCTTATTTATATAGCAGTAAAAACTCTATTCTCAATGAGCAGGTAAAAGTACAATTGATTATTTAATAATGCAACTATTTGCACAATTTAAATTTAAATTTTATTATTAATACATCTGAGCACAATTTTTATTTAGAAGGTAAATAAATAATGAAACATTGATTTAAAGATTTCTTCAATTACACCACCTGAAGAGCGATTGTATACAGCACTATAACAGTGATGTAGATAGTTGTTGATAAAAAATGACCTTTGAATATTGCCAGTGCATAAAAAATATATCTGAAAATAACATTAATGGAAACGTTTGCATATAAAACAAAAAAATATATCTTTGTATGCACAAAATTGCACAACTAAAGCATTAAACAAAATATGATGAAAAATTTATTTTTTTCCTTTCTTTTGTTTCTTGCCAGCACATCGTTGATGGCACAGATACAAATTACGGGTACGGTCTATTCGAAAGATTCGAAAGAGACTTTGCCCGGCGTTACGGTTTTGGCCGAAGGAACCAATCAGGGAACCATTACTGACCTTGATGGAAAGTTCACTTTGACCGTTGACCCCAATGCAACACTTAAGTTCTCTTATGTTGGTTATAAACCGGTGGAGGTTCAGGTACACGGAAAGGCCTCTTTGGAAGTAATGCTTGAAATCGACACCGAACTGCTTGATGAAGTAGTGGTTGTTGGTTATGGTGTTCAGAAAAAGAGTGATGTTACCGGAGCACTTGTTTCTATCAGCGGTGAGGAGATGCAGGAAACACATCAGCAGAACATCGCTTCTATATTACAAGGTAGAGCTGCCGGTGTTACGGTAACTTCAAACAGTGGTTCGCCCGGCCGTGATGAAGAGATTAACATACGTGGTATCAGCTCCATCAATGGTTCGCCTCCATTGTGGGTAGTGGATGGTGTTCCAACCACAGGCGGGGTAAACCCACAGGATATTGAAAGTATGGAAATCCTTAAAGATGCTTCTGCTACTGCAATTTACGGTTCGAAAGGTGCCAACGGTGTCATTTTGATTACTACTAAAAAAGGTAGTAAAGGAGTTATGCACATTAACTATGAAAACAGGTTCTCCTGGGGACAACTTTATAAAAAGCTGGATTTAACAACCGCTAAACAGTGGGCTAAACTGAGATCGGAAGCATACGGTAATGCAAACCTTCCTATTCCTCCTGCGCTGGATGGTCCCTTTGGAGAAGGAACCGACTGGCAGGATGCAATCACACGTACTGCCGCTTCAATGAACCACTATCTTTCATTTTCGGGTGGTGCTGAAAAACTAAGCTGGTTTATGAGTGCCAACTACAACGATCAGGAAGGAATCATTCAGAAGTCGGATGCACAAACTGTTGATTTACGTTTGAACACCAGCGCTAAGATGAACAAATGGCTTAAGGTTGGTGAAAACTTCTCTTTTTCAGGAGGAACAACACACCTGATTAATGAAGATGATGAATGGAATGCCGTGATGATGGAAGCCATTGCCATCGACCCGATTACTAAAGTCAGAAAAGAAGACGGCAGCTGGGATGGTTCAAAATTTAATACCATTGCCAACCCTGTTGCTCATTTGGACAGAACCAAAAATGAATCGAAAGATTATTCAATGGGTGGCGATGTGTTTGCCGATATTACTTTCTTAAGAGACTTTACCTTCACTTCAAGGTTTGGTTATTATCAGACTTTCAGCAATGGTTACGACTGGAAACCGACTTTCTTTGTAAAAACGGGGGAAGAGAATTCACAAACTTCCGTATCGCGCGATTATTACGAAGGTAAAAATTGGGTTTTTACAAACTTTCTGACCTGGCAACATAAATATGGTAAGCACGACCTGAAAGCGATGGCCGGTACCGAAGCTGAACGAAATTACGGTGAATGGTTCGGAGTTACCGCATCTGATTTGATCTCGGAAGCCGAGCACCTTATTTTTATTGATAATGCTACCGGAAACCAAACAGCATCGGCTTATGGACTTGCCAGCGATGTGCGCTACATATCCTATTTCGGACGATTGAATTACAACTTTGCAGAAAAGTATTTTCTTACTGCCAACTTCCGTCGTCAGGGTTCATCCATGTTCGGCCCCGATAACCGCTGGGGTAATTTCCCTTCGGCATCAGTGGGCTGGCGTATCGATCGCGAAAACTTTATGCAGCATGTTGATCTTGTTACCAATTTGAAATTGAGAGTTGGTTACGGAATGTCAGGTAACGATATGGCGTTGCAACCTTATTCATATTATGCTACTTCGCAGGCCGGACAGCGCTACGTGATTGGTAATAAAATTGTAGATGGTGTTGCCTTCCCCCGTATTCCAAACAGCGAGTTGCACTGGGAAGAGAAGACCTCTTTTAATGTGGGTGTTGACCTGGCCATGTGGGATGACCGCTTTACCTTTACTGGTGATTTCTTTATTGATAAAACAGGACAGATGTTGTATGATCCTGATTTAC
>Ga0256913_10001715_pt1 | contig 11202 bp, 10 predicted proteins | sample Axial_MatmetaG_FD_185970 | JGI IMG/M metagenome (GOLD analysis project Ga0256913, IMG submission 185970) | Deep-sea worm associated microbial mat communities from Axial Seamount, Juan de Fuca Ridge, Pacific Ocean - Axial_Mat | ecosystem: Environmental > Aquatic > Marine > Oceanic > Microbial...
GGAAGGGCTGAGTGTATTTTCCAACCCTTCTGCTTTTTCTAACTCAAAAGGAGGAAATTCAAATGGGTAAGCAGCGGTTTGTAGGAAAGTTTTTAATTTTTTCTCTTGTTGTAGCTTTTTCACTCTCTCTCACGTGCCAATCTGCTTTTTCAGGTAGTGTTGTTCATTTGAAAGCATCCAGTGGGGACAACGATGATTATCCCGCTGTTATGGGATTGCACAAATTTGCAGAACTCGTTGAAGCACGTACTAATGGGAAGGTGACAGTTGATGTTTATTCAAAGGGGACACTTTATGGTGACCAGAGAGAAGAGGTTGAAGCGGTTAAGAATCAGACGATAGCTTTTTCTCTTCCACAGGTTTCAGTTTTAAGCTCTTGGGATCCCAAGGTTGATTTTTTCAGCATGCCGTACCTTTTTTCAGGTACTGAACATGCGGAGAGAGTCATTGATAGTGAAACTGGTAAAAAGATTTTTGCAGATTTGGGCAAGTATGATCTTGTTATCTTGTCGTCTTTTACTGCCGGTGGAATGCGTAGTTTTTATAATTCGTCCCGTCCTATCAAGACTGCTGCAGATGTGAAGGGAATGACATTGCGTACTACGAGCTCTCCACTTTTCATTGAAGCAATCAAAGCATTAGGTGGGATTCCAACACCTATTTCATGGGGTGAACTGTATACGGCATTACAACAGAAGGTTGTTGATGGTGCAGAGCACTCTCCAATTGACGTGATGTTGTATAACTTTGATGAGGCTTGCCAGTACTACTCTTTGGATGAGCATACTTATGATTTGATTCCTCTCGTTGGCAATACAAAAATAATTGGAAAGCTCGACAAGAAATATCAAGATATTATTTATCAGAGTGCTCTTGATGCACAGGCTTGGGAACGGAACTATGCTAATGGTCAGGCAAAGAACGCGATCGCAACACTAGAGAAGCGGGGAATGAAAATAAATAAAGTTGATAAAGATTCGTTCTATAAAAAAGTTATTGGCGTCAATAAAGCCTATGCCGAAAAATTGGGCATGGACATTTATAACGAGATAGTTTCACAACGATGATCAGTTATTGCGTCCTGATGGTTTAATCTTCAGGACGCAACTCCCAACGTCACATAATGGAAAGATATATGAAAAAAATAACTTATTCCGTTGATGTTATTTGTGCTGTAACGACATTATTGATGTGGCTTCTAACATTTCTGCAGGTGATCTCAAGGTATGTCATTAAGGCTCCTGTTGGGTCAACGTTGGAAATTCTTGGCATTACGTTCCTTGCCTCAACATTTATTGGTTCTTTTGCCGTACACGTTGAGGAAGGTCATCTTGGTTTTGACCTTATTTATTCAAGATTGGGGGTTAAGGGGAAAGAAAGACTTGACCTTTTTGTCAATATTATAATTGTAATATTTTTAATTATAATGACAGTATCGGGATTTATTGGAGTCAATAATGGTTGGGTATCGAAAATGCCTTTAACAGGACTTCCAATTTCTTTTAAATATATTTTTCTTCCAGTTTCATTTCTTTTTATGATTATCTATTCACTTAATAATATTTATAAATATTTTTCTAGAAATAATAGATAGATTATTAAATATTTGTTTTTTATTTCATATTATTGTCCTTTAAAGTAGTTAGGCAATGGAGTCTTATATGTCTTTACCGGTAGAAATATTTATTATTGGAATATTTATAGTGTTGTTTTTAATGAATGTTCCAATTGCCTTTGTGCTGGGAATTGTTGGTATGTCTGGCCTAATGCTAACGCAAGATCTTCCTCTGCCAACATATGCTCAACTTGTTACTTCCGGGATAGATTCTTTTCCTCTCATTGCTATCCCCCTATTTATTTTTGCCGGAATTGTTATGTCTGAGTCTGGGATGTCTGCAGATCTTGTAGACTTCTCAAAAATTTTTCTCGGTCGATTCAGGGGGGGGCTGCTTCATGTCGCAACCGGTACCGCTGTTCTGTTTGGGGCTATAACCGGATCTGCCACCGCAGATGCAGCTGCAGTATCGACAATTATGTCAGGACCCTTAGAGAAAGAAGGGTACAATCGTGAATTTTCTACTGCAATTGTTGCGACAGCCGGTTGCCTTGGTGCTGTTATCCCTCCCAGTATTAATCTCATTGTGGTTGGTTCTATTGCAGGAATATCAATTTGGAAACTTTTTATGGGGAGTATTATCCCAGGGCTCCTGACAGGTCTTGGTTTAATGATTATTAGCTATATTCATGCGGTTCGGTGGAAATACAAGACCTCTGAAACTCCGACGTTCAAGCAATCAGTCAAAATTACGGGGAAAGCATTTTTCCCTTTGATGCTTCCGGTGATAATTCTTGGTGGAATTTATAGTGGTGTTTTTACCCCAACTGAAGCCGCCGCAGTTGCTGCTACTTATGCTGTTTTAGTAGCGTTTATAAAAAGTAAAATGCAATTCAGTAAATTTTTTACCTGCCTTGTGGATACTGCAAAGATTTCGTCCGGGCCGATGTTGATGGTGGCAATGGCGGGTTTGTTCAGTTATTTCCTAGTTATGGAGCGGATACCTGAATCGATTTCCAAAGCAATTTTGAGTGGAACATTGGGACCAATCGGGATTCTATTTGTCATGAATGCTCTCTTTTTCCTGGTAGGGATGATGATGGATACTCTGCCTGCCATGATTATCTTAGTCCCGATTTTTTTTCCTATTGCCAAGGGAATTGGAATGGATCCCGTTCATTTTGGGGTCATGGTCAGTTTTAACTGTAGTATGGCAATGGCGACTCCACCCGTTGGCGTTGCTCTTTTTGCCGCATGTTCAATTTTTAAGACATCCATCAGTGAAGTTACTAAACCAATGATATTATTGACGATATTTGTTTTTTTAATGGTTTTAGTGGTTACATACATACCATGGCTAAGCTTGGCATTGATTTAGTTATAAACTTATTTATTCACACTTTGAAAGACATGAATTAAGGGGACGCATAATGATAATTAAGCGTAATGATACAGAGATAAAAGATCTTGGAGAAGGAGTAACCAGAAGGATTTTGAATCGCGGTGGATCGCTTATGATCGTCGAATTTTGCTTCAAAAAGGGGGCGATTGGTGCATTGCATTCTCACCCACATGAGCAGATTGGCTGTATTACCTCTGGATCGGGAATATTTTCGATAGATGGGAAAGAGACTGAAATTAAGGCTGGCGACTCCATGTATATGCCACCAAATGCCATTCATGGATTTGTTGCACATGAAGATAATACTGTGATTCTCGATATATTTACCCCACAGCGTGAAGATTTTATCGACGCATAATTTATAGTTTTAAACTTTGAATGAAATAAGGAGAATTCTTATGGACGAATTAAGAGGAATTTCTGCTGCATTGTGTACCCCTTTTACGCCTGATGGTGCTGATGTCGATGAGTTGAAATTCAAAAATCATATGGACTCAATACTTGAAGCAGGGACACATATTGCTTTAGTTTGTGGAGGAACAGGAGAATTTGCGTATTTAAGGTCTGATGAAAGAAAAAACATTGCTGAAATGTCGGCAAAGCATATCGATGGTCGTGCAAAACTTATGGTTCAAACTTCTGCTATCAGTACGGCAGATGCTGTAGAATATGCGCGACACGCAGAAGGTGTCGGTGCTGATTGTGTTTTGATTCTGCCGCCTTATTTTGAGGGCCCCGATGCTGATGGTGTTTATTATCATTATGAGAAGATTGCAGAGGCAATCGATATTCCAATTGTTGTTTACAATATCCCTGTTCATTCAGGTTTTGATGTTACTCCGGAGTTTTTTGCACGGCTTCGGGAAATCGATAATGTTCAGTATATCAAAGATAGTACCTGTGATCTTGTTCGTGTACAGCAGTTGCTTGCATCAGGTGCAAAAGTATTTAGTGGCGCGGATCCTATTGCATTTTACAGTTTGCTAGCTGGCTGCAATGGTTGTATCTGGGGTGCACCAAATGCAATGCCCAAGGAGGCGGTTGATCTTTATAACTTTGTAACTTCTGGAAAACTTGATGAAGCTAGAGAGTTATGGAAGCGTATATTACCCGCCAATCTTTTTTTCTGGACACACATTTATAACTCGTCAGTCAAAGCTGCTACCAATCTTTCCGGACGTGATGTTGGTTTCTGCAGGAAGCCGGTTCTTCCCTTGAATGATTCTGAGATGAACGACCTACATAAGGCACTTGAGCCATTAGGGTATTAGTTGCTTGATTGAAAAAAAGGTATGTAGACATGTCACGATACTTAGCTACTGAGGGCTTTTATGATATCAACCGTATTTTTGAATTTCAGGCAACGGGTCCTTATTCAGCGACTCGGGTGGTTTTTGGTTGTCATTCTGTTGATCGAGTAGCGGAAGAAGCCGATAAATACTGTTCTGGAAATGTTCTGTTGATCACTAGTAAGCCTCATGATGAACTTGGTGTTGTTGATCGTATCAAAACAGATTTACTTGCCAAGGGAAGCAATGTTTTTATTTTTTCTAATGTTGAAGCCGAGCCTAGTGTTGCGACAGCAGAAGAGATTTATACAGAATATATAGAAAAAAATATTTCGCTTCTTATTGGTTTTGGCGGTGGCAGCGTCATGGATATTTGTAAGCTTTTGTCACCGTGTTTTTATGGTAGGCATCTTCCCGAATCTATCGCTAGAGGCCAGGTTATTCCACATTTGCGTGGCGTTCCTTTTTTTCTGATCCCGACAACGTCTGGAACGGGGAGTGAAGTTACACCATTCTTTGTCGTTTCTGATGTGAATGGAAAACTTCTGCAGAATAGCCCAAATTATTATCCTGAACTGACATTTGTTGATCCTCACGTGATGGTCACCATGCCCCCGAAACTTACAGCTATTACGGGAATGGATGCTCTAAGTCATGCTATTGAGGGTATGATGAACTTAAAAGCAAATCCCTTTAGCGATATGCTTTGTTTGGGAGCAGTGGAGTTTTTGGGTGCTTTTCTAAGACAGGCAGTGAAGTCGGGGGATGATTTAGAGGCCAGGTTTTATGTTGCCTTAGCAGCAACGATGGCTCAATTAGGAATGGTTATGTCGGGGGCAACATATGCACATAGCGTGACCTATATTATTGCCAAGTATAAAGAAACTCCTCACGGTCTTGGGTGTGCACTGGGGTTGCCTTATATCATGTCGTACAATGCAGATGCTGTGACTACAAAGCTTGCAAGTATTGCAGAGGCTCTGGGTGGATCAATTGAGGCATTGTCTGCCAAAGAGGCCGCAAAATTATCGTCTGCTCTCGTTAAAGATTTAATGCAGTCAATCGGCCTTCCTGTGTCTTTGAAAGAATATGGTGGAATCACGGAAGATGATTTAGAGGAAGCAGGAAAGCTTATGATCGAATTATACCCACGCCCTATGAATCCTCGACCAATGAGTGTCGCTGAGTCAATTCAGTTTTGGCAGGATATGTATGATGGGTGCTTGTAGACTATCTTTAAGGCTGCCTTGTTAAATGCAAGGTTGTATTTAAGGTAAAGTTGTCCTCTTTTCCAATTTTATTCCTGATTTATCTAAGATGATATCTTTTAGTTTAGGGAGCAAATTATGAACTATCGTAGGCTTGGAAGAACAGAATTAATGGTCAGTGAGGTTGGGATTGGAACTTGGTCTTTTGGCGGTCCAACGTTACTTGGTAATGTCCCAATCGGATGGGGGGACGTCGATGACAACGATTCAATCAAAACGTTGCAAACCTGTATTGATAATGGGGTTAACCTTGTTGACACTGCTGATAATTATGGCATGGGGCATAGCGAAGAAATTGTTGGAAAAACAATTAAAGGATATCGTGACAAGGTTATCCTTGTGTCTAAGGGGGGAAATTGTGAAGATGCAAATGGTAACTGGATTCAACGTTGGGATGCCGACTATATCCGCCAAGCTGTCGAGAACAGTCTAACCCGACTGCAGACAGACTATCTTGATCTTTATCTGATTCACACGCCAAATCCAGAGAGAGGCAAGTTTGAGTTCAGAGCTGAAACTTTCGCAATATTTGAAGAATTAAAAAAAGAAGGAAAGATTTTGCATTATGGATATTCTGCTAATAATTCAGAGGATGCCCTCAAAGTTATTGAAACGGGTTTCTGTGATGTTATTCAGATTGTCTATAACCTTTTAGATCGATCTCCAGAAGATAAACTTTTTCCAGCAGCAATGAAAAATGATATTGGCATCATGGCAAGAGTTCCTTTGGCCTCAGGATTTCTTTCTGGAAAATTTAAGCGTAATACACGCTTTGAAGCCAATGATCACCGAATCCGATTGCCTATTGAAGAGATCGAGGCTCGTGTTGATCGCGTAGACAAGTTAAAAGTCTTTGCTGATAAGAGTGGTCAGAGCTTAGCACAGTTTGCCTTACGTTTCTGTTTAAGCCACGAAGCTGTATCAACAGTTATTCCTGGAGCCAAAAATCCAGAACAAGCTATAAAAAATATAGCTGCGAGCGATTTTGGAAAGCTGTTGCCGGAGGAATTGGCACACATAGAAAAGTTGTTGGCGGATTGAGTAGACGCTTATTAGATCAAATTAAGTGGGGATGACGGATATGCGTGTTGAAGTTGCATATACAGCTGATGATTATTTGGGTGAAGGCCCCATATGGGTTGCAGCAGAAAATACTATATTTTGGGTTGATAGCTTTGGCCCTTGTATAAAAAGTTTGTGTTTAAATAATTCTGAGTTTAGGTGTTGGGATATGCCTTCTCCCATAGGCAGTTTTGCTATGAGGGGAGATAAAAAAGCTGTTGTTGCATTGCAGGATGGTCTGCATTTTTTTAATTTTGTCAGTCATGAACTTTCCCCTATCTGCGAACCTGAACTTGGTTTGAATACTCGATTTAATGATGGTAAATGTGATCGAAAAGGACGTTTTTGGACTGGGACGATAGATCTTGATTTGAAATTCCCTATTGGATCACTGTATCGATTAGATACAAATCTACAGTGTCATAAAGTCAAGCCCGGAATGATTATCCCTAATGGTCTTGGTTGGAGTCCTGATGATCGTACGATGTATGTAACAGATACAGCCCTCAAGATAGTTTATGCTTATGACTACGATCTAGATACTGGCGAGATCAACCAAGAAAGAATATTCCTCCGGGATGAGGATGCGTTCCCGGATGGACTGACTGTTGATGCTGAGGGTTATGTCTGGAGTGTTAAATGGAATGATTGGAAAGTAATCCGCTATTCTCCAGATGGAGAGACGGACTTGATTATCGATATGCCCGTTCAAAGACCAACAGGGTGCTGCTTTGGAGGGCCAGATCATAATCTGCTTTACGTTGCATCTACAGTAAAGGGGTTATCAAAAGAGGAGTTGGCTGAACAGCCCTTGGCGGGAAGCCTTTTTGTTATTGAAACAAATACAAGAGGTCAGATTGAGGAAGGCTTTGGCGGTTGAGTTTTTAGTGAGGGATGAGAATCTCAACATTTAGATTTACTTGTAACTTTGGGGGAGAAATCCCTTCCAGTTTACCGTGCACAAAGGTTGTTAGCAGTCGATATTTTAATGCTAGCAGCGGGGTTATTTATGAGTGAGAGGTTATTATGTCAGAAATAAAAGGATATACCGGAAAACAGTTACGGATAAACCTTAATCTTGGAACAGTTGTCGTTGAAGATACCAAAGCAGCAATATTGCCTGAGTACCTTGGGGGTGTTGGCTATGCAGCTAAGGTTTTGTACGACGAATTAGAGGCTGGGATAGACCCCCTTGGCCCTGACAATAAGATTATTTTTTCCACTGGACCGTTGTCAGATCGTAAAGTTCCGGGAGGGGGAAGTGTTGCTATTTGTTTCAAGTCTCCTCTTACAGGCGGATGGAGTGAGGCGCGTTCAGGTGGTGAGTTTGGGCCGATGCTTCGAAAGGCGGGATATGACCATCTGATAGTTGAGGGTAAGTCGGTGGAGCCAGTCTACTTACAGATTAATAACAGCCATGTGATTCTTAAGTCGGGTCGGAAGTTGATTGGGAAAACAGTCTCTCAAAAGATGGAATTATTGCATCAGGAACTTGAATCTGAGGATTATACGCTGATGTGTATTGGACCCGGTGGCGAGCATGGTGTTTTGTTTGCTGGTGCTATGTTCAGCGGAGATCGTACTGCGGCTAGAGGTGGTGGTGGGGCTGTTCTTGGAACTAAAAATCTTTTAGCTATAGCAGTCAAAGGGAATTGTGATGTCGTTGCTTCTGATAACGAACAGTTGCAACGGGTTATTCGTGAGGCTCATAAGGTTTTGAAAAGTAATCCTATGTCTCAAGAATTTCGTAACTTTGGAACGATAGGAGATATGTCTGGCTGCGATGATGGTGGGGATTGGCCAACCAAAAATTGGCAGTCAAACTCTTGGGGAAAAGCTCCTGAACTGTATGAGCACTATGAGAAGCATAACTACATTAAGCCGTATACTTGTTATCGTGGTTGTCCGTTGTCTTGTGGACGAAAAGCGCATGTAAAAGATGGGCCATTCAAGACTCCAGAACATGGTGGAGCACAATATGAATCAGTCTCCTGTTTTACTGCCTATATTCTGAATGAAGATATGGATGCTGCTATTCATTGCTCATATTTATGTGATGAATATGGCATTGATACAATTTCAACTGGGGCGGTAATTGCATTTGTGATGGAGTGCTACGAAAAAGGGATTGTGACAAGGGAAGATTGTAGCGGGCTCGATTTGACTTGGGGAAATGCTGCGGTCTTACCTGAAGTGATAAGAATGATTGCCAACAGGGAGGGAATAGGCGATCTGTTAGCCAATGGAGTGAAATCTGCTTCAGAAGCTCTTGGCCAAAACAGCGATAAGTTTGCCATCCATGTCAAGGGGATGGAGGGGCCGGCGCATGATCCTCGTTCTGGTAAATCAATGGCTTTAGCCTATGGTACTGCCAACCGGGGGATGTGCCATATTCATCCCCTCGAGTCCATGGCCTGGGATTATGGAAAAATGGATTGGGGTTTAAAAAAATACGGTTTAACAGATCCAGAAACTATTGATCGGTGGGATGAAGTAGGGAAGGGGAAGAACGTAAAACTACTTCAAGACGCAATGATCCTGCCAGATATTCTTGGTACCTGTAAATTTTTTATGACGGCAGGTTTAACTCTGGATGATTTAGCTGAAATACTGGCGGCTACGACAGGGTGGGATGTTGATGCAAAGAAGCTTATGGAAGTGGGGGAACGTGTCATTAATATACAAAGATTATTTAATATGCGTGAAGGATTCAGGAAGAAGGATGATATGGTTCCCAGCCGGATTATCTCCACACCAGCTTTTGGAAAATATGAACAGCATCCAGAATGTGCGACTTCTGATTATGAGGCAATGTTGCAGGAATATTATGAAGCACGTGAGTGGGACCTGAACACTGGAATTCCAACAAAAGAAAAATGTTCTAAGCTGGGTATTGATTGGTAGCTCTTCTCAAGATTTGTGATTGAAAAACGCTGGCATTGTTAAAGTGCCAGCGTTTTTCAATCGTGTAAAGGTGCATTTAAAATATGGACAAAGAGCTTTTTGAAAAGATTCGTACTGCAGAGCCTTTTTTATTCTTGAACCAGAACCTAAAATCATTTCAGGCTGGACTTGATTTGTCCCAACAAGATGTCGTAGCGGCTGAAGAGCGAATGCTTCGATTTTCAACTCTTCTCGCCCGGATATTCCCTGAGCTTGAATCAGCTCAAGGGGTAATTGAATCACCGCTGAAAGAGCTTAAAAATATGGTTATGCCGGTGTCTCCGGTTTGTGACAGCGGGCGTTACTGGCTTAAATGTGATCACGAATTGCCAATTTCTGGCTCGGTAAAAGCGAGAGGCGGGTTTTATGAGGTACTCTGGTTCACGGAAAAACTTGCGCAGGAATTAGGTTTTTTAAAGCCTGATGATGACTATATCAAACTCGGTGAAGAACAAGTCCGACAGAAGTTTAGTGAATATACAATCGAGGTAGGAAGTACTGGTAATCTTGGACTCAGTATCGGAATTATGGCTCAGGCATTAGGTTTCAAGGTTCGAGTTCATATGTCATCAGATGCAAAAGAGTGGAAGAAAAAACGGTTAAGGGATCTGGGTGTTGCTGTCATCGAATATGAATCGGATTACTCAGCTGCGGTTAAAGCGGGTCGTGAATCTGCAGCGAAAGATTCAGCTGTATATTTTATCGACGATGAAAACTCTAAACCACTCTTTCTCGGGTATAGCTTTGCAGGAATGAGGTTGCGTAAGCAACTTGACGAGCATGGCATCCTCGTGGATGAAAATCATCCCCTTTTTGTTTATTTGCCCTGTGGTGTTGGCGGTGCACCCGGTGGTATTTGCTTTGGTTTGAAATTGCTCTTTGGTGACAACGTTCATTGTTTTTTTGCCGAACCAGTACAGGCTCCTGGAATGACACTGGCAATGCTGTACCAGTTTAAAAAGTTTCCCTCTGTTTATGATTTTGGAATGAAAATAAATACGGCAGCTGATGGTTTAGCCGTTGGATCAGCTTCACAGCTGGTTGGCCAATATGTTCAGAATATCCTTTCTGGGTGTTACACCGTGACAGATTCAAGCCTATTTGCCAAACTGTATCAATTATATCAAAAGGAAAATATTTCCATTGAACCATCTGCTGCTGCCGGATTTCTTGGCCCGGAACTGCTCTGTAATGGTGAACCTGGCATCAGATATATAAAAGAACAAGGCTTAGCTTCTAAAATGCAGCAGGCAAACCACATTGTCTGGTCGACAGGGGGTAGTCTTGTCCCCGCGGAAGAATTCAGGAAATATTATGAGCAGGGGAGACGAGTTGCTCAGGGAGAATAAGTTACTAAAGCCCCAGCAGGCTGTTGAAAAACTATTAACTCCAACTCCTTGATTTTACTAGGATTGGCACGTTAATTTTGCTATAGTATCGCGCATAACTAACTGATATTTCAGGAGAAAAGTTATGCGCGGCGATGATTTACAACAGCAGGCCATGTTCAGCTATATTTCTCCGGAAGCACGGGTTCCGAAAGATCATCCTCTGCGTCCAATTCAGATCATGGTTGATAATGCTTTGTTTGACCTGGCTCCTTTGTTTAAGGAGATGTATTCGCATACCGGTCGGCCATCGATTCCACCGGAACAGATTTTACGGGCATTGCTGCTGCAAATC
>Ga0256913_10001716_pt1 | contig 11201 bp, 6 predicted proteins | sample Axial_MatmetaG_FD_185970 | JGI IMG/M metagenome (GOLD analysis project Ga0256913, IMG submission 185970) | Deep-sea worm associated microbial mat communities from Axial Seamount, Juan de Fuca Ridge, Pacific Ocean - Axial_Mat | ecosystem: Environmental > Aquatic > Marine > Oceanic > Microbial...
GTAATAATTTTTATAGCTTGTAATTAACTTACCTTGGGTATAATAGCCCCTGTGTTTTAATGTAGAATCGGGGTAATAATCTTTTACTACTCCGTTAACAATAACTCCATTACGTTTACGTACTTCTTTACCTCCAATAATAGGCGTAAACTTATCATAATAAGAAATAGAAATATCGAGGGAGTCATTATTCCAGTCTGAAGAACCCGTATTATTTACCCCTATACTTTCTTGTGCAACTCCTTTCATTTGAAAAGAAAAAGCCACCACAATCAATATAAAGAGGGCAATATACTTCATTAGATCAAGCCTCTGTCTCTGAGTAATCCCTCCATCTGATCTTTTACCTCACGGGCTTTTTCAGCAGCAACCTCTGCAAAATCTGCTCCTTCTGAAGCAAAGATAATTCCACGAGAAGAGTTAACCAAAAGACCACATTGGTCATTTAATCCGTATTTAGCAACTTCCTCAAGACTTCCACCTTGTGCACCAATACCTGGCACCAAAAGGAAATGATAAGGTGCATGCTGACGTACTTTAATAAAATAATTAGACTTGGTTGCACCAACCACATACATCATATTCTCCACATAACCCCAATTTTGTGAAGTTAAGATTACACGCTCAAACAAACGCTTGGGAAGCACCGAGCGAATTCCAAGGCGATTTAATGCTTCACCCACATCGCGACGATACAATTGGAAATCAGATGCACCCTTATTAGAAGTAAGTGCTAAAAGAATCACCCACTTTGATTTATACTCTAAAAAAGGACTTACAGAATCTTCACCCATATAAGGTGCTACAGTAATAGCGTCAAAATCCATATTCTCGAAGAAAGCCTGAGCATACATTTTCGAAGTATTTCCAATATCACCGCGCTTAGCATCAGCAATAGTAAATACCTCAGGTGCTTTCTCATTCAAATACTCAATAGTTTTTGTTAAAGAATTCCATCCTTCAGCACCCCGACTTTCGTAAAAAGCAATATTAGGTTTATAAGCCACGGTATAAGGCAATGTAGCATCAATAATAGCTTTATTAAATGAGAATACTGGATCCTCACAATCCAATAAATGTCTTGGTATTTTATTAATATCTGAATCTAAACCCACGCAAAGAAAAGATTTTTTCTTTTTTATTTGTTCAAAAAGCTCCTGTCTATTCATAACCCTATTTTTTATTTCCCTTTATCTTCTTTATTCAGCGTCCTCTTTCAAACGTTCAGCATTCTCAGCCATCTGCAACGCTTCAATTATCTCTTGTATATTGCCATCAATTATCGAAGGCAAATTATATAATGTCAATCCTATACGATGGTCAGTCACCCTTCCCTGTGGCCAATTATATGTACGGATTTTTGCAGAGCGATCACCTGTAGAAACCATTGTCTTTCGTTTCGATGAAATCTCATCCAAATACTTTTGATGCTCAATTTCATAAATACGAGTACGCAATACGCTCATTGCTTTAGAAAGATTTTTTAATTGTGATTTTTCATCCTGACAAGTAACCACAATGCCCGATGGAATATGTGTTAATCGAATTGCAGAGTAAGTTGTATTAACAGACTGTCCACCAGGTCCTGATGCACAGTAGGTATCCTTACGAATATCCGCTGGATTCAAATCAATATCAAACTCTTCCGCTTCAGGAAGAATAGCCACTGTAGCTGCTGAAGTGTGAACACGACCTTGAGTTTCGGTCTTTGGTACACGTTGTACACGGTGTACACCCGATTCAAATTTCATAGTTCCATATACATCTTTACCCGTAACATTGGCTACAATTTCCTTATAGCCGCCCATGGTACCTTCTGTAATCTCCACTATATCCATTTTCCAACCTTTGGTCTCGATATATTTTGAATACATACGGAATAAGTCCCCTGCAAAAATACTAGCCTCATCTCCACCAGTACCTGCACGAATCTCCATCACGATATTCTTTCCATCCTCAGGATCTTTCGGGATAAGTAGAACCTTTATCTCCGCATCGAGTTCTTCCTTACGTTTTTCGTAATCACTCAACTCTTCCTTCGCCATCTCAATAAAATCAGCATCCGTTTCCGTTTGCAACATTTCTTTCGTCGACTCAATATTTTCTACGATATTCTTATATTCCTTATAAGCCTCCACAATGGGCTCCAACTCTCGATAATCACGATTAAGCTTTACAAAGCGCTTCATGTCCGAAATCACCTCTGGATCATTCATCTGCTCTCCAATTTCGAGCCAGCGATTGTGTATGCCTGCTAATCTTTCTAACATAATTCTATTCTTATATAAAAGTCATTCTTAAAAAAACAACCTATTTTATTTCTTAATAATTGAACGTTCCAAACTCTGAATTAATAGTCAATGACGAACCTTCACTTGCATGACAATGACCAATAATTTGGGCATCGATTCCAAATGACTTTGAAATAGCGATTACCTCTTCGGCAGTTTGTTTATCTGTATATATTTCCATCCGATGCCCCATATTGAACACCTTATACATTTCTTGCCAAGGCGTTTTTGATTGCTCTTGAATCATCTTAAATAAAGGAGGAACATCAAACATATTATCCTTAATAATATGAAGGTTTTCTACAAAGTGTAAAACTTTAGTTTGTGCTCCACCACTACAATGCACCATTCCATGTATTGAAGTACGATGAGCCTCCAAAACTTTTTGAATAACTGGAGCATAAGTACGTGTAGGTGACAGCACCATTTTACCTGCATCAACACCTTCAACAGTAGTTTTATCCCTTAGTTTCATTCCACCAGAATAAACTAAATCATCAGGAACGCTATGATCGAAGCTCTCGGGGTATTTATCAGCTAAATATTTGCTAAAAACATCATGTCGGGCTGAAGTTAAACCATTACTTCCCATTCCACCATTATACTCCGTTTCGTAAGTTGCTTGTCCAAATGACTCTAAGCCGACAATCACATCACCATCAGCAATATTTGCATTGTCTATCACTTGAGTGCGCTCCATACGAGCTGTTACTGTTGAATCAACTATGATAGTACGAACCAAATCACCAACATCAGCAGTTTCGCCACCTGTGGAATAAATTCCCACACCATGCTCACGCATATGTGCCAAAAATTCTTCCGTACCTTCAATAAGTTCTTTAATTACTTCGCCAGGAATAAGATTCTTATTTCGACCAATGGTAGAAGAAAGTAGAATATTATCTACAGAACCTACACACAATAAGTCATCCAAATTCATCACGATAGCATCTTGAGCAATACCTCTCCAAACCGACAAATCGCCAGTCTCTTTCCAATACATATAGGCCAAAGATGATTTTGTACCTGCTCCATCTGCATGCATAATCACACAATGGTCGTCAGAACCCGATAAAAAATCAGGCACTATTTTACAAAATGCTTTTGGAAAAAGGCCCTTATCTACATTCTTAATTGCCTCATGCACATCTTCTTTCGAAGCGGAAACGCCTCTTAAATTATATCTTAATTCCTCACTCATATCTGTACTTAATTACCCTTGCAAAATTAGTCTTTTAAGTAATAACATTTTTAGATTTTCATAAGCTATTTCATATATCATATCATACTAATATTGCATTATATATATACAAAAAGCACCCTACATTTCTGAAGGGTGCTTTCAATAATGTCAAACTATTTATTCAAATATAAATACTTCGTTATCTTTATCAACACTGTAATCGCTAAACTCTGTCATCACAGCATCACCAAGTACCACTTTAGCTCCTTGATCGTGTACTAATTTAGCCTCAGTATCATATATCACTTTACTTCCAATTCGCAACTGCTGAATAACGAATATCTCACCATCTTTAGGTGTTCCATCTTCAGTAAACGCATCAGCTCCATTATTAAAGTCCTTAACGCCAAGTTTATGCTTACCCATAAGCTCAACTACTACTGATAATGAAATTTTAAGATCATCTTCTTTTTCAATAAATGCGAAATCATAAGTAGTACCATTAAGTACACAGCTTCCAAATATGGTATCGCGTTTTACTTCGAAACGAACTCTATTATCATCAGGATTAATTGCAATATCAACAGTACCACCAATAGTATCATTTGAATTCTGTGGTACATAATCGTCACGTAGAATACGGAATTCTGTACGACGGTTTAATTGATGAGCAGCCTCTTCTTTTTTCTTATTACGTAACGACTTGATATATTCCTCAGTCAATACTGTTCCTGCAGGGAAATATACACCTGCATATTTACTTCCTTGAGCAAATCTGTAACCATCTTTCAATACTCGAGGCTTACGCTCACCATAACCTTTGGCTTGCATACGACCAGCCTCAATACCTTTAGTAATCAAATAATCAACTACCTCATTGGCACGTTTCTGACTTAATACATCATTCTTCTCATCCGAGTCACGGAAGTCAGTATGTGAAGCCAACTCAATTACAATTGTTGGGTTATCCTGCATTGTTTGAATCAAACCATTCAACGAATCTTGATATTGTGGTTGTAATTCCCATCGTGCTAACTCGTAACGAATCTCTGGTAGTGGAATTGGATCTGGTGGAATTGGAGTAAGTTTGAAATCCAATTTCAAATCCTCTGTTTTATTTCTACCCACAGTAGTTTCAGTTCCTGTAGCACCAAAATAACCTTTATGAGTTACTTTCAATGTATAAGTTACATTCTTTAAAATCTGCTTTTTATTGAAATTATAATAACCTCTATTATCTGTAGTGGTTTTTAACACTTTTCCATCTGAGCCACTCAACATCACTGTTGAACCAGGTAAATACTGAAGTGTAGATTCATCGCGTACAACACCTGACAATGTAAATACAATCTCGGGCAACCAAAACTCATAAATATCGCTACGACCACGTCCACCTTTTCTTTCGGTTGAGAACAAGCCCATTTCCTCACAATTAATTTTTGTACGATCAGTATTAACGTGAACTAAATTACGAGCATGACTAAACACCATTCCAAAATCATCACCTGATGAATTCAAAGGAAAACCTAAGTTTTCAGCTTTAGTCCATCTTCCATCAACATACTCTGAGCGGAACAAATCTAAACCTCCCATACCTCCACGACCATCAGAAGAGAAGTATAAATATGTTGGTCCATCAGGAATTTCTCTAAGTGTAGGAAATAACTCATTTCCTTTCGTATTAATACCATTTCCTAAGTTACGAGGCTTACCGAAAGGTTTTGTTTTCTTACGACGTTTTGCCACCCAAATATCACGTCCACCATAACCATTAGGAAGATTAGCTGCAAAATAGATTACTTTCTCATTACGAGATATTGCAGGATGTCCTACACGAATACTATCGTCTGCTATTGGCAAAACTGCTGGTTCAGTCCATGTTTTTCCTCGTCGATTAGAAGTATAAATAGCACAACCCATTACTTCTTTTTTATTTACAACACAACGAGTAAAATACAAGGTATTAAACTTACGGTTAAATGTAGCCGAACCATTATTTTCATTAGTATTAATCATACCTTTTTCATCTACCACAACAGGCTTACTCCAATTACCACGAGGGTCAATTTGTGTAACAAATATGGCTGAATAGGGTTGACCTGTATTAGGATCCACATCAGTATCAGCATCTTTACGAGAAGATGTGAAAATAAAGGAGTTGTACTTCTTATCAGCATAAACTGGAGAAAAATCATCTTCTCGAGAATTAAGGCGAGTTAAAGGATTTACCTTATATGATGTAGGTTCTTTAGTCCATGTAATCGCATTTTGACAGGATTCTAAGCCCATCTTTCCTCGAGGGTCACCTGGAACCAATTTTATATACTTTTTATACTGCGCAATTGCTTGCTGATACTTTTGTTGATCACGCATAGCCTCAGCATAATATAAATATACAATAGGATCTGAATACTTCGCTCTAATCAATCGAGAGTACTGTTGTTCAGCCCTCTTAGGATCTTTTGTAAGTCTGTAACACTCCGCAATTTGAAATGCAATACGCTTTTTTTCTACTTTATTCTTAACCTTTCCCGATGCTTTTTTATAAAGCGAGATAGCAGAATAATATTGCTCATATTTAAAAGCATTATCAGCCTCTTCAGTAAAATTACGTTGGGCAATTGTAGTGATTGGTATCACCAAAACGAGTAAAACAAATAATAGTTTAGATATTTTCATATTCCTATCTTTAAAATAAACCTTAATAGTAAAGTATGTTTTTAGTCCTATAATCAACTAACTATATGATAGATAACCATCACTAAAAACACAATATTTCATTGTATTAAAATAATTATTCCTGTACAATTATAAACAGCCGCTAATATAAGAGATTTTTTGATAATTAACAGACAAATTTACGACAGATACAAGATTTATTTAGTTGCATCTGAATAAAAATATATTTGTTATTTTTCTATCAAAACTCCTTGAATTAGTTAAATTTTTCCTTTTCAAATTAGGCAGTCAATAATGACTTGGAGATACAAAAAAAGTCCAAATACACATTTGAACTTTTCATAACCTCTTATTTTTGATGCAAACCACATTCTCGTGATTCGGGATTCTCCCACCACCAACGCCCTGCGCGTACATCCTCACCTTCCATGATTGCTCGTGTACAAGGCTGACATCCAATACTCGGATACCCTTTTTTATGTAAAGGATTAAATGGAATACTATGCTCTTCAATATAGTTCCACACATCGTCCTCCGACCAATCGATAAGAGGGTTTACTTTCAACATTGCGGAGTTCTCGTCCCACTCAACTATTTGCATATCAACACGAGTAACCGACTGCGATTTACGCAAGCCTGTAAACCATGCCTCCCTTCCTACTACGGCTCTTTTGAGTGGATTTAACTTACGTATTTGACAACATAGATGACGATTATCAATACTATCAAAAAAGAGATTAATTCCTTTCTCAGCAACCATCTCCTCCACCTCATTATAATCAGGAAAGAATACATCAATCTTAATATCGTAACGCTTATTGGTTCTATCAATCAATTCGTAGCTTTCGGCAAAAAGGCGAGCAGTATCCAAAGTAAAAATCTTAAAATCCATTTTACTCTCCACAAGCATATGGGTAATCACCTGATCTTCGGCACCCAAACTAGTGCCAAATGTGATTTTATCATTCATTTTTCCTACAAAAAAACTAATAATCTCTTGCGCCGATTTCCCCTCAAGCAAATCATTTAATGCCGCTATATCTTCTTTATTATATATCATTATTCTACTTAATCTCGTTTACTACCTTTATTGCCTCTTGCAAATAAATATCTTTTGTCAAGCTTCTATGCCATTTTTTAGCAATTTCTGTTTTTACAGTATCCTGCAAATAAATATCCATATCTACTTTTAATGGCTGAACAATTACTGCTGTGGTATCTTTAGACAAAACCTTAAATTTCTTACTCTCTTCATCAAGTTTTTGTTCATTAGCTTGAAACTCCTTAAAATTAAGACTATAAATAGTATGATCACGCATGCGTTTTACTCGTTTAGCCTGCTCCTCTTTAAGGCCAAACATCTTATTCTTCTTAACTCGTGCTTTACTCGACTTAATTAGTTTATCGAAATTAGGTTGATTAGCTACTACCTGATAACTTACAGGATCAATTTCGTCCCAAGGCAAATAATTATCTAACTCATGCTCTCCATATTTGATATACATAAAATTATCTGGAAGAATCACATCAGGAGTTACCCCTTTAAGCTGAGTAGCCCCCCCATTGATACGATAAAACTTTTGAATGGTCAATTTTTCTGCTCCAAAAGGCTTGAACTGGCTCATTTGATCTGGAGCAAAGCGATCGAGATCGATAAAACGTTGTACGGTTCCTTTACCAAAAGTTTGCTTACCTCCTATAATAACTGCTCGCTTATAATCTTGCATGGCTGCAGCGAATATTTCTGAAGCTGATGCCGAATTGGAATTCACCATAATAGCTAATGGGCCATCGTATTGAATACTTGGGTCCGTATCATCCATTGATTGAGCTCGCTTACCTTTCTGTTTCACCTGAACAATTGGGCCTTTTTTAATAAAGTATCCACCCATAGTTACCACATCTTGCAAAGAACCTCCACCATCATTACGAAGATCGATAATCATTCCATCAACTCCTTCAGCTTTAAGCTTATTAATTTCCTTCAAAACATCATCGGCACTACGACGGCCTCCACCTTTTTCATTAAAATTCACATAAAAAGAAGGAAGATAAATATAGCCAATACGTTTTTTAGTATCTTTCGTTTTTACGATAACCGACTTAGCATAAGTGGCTTCAATAATAACTACATCACGCACAATAGAAATCACAGTAATGCTGCCATCCACTTTCTTTACTGTAAGTTTTACCGTAGTACCTTTTTTTCCACGAATAAACTTAACCGCTTTATCCAATCTCATTCCAATAAGGTCTAAAGGCTCCTCATCGCCTTGTGCTACCTTAAGAATCAAATCACCAGCTTTTAAGTCTCCTTGCTTCCACGAAGGGCTACCTGGAACAATATTCACTACTTTTATATAACCATCTTTCTCTTGTAAAGTAGCTCCAATTCCCTCCAATTGTCCCGACATACGAATATCAAAATCTTCTTTGTCCTTTGGTGGAAAATAGTTGGTATGAGGATCATAACTACCATTAATAGCATTGAGATAAAGTGCAAAATAATCTTTACGCTCCAATTGCCCTAAACGACGGAAATAGTCCTTGTTTTGCTTAAGCACTTTTGCTCTGGCATCTTTCTCTATTTCGTCAAACGACTTTTGTACTACCGAAGTATCCCCTTTCTCCAAAGCCTTTTCTTGACTTTTTAACTTCGACGAAATGCGAAGCAACACTTGGTATTTTAACGATTTGCGCCACGCCTCTTTTAAGTCTTCAGGACTTTGTGCCCAATCATTTTTTTCATCATCAAGTTGAATGCTTTCCTCTTTAGTAAAATCAAAAGGCTTATCTAGAATTTCTTTATAATAAGACTCTGCATCCTCAACCCTTTTTGATATGATTCCATACGATGCTTCAAAAAATATTTGTGAACGCTCTTTTAATTCATCATCTATTTTAGTTTCAAAAGTTCTTAGCTTAACCATATCTGGTTCCAACAAAAACTTTTTTGTATAATCCAAACGCTCAATAAATAAAGAAAACACCTTTTTTGAAAATTCATCATCCATAGCACGGTGCTCGTAATGAACATACTTCAAACTACTAACAACCAAATCGGTAAGATAAGTCTCTTTCTTTGTTTCCTCCCTACTGTCGTTGATTGAAAACGCCAATACTAATCCTAGAGGAAATAGTATGGCCAAGGAAATAAGTATTCTTTTACGCATAATTTATTTTTAAAAATTGAAGGGACGAAGTTAGTAAAAAATGAGCCTAGGTTGAAAGATTAACATTTTTTAATTTCAAGCTATTTGCCTTATAAAGCCTTTATTGGGGCTAGCAAAAAGGAGCTTCGTGACATAAATCACTCAAAGCTATATTAAACCACTATCGCATTAATATTTAGCGTACTTTCGCGCCCTCAAATTTAGAACATGGAAGATATAAGAAACATCGCAATTATTGCGCACGTAGACCACGGAAAAACTACATTGGTAGACCGTTTGCTACATCAAGTAAAGCTTTTTAGAGACAATCAGGATATGGGAGATTTAATTCTCGACAGCAATGATTTGGAACGAGAGCGTGGAATTACCATTTTATCAAAAAACGTAAGTGTACGATATAAAGGAGTAAAAATTAATATTATTGACACTCCGGGTCACTCCGATTTTGGTGGTGAGGTAGAGCGTGTATTGAATATGGCCGATGGGGTATTGCTTATTGTAGATGCGTTTGAAGGCCCTATGCCTCAAACGCGTTTTGTAATGCAAAAAGCAGTTGAGCTAAACCTAAAGCCCATTGTAGTTGTAAATAAGGTAGACAAACCTAACTGTACACCTGACGAAGCACAAGAAGCAGTATTTGATTTAATGTTTAGCCTTGATGCAAGCGAAGATCAATTAAACTTTGCTACAGTATATGGTTCTGCAAAAGCGGGTTGGATGGGTCCAGATTGGAAAAAACCAACTGAAGATGTTACTTTTCTTCTAGATCAAATTATTGAGCATATTCCTGCTCCTGAAATAAAAGAAGGAACTTTGCAAATGCAGATTACTTCTTTGGATTTCTCAAGTTATACTGGTCGTATTGCCATCGGGCGAATTACTCGTGGTAGCGCACAAGCAGGAAATCAAGTTTCCTTAGTAAAGCGAGACGGAACGATTAAAAAATCCGTTATCAAAGAGCTTTACACTTTCGAAGGACTTGGAAAACGTAAAACAAAAGAAGTAGTTCAATGCGGTGAACTTTGTGCTATTTTCGGTTTGGAAGGTTTCGACATTGGAGACACCGTTGCTGACTTTGAAAATCCAGAAGCTCTAACACCAATTACTGTAGACGAACCAACAATGAGTATGTTATTTACTATCAATAATTCTCCTTTCTTTGGAAAAGATGGTAAATTTGTTACTTCACGTCAGATTCGTGATCGCCTATACGCTGAAACAGAAAAGAACCTAGCCCTAAAGGTTGAGGAGACTAATGCTGCAGACTCATTTATGGTATATGGACGTGGAATTCTGCATTTATCGGTATTAGTGGAAACTATGCGCCGCGAAGGATATGAGTTGCAATTAGGACAACCTCAGGTAATTATAAAAACTATTGATGGAGTAAAATGTGAGCCAATTGAGTCGTTGACAATTCAAGTTCCTGAGGAATTTTCTGGTAAAGCTATTGAGTTGGTTACAGGACGAAAAGGTGATATTGCCAATATTGAAGTAAAAGGCGACCGAAGTCATTTAACTTTCCATATTCCTTCTCGAGGAATCATTGGTTTACGAAATCAAATATTAACCGCTACCGAGGGTGAAGCTATTATGGCACACCGCCTAAAAGGATACGAACCTTGGAAAGGTGATTTGGGAATGCGAAGAAATGGTGCTTTAATCGCTTTGGAAACAGGAACAGCTATTCCTTTCTCTATTGACAAGTTACAAGACCGTGGTAAATTTTTCGTTAACCCTGGTGAGGAAATCTATACTGGAATGGTTATTGGCGAGCATGTTCGTCAGGGCGATTTGGTTATTAACATTGTGAAAACCAAAAAACTTTCGAATATGCGTTCGTCAGGAGCCGATGATAAAGTACGAATTGTTCCA
>Ga0256913_10001717_pt1 | contig 11192 bp, 12 predicted proteins | sample Axial_MatmetaG_FD_185970 | JGI IMG/M metagenome (GOLD analysis project Ga0256913, IMG submission 185970) | Deep-sea worm associated microbial mat communities from Axial Seamount, Juan de Fuca Ridge, Pacific Ocean - Axial_Mat | ecosystem: Environmental > Aquatic > Marine > Oceanic > Microbial...
ATTGTAACTTTAAGAATTTCTTCCTAGAGCCTTTAAGTATAACTTCTTTCTACAAGGTAGACTATTTAAGTATGTGGGTTGTTTTTCATACGGTATGAAAATCATACCTCTTGATGGGTTGCTTTTCGTGCCTACTGTAGTTAACCTTCTTCTGATAGAATATTATAAAATCTATAGGAGATGAAGATATGATAATAAGAGATAGATATAAAGTGAACTATCTAATCATTTGGATTATTGGCTATATATGTTAAATAATATCTCTTCATTGGAGGAGTTACCTAAAAAATTTGAAGAGGATAAATTATTAAATAGAGCATTTGATATATCAGAGTTTTTAGCATTAGATAAAGATAGACAATTTGCATATCAACAAGATTTAAAGACAAGATTAGATTATAAAAATGTAATGGATTACGCTAAAGAGATGGCAAAAGAGGAGGGGTTAAAAGAGGGTATTAAACAGGGTATCGAACAGGGTATTGATAGAGGTCGAGAAGATGGGAAAAGAGAGAGAAATCTTGAAATTGCTAAAAATCTATTAGATATATTAGATGTCGATACAATCGCACTCAAAACAGGGTTAACTGTAGATGAGATTAATACTCTGATAAACAATTAATTAAACCCATATCTACTAAAGAGAGCGTGGAGGTTATCTAACACTCTCTATCGCCTCTTGAAGTGCTTTTTGATATAGTGCCTCTGCTTTTGCTTCAGCTGCATCTTTCTCTTTCTGCTTTTTTATTGCTAGAATTGCTCTCTTCTCATCTAGTGTTAATTTTCTTTTCGGTTTTTTCGCCTCTAGTGCTTTAGCTTTCTTCTCTTTAGCCTTTTTCTCCTCTTCTGCTTTGGCTCTCGCTTCACTCTCCTCTTTGGCTTTCTGCTCCTTCTCTTTTGCTACATCTGCCAGTTTACTTTTTGGCTTTTTAGGTTTTTTGGGCTCTTTTGCCTCTACTGATTCTGTAGCTTCTGTCGGTTTTGGCTTCTCATCTATCCTCTCTTCAACCTTTTTAATCTCAACATCTATCGTCTCTATCTCTTTCTCTATCTTCTTGTTTTTATTTTTCTCTTCTGATATAACAGCTAATAAGTCACTCTCATCTTCATCTATTTTATCTCCAGCTGATGTTAATGATGTGTAAGATGTTAATATTAGAATTGAGGTGAGTATCCATTTTACTATTTTCATTTTATTATCCTATTTTGGTTCTAAATTTTTTAATTCAAAAAACTCTTTTTGTAATTTCTGATTGCTATTTTTAAGGTCTATCGCCTCTTGTGTTAACTCTTTTGTCTCCTCTTTTAGTTTAGTTAATATGATAAAAGAGTTCTTGCCAAAGAGTATGGTATGAACATAAAAACTTATAAGTAGTATTATAAGTATAATAATAAGTTTTGCCTTCAGAGAGAGTTTTTTTGCTCTCTTTGAAGTTTTTTGATTTTTATTCATTTAGGTTTGATTAAAAAAGTTCTGAACCTAAAAACTCTACTTGTCCTAACTCTCTTGCTATCTCTAATAGTCTATTGTATTTAGCAATTCTATCACTTCTGGCAGTTGAACCTGTTTTTATTTGACCTGTATTTAATGCTACAGCGAAATCTGCAATAAATGTATCTTCACTCTCTCCTGAACGGTGAGACATAACACAAGTGTATCCACTTCTTTGAGCTAATCTTACTGTCTGCATAGTCTCACTCACTGAACCGATTTGATTTGGTTTAATAAGAATAGAGTTAGAGATATTTTTAGATATACCCTCTGATAGGATTTTAACATTAGTAACGAATAAATCATCACCAACAAGTTGAATTTTATCCCCTAAAATCTCTGTTAGGTGTTTCCAACCGTCCCAATCATCTTCACTTAGACCATCTTCGATAGATACGATAGGGTACTTTTCACATAAATCTACATAGTATGCTGAAAGCTCTTCACTTGTAAGCTCTCTATCTTCCGACTTAAGGAGATATTTCCCCTCATCATTTACAAGCTCACTAGCTGCTACATCAAGGGCGATACCAATCTGCTCTCCAGCCTTATATCCAGCCTTCTCTATCGCCTCTATGATAACTTGGATAGGCTCTTCATTACTCTTTAGGTTTGGAGCAAATCCACCCTCATCACCAACAGCAGTACTCTCACCCATCTTATCAATTACTTTTTTAAGAGTGTGATAGACCTCTGCACAAGCTCTAAGACCCTCATCTAATCTATCAAATCCAACAGGCATAACCATATACTCTTGAAAATCAACAGAGTTATTTGCGTGTTCTCCACCATTAATAATATTCAGCATAGGTACTGGAATGGTTACAGCATTTGCTCCACCTAAATATCTATATAGAGGCATATTAAGACTCTGTGCAGATGCTCTTGCTACAGCCATAGATACACCTAGAACTGCATTAGCTCCAAGGTTTCCATAGTTCTCTGTACCATCAAGCTCTTTCATAACAAGGTCTATCTCTGCTTGATTGAATGGGCTAAGTCCCATTAGTGTATCATTTATCTGTGTATTTACATTTTCACAAGCTTGTAATACACCTTTACCCATATATCTATCTCCACCATCTCGAAGCTCTAAAGCCTCTCGTTTACCTGTACTAGCTCCACTCGGTACGATAGCACTTGCAACAGTTCCATCACTCAATCTAACAGTTGCTCTAACAGTTGGGTTTCCCCTACTATCTAATACCTCATCAGCTACTACATCATCAATATATATCATATATTTACCTTTGTTATAAATTTGATTATATTCTATCAAAAAAATAGTTAATCTTCCTCTCCCTCTAGCTCAATATTCTCAATATCTCCCATACCTAGAGCTTTTTTCACCTTTATCTCTATTTCATTATATAATGCACTATCCTCTTTAAGAACCTTTTTAGCGTTCTCTTTTCCCTGACCTAGCTTCTGCTCACCATAACTAAACCACGCACCAGATTTATCTATAATATCAAATTTGACACCATAATCTATAAGTTCACCCTCTTGAGATATACCCTCTCCAAACATAATATCAAACTCTGCTTGTCTAAATGGAGGTGCTACTTTATTTTTTACAACTTTAGCCTTAACTCTATTTCCTATCTGTGCCTCACCCTGCTTAAGTGTAGCAATTCTTCTAACATCAATTCTTACAGAGGCGTAAAATTTAAGGGCATTCCCACCAGTTGTGGTCTCTGGAGAGCCATACCCCATTGTACCTATCTTCATTCTAATCTGATTGATAAATATAACTGTTGTATTCATCTTATGTAGAATGGCTGTAAGTTTTCGTAGAGCTTGGGACATTAATCTAGCCTGTAGCCCTACATGGGTATCTCCCATATCCCCCTCTATCTCATTTTTAGGAGTCAATGCAGCTACAGAGTCAATTACAACTAAATCGACTGCTCCACTTCTCGCTAGAGTCTCTAGGACATCTAAAGCCTGTTCTCCAAAGTCTGGTTGAGATACTAAAAGGTTATCTATATCTACACCTAAATTTTTTGCATATAGAACATCTAATGCGTGTTCTGCATCTATAAATGCACATATCTTATCATCTTTTTGGGCTGATGCTATTGTTTGAAGTGCTAAGGTTGTCTTTCCTGAAGACTCTGGTCCATAAATTTCGATAATTCTACCTTGTGGAATACCATCTATCCCCAATGCCATATCGAGACTTAGTGAACCTGTACTTATTGACTCAATAGGTTCAATATTTTTATCTCCTAAACGCATAAGCGTCCCTTTTCCAAAAGTTTTATCTATCTGTTTAATTGCTAACTCTAAAGCTTTTTTTTTGTTTGCATCCATAATGTACCCTTTTAAATAGTATTGAAATATTAGCACCATTTTATCTATTTTTCGATGAACTATCCAAAAACATTGCAAAATGACATTAATTTTTTGTTAGAATGTTTTTTAATTTTAATATAAAAAGAGAGATAATGAGAATAGACTTAGCACACTCCCCAGACGCAGATGATATATTTATGTATTTTGCCATTAAGTTTGGTTGGGTTGATATAAAAGATTATGAGTTTTCTAATATAGGATTAGATATAGAGACGCTAAATGTAGAGGCACTAAAGGGTACTTATGATGTATCTGCCGTTAGCTTTGGACTCTATCCTCTAATAAAAGATAACTATGCCCTACTTAGAACTGCTGTCAGCTTTGGAGATGGGTATGGACCTAAATTGATAAAGAGAAAATCTAGTAGGTTAAGAGCCAATTTTAAAGTGGCACTATCTGGTAGATATACAACCAATGCGATGCTATTTAGAATATATTATCCTAAAGCTAGAGTTGTATATATGGATTTTATGGATATAGAACAGGCTGTGGTTAGTGGAGCTGTCGATGCAGGAGTTTTAATTCATGAATCCATATTAGATTTTGATGATAGCTTAGAGGTTGAGAAGGAGATGTGGGATATTTGGGTTGAATTGGCAGGTGATGGATTACCTCTTCCTCTCGGTGGTATGGCAGTTCGTCGCTCTCTTCCCCTCAATCGTGCATTGGATATAGAGGATATTCTAATTGATGGTGTAAGAGTTGCAAATGATAGAAAAGATGAGTTATGCCTAAAGTTAGAGGCAAACTCTTTGGTAAGAATTTCAAGCCAAATGTTAAGCAAATATCTTGATATGTACGCCTCTGATGACTCTATGGAGTTGAGTGAAATTCAGCTTAAGGCATTAGATAAATTATATGAGATAGGTTATAAAAATGGTTTATGGGAGACCCCTATCGTGACAGAAGATTATCTTCTGCCAAAAGAGTATAGAGAGTTGAGAAACTCTTAAGTTGAATAGATATATAGGATTAATAATGGATAGAGTTAATGAGGAGAGTCGTGAGATAGTTATATCTAGTAGAGATGTATTGGTTACAAGAACCGACCATAGGGGCATTATCAATTATGTAAATGATACTTTTTTAAAAGTCACAGGTTTTAGTAAAGATGAGGTTATTGGTCAACCACATAATATAATAAGACACCCAGATATGCCAAAGGTGATATTTTATCTAATGTGGAAAAATATTAAAAGACGCAAAAATATGGTAGCTATCGTAAAAAATTACACCAAATATGGAGATTTCTACTGGGTTACTACAGACTTTAAACATGAAGAGGATTTCTCTGGAGCTATTAAAAATTATATAGCATTTAGAAGACCCATAAACCAAGACAATATAGAGGTTATAGAGAGTTTATACTCTCAACTACTAGATATAGAGAGGAGTGGTGGAGTTGATGCCTCTGTAAAATTTTTTAATAGATATTTAAAGGATAGAGGTGTTGAGTATGACCAATTTATTGAAGATATTCTACTTGAACCACCTCTAAGAGAGGTTATAATGAAAAAGCTTAAAACTCTCTTCTCTTAACGCTAATTAACACAAATTAGAATAGAATACGCCTAAAATTAGATAGGAGAGTTTAATGGTAGGTTCAATTTTAGTGCTTTCAGGCCCTAGTGGAGCTGGTAAGAGTACAATAATATCAGAAGCTTCAGAAGATATTGGTGATTACTATTTTTCTATATCTACAACCACCAGAAGCCCTAGAGAGGGTGAAGTTGATGGAAAAGATTACCATTTTGTGGATAGAGTTGCATTTGAAGATGGTATAAAGGCAGGTGATTTCTTAGAGTATGCAGAGGTTCATAATAACTATTATGGAACATCTCTCAAACCTGTAAGAGAGGCTCTTGATGCTAGACGGTTAGTGATATTTGATATTGATATTCAGGGGCATAGATTGATTAGAGCAAAGTTAGGAGATATTACAACTTCTGCTTTTATAACTCCTCCTACCTTAACAGAGTTGGAGAGACGCTTAAGGCTTCGTTCTACAGATGATGAGGATATTATTAATCATAGATTAGAGAATGCAAAAAAAGAGATATTGGCTGTTGGAGAGTATGATTTTGCTATTATTAATGATGATATAAAACGAGCTAGTTATGAGTTTGCCATCATTGCAAATGTCTCAAGATTAAAACATAGTCAGGTAGATGAGGAGACTTTTATAGAAAATTGGCTAGAAAGATAATGATTAAATAGCAAGTTTAAAAAATTTAAAGTATAATTAACAAAATTTTACAAAAGAACCTATTATTATAATAGGTAAACAAAGGATAGATATGGGTATGCCAAGTATGCCAGAGTTATTGGTGATTTTAGCGATTGTAGTTCTTCTTTTTGGAGCAAAAAAGATACCAGATTTAGCAAAAGGTGTCGGTAAAGGTATTAAAGATTTTAAAAAAGCTGTTAAAGAGGATGAGGAGGCTGAAGCAAAACCAGAAATCACAGATAAAACAGAGACAAAAGTGGCAGAGACTACTACAGCTACTAAAACAGAAAAAGCATAATCATAGCTTATATTTTGACCGTTCTCACGGTCACTCTACCTGCCATATAAGGCAGTTTAAAACTCTCTAACGGATACAATTATGAAATTAAAACAACAGATAGAAAATATAATATCAGACGCATTAGTTAACGCCTCTATTGAAGTGAATGAGGTATCAATCTCCCCATCTTCAAAAGTTGAGTTTGGAGATTATCAATTTAATGGAGCTATGCCATTAGCAAAAGTATTAAGACGAAATCCACGGGATATAGCAGTTGATATTATTGAGCATATAGATACTACAGGGGCTATATTAAAGGCAGAGGTTGCAGGAGCTGGGTTTATCAATATATGGCTAAATCCAGTATGGCTAGAGAGTATGGCGAAAGAGATGTTATTAGATGATAGATTAGGGGTGGAGTTAAACTCATCAGGTAGTAGAGTGATTGTGGATTACTCTGGTCCAAATATGGCAAAAGAGATGCATGTTGGACACCTTCGCTCTACTATTATTGGAGATACTATTGCAAATCTTCTGGAGTTTTTAGGAGATGATGTTATTCGTCAAAACCATATTGGAGATTGGGGTACACAGTTTGGAATGTTAATTGCATATCTTGAAGATATGGGTGTTGATAATATGGATAACCTAAAAGATTTAGAGCAGTTCTATAAAGATGCAAAAAAGAGATTTGATGAAGATGATAACTTTGCAGATAGAGCAAGAGATTATGTTGTAAAGATACAGCAGGGAGATGAACACTGCCTCAAATTATGGAAAAACTTTATAGATATATCTCTAAATCACTGTGAAGAGGTATACTCTAAATTAGATGTAAGTTTAACAAGAGATGATGTTAAGGCAGAGAGTTTCTATAATGAAAGACTCCCAAAGCTTATTAAGAGATTAGAAGATGAGAAGAGAGTTACAATTAGTAATGGTGCTAAGTGTATCTTCATAGATGGTGAGGAGATTCCAGTTATCGTTCAAAAGGGTGATGGTGGCTATCTATATGCAACAACAGACCTATCAGCATTATGGTATAGAGATGAGGTTCTGAATGCCGATAGAGTTTTATATGTTGTAGATGCTAGACAGGCAGAGCATTTTAGACAGATTTTTCATATCTCTAAAGATAGTAAGTTAGTTACCGAAGATACAAAACTAGAGCATATTGCATTTGGTACAATGATGGACAAGAGTGGAAAGCCATTTAAGACAAGAGATGGTGGAACTGTAAAGCTTATTGAGCTACTAGATGAGGCTGTAGTGAGAGCTAAAGAGTCGATAAAAGATAAAGAGAACCTATCAGATGAAGAGTTAAACTCTCTTGCTAAAATAATAGGTATAGGTGCAGTTAAATACTCCGATTTATCTATTAATAGAACATCTAATTATATTTTTGATTGGGAGAAGATGTTAACTCTTGATGGTAATACATCTCTATATCAACAATATGCTTATGCTAGAATTATGAGTATATTTAGAAGATATGGTGGTGTAGTTGGTAGTAATATAAAGATAGATACAGAGATAGAGAGAAGATTGGTAATTACCCTACTACAGTTTGAGGATACTTTAGTTAGAACAGCAAAAGATGCCTCACCTCACTATCTTACTACATATCTATATACTCTAACAACTCTATTTATGCGTTTTTACGAGCAGAACCCTATATTAAGAGATGATATAGATGAGAGTGTACGAGATAGCCGTTTGGCTATATCTCTCTTAACATCAAGGGTTATTAAAGATAGTTTAGATATTTTAGGAATAGAGGTTGTAGAGAAAATATAAGGAGTATATTATGGACGAGATGAACTTAACAGCACTTCAACATAGTGTAGAGGGTCTTCAAGGGTTAAATGGAGCAGAGGGTGGAAATCCAATGGATAACATTCAAGGTATTATGCAGAGTGCATCTCAAGGTGTAGATGATGGCTCATTTATATGGGGTGTATTTTTCGGAATAGTTGGAATGAGTTATTCTATGTATGGAAAGAAGAGTAATAAAGATATGTTCTTATACAGTGGAGTAGCTCTAATGGCATATCCATATTTTATTACAGGCTTTAAAGAGACCATTTTGGCAGGTGTTTTATTAACAGCAATTCCGTTTGTTATTAAGAGATAGATAGTTAAAGGGGTATTTTCAAGATAGATTATGCCCTTTATATGTTAAAATGTTGTCAAAAATATATCAAAGAGATAATAAGCTTCTATTTTTTCTTTGGATTTAAGGCAGTTTAGAGTATGATAAAAGAGAATTTAGCAGATTTTGCAAACAAACGATTTGGTCAGAATTTTTTAAAGAGTGACTATTATATACATCAAATCATCCAATCGATACCCAACGACTCTTTGACTATTGCAGAGATTGGGCCTGGCTTAGGTGATTTAACCAAAGAACTCGTAAGAGTGAGAAATGTCGTAGCATTTGAGGTTGATAAGAGATTATGTGAGCATCTTCAAACAGAGTTTAATAGTGCCATTGATATTGGTAGTTTAAGATTAAATTGTGGAGATGTGCTTGAACATTGGGAAGATAAGAGTCTATTAGATGAAGAGTATCATTTAATAGCAAATCTACCATACTATATAGCCACCAATATTATTTTAAAAGCATTTAAAGACCCACTATGTAAATCTATATTAGTGATGGTTCAAAAAGAGGTTGCAGTTAAATTTTCTGCCCAGCCAAATCAGAAGGAGTTTTCTTCTCTCTCTGTTTTAGCCCAGAGTGTGGGCGTAGCATCTATATGTTTTGATGTTCCTGCTGAGGCATTTGTGCCACCACCAAATGTAACCTCTAGTGTGCTTTTAATAGAGAAAGACCATAGTGAAGATGATGAAAATTTTGAAGCGTTTTTAAGAGTAGCATTTAGGCAACCACGCAAAAAACTATCCAAAAACCTATTAGTAACTTTCTCTAAGGATAAGATTGAACCACTCTTTGAAGAGTTGGGACTAGCTCCCAACTTAAGACCTCATCAAGCCCCAACGACTATCTATCATCACTTATATATAGCATTAAAAAAGGATTTTATAGATGGAAAACAGAGAGCAGATGAACCAAGGACAAGGAAACGGAGAGCAACCAAAGAGGACAAATAATCCAAATCGTCGTCCCAATCCTCACAGAGTGAACCAAACAGCAACTACATCATCAGATAGTAGTCGTAAACCAAACCCTAATCAAAATAGAAAACCGAACCCTAATCAAAAAAAAGATGGACAGAGTAATAGAAAACCAAAACCGAAACCAAATAATAAAAAATCATATAATCAAAATGGTGGAAAAGGTAAGGGTAGACGAAAAAATGCACCAACGACTGTTAGTGATAGTATGAGAGTCTCTATAGATAAAAATAGAGAGATACAAGAGGCAAGAATGAACCCTTGGAGACAGATAGATATATCTAATAAAAGTAAAGTTAGATTTACTCCATTAGGTGGACTTGGTGAAATTGGTGGAAATATTGCAATCTTAGAGACAGAGACAACAGCGATTATTATTGATGTTGGAATGAGCTTTCCAGATGAGAGTATGCATGGTGTTGATATCTTAGTCCCAGATTTTAGCTATCTGCACACAATTAAAGATAAGATAAAAGGTATAGTTATAACACATGCTCACGAAGACCATATTGGAGCAGTTCCATACCTATTCAAAGAGTTGAAGTTTCCTTTATATGGAACACCTCTAGCGTTGGCGATGATAGAGAATAAATTTAATGAACATGGATTACAGAAAGATACAAGCTATTTTAATTTTATCTCAAAAAGAGAGCAGTATTCTATTGGCGATTTAAAGGTTGAGTGGATGCATATAACCCACTCAATTATAGATGCCTGTTCATTAGCGATAGAGACACCAGCAGGAACACTTATACATACAGGCGATTTTAAGATTGACCACACTCCAATAGATGGATATACAGCTGATTTACAGAGATTTGCACACTATGGAGCGAAGGGTGTTCTATGTCTATTTAGTGATAGTACAAACTCATATAAGAGTGGTTTCACAAAGAGTGAGGCAGTTGTAGGAAATACATTTGATACCCTATATATGTTGGCAAAAGGGAGAATGATTATGTCTACATTCTCATCTAATGTACATAGGATATATCAAGCGATGGATAGGGGTATTAAGCATGGAAGAAAGATATGCGTAATAGGTCGCTCTATGGAGAGAAATGTAGAGGTTACTAGAGCGTTAGGGTATGTTAAGATAGATGATAGACACTTTATCGAACCTCACGAGATTAATAGATATTCAGATAATGAAATTCTAATCGTTACAACAGGTTCACAAGGTGAGGATATGGCTGCACTATTTAGAATGGCAACAAATGAACATAGACATATTAAGTTAAAACCAAGTGATACTATTATTATTTCAGCTAAAGCTATACCTGGTAATGAGGGGTCAGTATCAAGAATGATGAACCATATTGTAAAGACTGGAGCAACTGTTAGATACCAAGATTTTGAAGATATTCATGTATCTGGTCACGCAGGACAGGAGGAGCAGAAACTTATCCTAAGATTGGTTCAACCAAAATTCTTCCTACCTGTTCATGGAGAGTATAACCATATAGCACAACACTCAAAAACAGCTGTAAAGTGTGGAGTAGATGAGAGAAATATTCTTCTTATGAGTGATGGTGACCAAGTTGAGATAACACCAAAGTATCTTAAAAAAGTTAAAACAGTTAAGACTGGAAAGACATTTATAGATAACCAAAACAATAGAGAAATTCACGATGAGGTCATTATTAGTCGACAAAAATTAGCCTCTGACGGTATCGTAAATGTGATGCTCCAAATCT
>Ga0256913_10001718_pt1 | contig 11192 bp, 9 predicted proteins | sample Axial_MatmetaG_FD_185970 | JGI IMG/M metagenome (GOLD analysis project Ga0256913, IMG submission 185970) | Deep-sea worm associated microbial mat communities from Axial Seamount, Juan de Fuca Ridge, Pacific Ocean - Axial_Mat | ecosystem: Environmental > Aquatic > Marine > Oceanic > Microbial...
TTGGGGCGTGATGGTGAAAGCGGTTTTGAATGTCATTAAGATAAAAAAATTGGGTAATTAGTGCCTGTTTATAAAGTCGATAGTTTGTGCTAGAAAATTCGAATTCAAGGTTTGTGATAAATCCAAACCGCAGAATACTAAGGTATTTGATGATTTGTATTTTGAACAATAACGCAGAAGTCGGACTTTATAGACGAACTCTAGACTTTGTATAAAGTATTGGTGATTTGATACCTATAAAAAACCAGGCTTTCTTAGGTCTGGTTTTTTAGTATTTTTACCCACCAATTATATATGATGAATACGAAACAATTATTGGTTATCTTTTTCATGATGGCTTTGAGTATGCATGGCTTTACTCAAAACGATACCCTGATTATCGAAGGTCATACCGTTCTTGTGGGGGGGATTAAAGAAATAGATCAGGGGGTGGTCACCATGAAAACCAGCTATAGCGATAAAGATTTCAAAATTAAATATTTAAAAGTGAAGGCCATTATTTCGGAGCGCACTTTTAACTTCACATTAAATGATGGTCGTCGTTTTTTTGGTAGTATTAGCATTGATAGTATATCTAATCAACTGAGGATTTTTGATAGAAAAAAGGGTTTTGTAATCGTGAATCCCAATGAGCTCGTATACTTAAAGCAAATTGATGAAGGAAATATTTTTGATATTCTCAATTTATCGCTTGATATTGGATATTCATTTACGAAGTCGAACAACCTGCACCAATTCAACAGCTCCATCAATGGGGATTATAATAGGCGTGTATGGGGAATTGCCGGTAATATCAACACAGTTCAGAATTTTCAGGATAAGGTAGATCCTACCAGAAGAACAACAGCAGAAATTGGTTTCAAATTATTTCATAAGAGGGATTATTTTACATCAATAAACGCCAACTATCTGAGTAATAATGAACAGCAGATTGATTTAAGGAGCTCCTATGATATGAATTATGGAAAATATCTGGTGCATACCAATAAGGTGTATTTTAATGCTGCCATCGGACTGGCCTATACTCTTGAGAATTATAGTGATACCATATTTGATAGACATAGTTTTGAAGGAAAAATAAAGTTGGAATACAATATGTTTAATATGGGAGATTTAAATATGTATACCAGCATCGCTGTATTACCCAGCCTTACTGAAAAAGGGAGGGTGAGAGCTAATATTAAATTCAATGTAAAATATGACCTTCCTCGTGACTTCTATATCAAGACCAGCTATGATAATAACTACGATAACAAACCGGTGGAAGGCAGCAGCGTCGATGATTATGTCATCACCTTTGGGGTAGGATGGGAGCTATAGAGAATAATTAGGGTTAGTGGATAAGCGGCTTTCATCTCCAGCACTTTTCTCCAGGATAATTTCATAGCCATCTACTTGTTCTATTCTTTGCGTCCCGTCTATATGTACTTCCTCAGCCTGCCATTTCTTCTTGGCCAAAACCCGTGCTGACTTTTCGCTTTCAGCCACTACAAATACCAAATGATGGTCTTCCATCAAATGGTTCTCTCTAAGTTTTCCCCCGAGTAATACTGCGTATAAATGTTGTGTCATTTTATTTAATTTTCTTTCCTTTAATATATATATAATATATTCTCCTCCCATACCGGGATTACACATATTTGATGACCAGTCAATATTAAGGTCGCCATTAGTGATACTACCTGCCGGGGCAGAACAAATTCTTTTTACAAGCAGTAAAGCTTATGATCGTGGTGATTAAAATCAAATAAATGCGTTTTTTCATAGAGATGCATGATAATTTTCTATTTTTCAAACAATTCTATTGAGCTGTCATATTTGTTAGTTTTCCCTAATTCCACATCCTTAATAGCTTGTACAGTTTCTTTATTAGGTGTTTTTTTCTTCATCAAGAAGAATGAAATCATCTGACTCTGAAAGGGCTTTTAAATATGATAGTAAAGCTATTCCTTTAATTTTAGTATGATCAATATTTATTGTTTATGTTGTCATTTCACAAAAATATAATATTTTGGATTGTTTTGTTAGGAAAAGCGATGCTATATCTTAACAAAAATGATGGCTTAAGCTGTATGCAAAATATATGGATGCTTATCCATCAATATTACATAGACTAGCCTTAAAACTCTGAATGTTCCGTCCTGCGAATAATTTCGTCCTGCAACTCATCTGTCAGCTCAATGAAATAATCGCTATAGCCCGCTACTCTGACTATTAAATCACGATGAGCTTCCGGCTCTTTCTTGGCCTTACGAAGCGTTTCTGCCGTAACCACATTAAACTGTATATGGTGTCCATCCATTTTAAAATAGGTACGGATCAGATTTTTCACTTGCTCTATGCCCACTTCATCGGCTAATAATGCGGGGGTGAATTTTTGATTGAGCAGGGTGCCACCGGTACGAAGGTGATCTATTTTAGCAGCAGACTTGATAACAGCAGTTGGTCCCTTTCTATCGGCTCCTTGAAAGGGAGAAATACCCTCTGACAATGGCTTGCCTGCTTTTCGTCCATCGGGTAAAGCACCTATCACACTGCCAAAGTATACATGCGAGGTGGTGGGTAGCAAATTGATACGGAAATGTCCGCCTTTGGCTGTGGGTCTCCCATTTACAGCTTGATAGAATGTTTCAAACACCTCTCTCATAATATCATCTGCTCTGTCGTCATCATTACCATATTTGGGAGTGTTGTTTAAGAGATAAGTTCTAAATTCTTCTGCTTCTTCAAAATCACTTTTCAACAAAGCCAGAAAATCAATCATATTTAATTTTTGATCTTCAAAAACATGCTGCTTTAGTGCACTTAGTGAGTCTGTAATACTTCCCAATCCAACTCCTTGTATATAGCTGGTATTATAACGAGCTCCTCCGGCATTATAATCCATTCCATTAGCTATGCAATCTGCAATAAAAACCGAGAGGAAGGGAGCAGGCATATATTTTGCCCACATGTTTTCAATGATATTATTGCCTTTGATTTTTAGATTAATGAAATAATCCATCTGGGTTTTCCAGGCTCTCAGTAGTTCATCAAAACTATTAAAGTTCTTGGCATCTCCGGTTTTTGGACCCAGTTGTTTTTCCGTCCTGAAATCGTAGCCATTATTTAGGCTTAGTTCCAGTACCTTAGCCAAATTAAAATAGCCTGTTAGAATATAGGCTTCGGTGCCAAAAGCGCCCGTTTCCACACATCCGCTGGCACCACCATTGCGGGCATCCACTATATCTTTCCCCTGATTGAGTAGTTCTTGAATGATAGCATCAGTATTAAAGATGGACGGCTGACCAAATCCTGTCTTTACCACCTTGAGAGCTCTTTTGATAAAACGATCAGGATTTTTCTTGCTGAGCTGAACCATGGAACTGGGTTGCAGAATGCGCATCTCTTCTATTACATCCAGTAAAAGATAGCTCATCTCGTTCACCGCATCAGAGCCATCAGCTTTCAGTCCACCCAGATTGATGAGGGCAAAATCGGTGAAAGTATTGCTCTCTTGAGCAGTGACCCCGGTTTTGGGAGGAGAAGGGTGATTGTTGAACTTGACCCAAAAAGCTTGTAGCAGCTCTCTCATTTCTTCGGCGCTATATGTTTGTGATTGAAGTGCCTTTTGGTAGAAGGGGTTTAAGTGTTGATCGAGACGTCCCGGGTTAAAGGAGTCCCAAGGGTTTAATTCAGTAATCACCCCTTGATGCACATACCAATAATATTGCAAGGCTTCCCAAAAATCGGAGGGTTTGTTTTCAGGTATATGCTCACTTACTCTGATCATCTTGTCCAGCTCCTGCCTGCGCTGCTCATTAGGCTCCTGCTCTCTATACTGCTTTAGCTTGTGTACATGCCTTTTAGCAAAAACACTTACCGCATCCAAGCTCACCAACATGGCTTTCAATTCCTCCAGCCTATCCATCGCTTTGCGATCTTTAAAATAGTCGATGGCATCTATTTCTTTTTGAATTCTACAGCGGATATCCTTAAAGCCTTCATGATAAATCACATCGCCTAATACGGTATGTCCCGGTGCTCTTTGTTCCAAAAACTCTGTAAATACACCGGCAGCATAGGCATCTTTCCACTCTTGTGGCAGGACAGAAAATATTCTATCGCGCTGACTCCTACCATCCCAATAAGGTATCAGCTTTTCTTTAAACACCCGCTTGGTCTCTTTGGAGACCTTAAAGCTAACTTTGGGTCGTTCGTCTATTTTTTTTAAGTCATCCAATGAATGGATACAAACTTCGGGATAAGTGGGTGTCTGCTGTGGAGCCGGTCCACGTTCTCCAATAATCAGTTCATCATCACCAATATAGATGGTTTTGTTGGACATAAGATAATGAAAAGCCTTGGCTCGAAGCATGGGAACGGATAGACCCTTTGCCTCTTGGCTTTGATAAAATTCTGTCATTAAGATTCCCCTTTCCTCTGATATAGAAGGATGGGTATTTAAACTTTTTTGTCTGAGTTTTTGTATTCTTTCTGTGATCATGATTTCAATATTTTTTATCCTATTACCACTTGAAATCCATAGGATTCTATGATTGTTTTTACTTTTTGAACCTTGGCATCATTGGGTTCGTCAATTCCATCCATCTTATTTTCAAAGCCTAATTGGTGGTATTTTCCGGCTGCTATCTTATGATAGGGCAATAGATGGATTCGCTGAATGGTTTGAAATTTCAATAAATATTCACACATATTCGTCAAATTCTCCTGATCATCGTTGATTCCGGGAATCATAGGAAAACGAATATGTACTTCTTTATTCTGACTCACCAAATATTCCAAATTCTCGAGGATGGGTTTATTGGAAACTCCCGTATATTTGAAATGCTTTTGCTCATCCATCATTTTGAGATCGAAGAGTACCAAATCTATCCATTGAACTGCCTTTTGGAAGACTTTGGAAGATGCGTAGCCGGTGGTGTCCAGTGTCAGATGCAAATCGACAGCTTTAAATAATCGAGTAGCTTCAATAAGAAAACCTGCTTGTAAGAGTGGTTCGCCACCGGTGAAAGTGACCCCGCCGCCTGATTCTTCGTAGAACATTCGATCTTTTTCTACAGCTTCTAAAAGCTCTTCTGCCGAGGTTTCCCATCCTAGGCTACGACTGCCTTTGAAATCGAAATCTAGTTTCTGTGCGCCTTTGGCTCTGCTTTCCGGATTATGGCACCACCAACAACTGAGCGGACATCCTTTAAGAAAGATGCTGCTGCGAATTCCGGGGCCATCATGTATGGCAAAATGCTTGATGTCAAATACAATTGCATTCATCAATAAAAGTTTATGATTTGTTTATTGTAAAATTAGTCTGTCAAGAGATGACAAACTGAAATAAGAGGATGCGAAGGAAAAGATGTATCAAAAGATCCAGCATTCAAAAAGCTGATGATTGGCATTCCCATATAATTCGGGAAATATATTGATATTTAGTTGTATGGTCATTTGAGTTCAAAAGTAATGTTTTTTTTGAAATATCATTGAAATTGATAAATGAATTTGGACTTTCTATACCAAAACTCATTTTAGTGGATGGATATTAATAAAAGCACTTTTTTGAGGTAAAGCTCAGAGCTTGTTTAAATATATAAAACAGGACAATAACAATTCACATTCAGCAACTTAATGTATTAGTTTTATTGAAATTATAAATCAACATTTTAATAAATTTAAACGATATGAAGAATTTGAAACTGATTGCCATTGTATTAACCTTATAATTTGTGGGACAAATTTTTGCGCAGGATGCAAAATATTCCTATGGTCCTGTAACCGGAATTAATCTCGACGATATGTTTGCTATTGCCGAAAAAACTTTTGAAAATAAGGAAGTAAAGACGGACAAGTTTTCCTACGCAAAAGGCATTATTATTTCATCGCATTATAATTTTGTGATTCTCATTAGTAATTATCGAGCCGATATAGAAATAAAAAACACTGAAAATGGGGTTTATATTTCTTTTGTCAGCTTACAAATGCAAAAATCATCTGGTGGATATACTGATATTGTTAGTGTAATGGGAAAGAAAGCTCAGAAGCTCATCACAGCTATAGGTAAAGATTTTGAAAAAATTTCTAAAAACCCTGATCAAATTGAAGCAGCGAAACTCCATTTTTATAATGAGCCTTATACACATTATTTTTTCTTTAAAAAAGCAACAGACTTAGCTGCCGATCGTTGGTACGATAGTTTTATGAAAGATAAATCATTTACATGGAATCTAAATTTTAGCGATATTAAGAAAAACGAGAGCACAAAATATTCCGAGTTTAAATACATAGTAACCTCAAGATATAATACCGATTCTAGCCTAATAGGAATGGGTGGTTTGTATATTAAATTATATACCAATGATGACAAATGTAGAACAGTCATGTAAATAATGGCTATACTTTTATTTGGATAATTCTTTTATTCTTTCAAAATACATGGCAAAAGAACGATAGAGAAAGTGAGTCCATTTTCCGAAAGGAACGATAATCAAGGCCCATTGTACCAATATTGTCAGATGAATTAAATACATCCAGAAGTTGGTTTCTAGAATATTTAAGTCGATGAATAGGCGTACGATAAATGCAGTGAATCCCATTAAGAAGAGCCAAATGACAAATAGCCAATCACTGGGATGTGAATGTTTGCTGATTTCTTCGTCTTTTTGCATCCGTCGTCTTACAAAATCAAAGGTAACTCCAAAAATAATGGCACTCTCCACATATCCCAAAGTGATAATAAAGATGTTTTGTGTTTCGAACCAACGTAAAAATACAGTGGTGAATAATAGGCTTAAATACCCCAATACCAATATTAAATGCTCAAACCAGCGCAGTTGATTGTCATCGCATCCCAGTGTTCGTTTTTGAGTAAACATATGGACTATTAATTTGCTAAAGGCTTTGAAGTATGATTGAATACCAGCTTTGGTATTTGTTTTTATTATCGTCATTCTCCACATACGGATAATATTGGGGAGTAGGATGAGGAGGAAGACCAAGCTGATGGCAGCCATTTCGAATATATGACCTGTTTGCATGATTTTTTCCATATCAAACTGTTCGTAGAAAGCATATCCAACGACGAGTACTGCCAGCAGAACAAAGGCGGTGAAAGAGGCTGCAAAGGATTTATAGAGTAAGCCGGAAAGCCCTGTCCAGTCGTATTTCGCTATCAAATAGCGTCTTAATGACATCATTAGCTCTCCCGGGTCAGCCTCGCGTGGACAGGTGGTGCTACATTCGCCACAATAATAACATAACCAAGGGTCGAGCGATGTTTGAATATCGTTTTCCAGTCCCAATACGCTCAGTCTAACCATTTTGCGAGGAAATGAATTGTTTTCGTCCGATAGGGTACAAACCGCAGTACAATTTCCACAATTATAGCATGCGTTAGGGTCGAAAGCCCCGTATTTTTTTAGTTCATTGGTGAACTCCGGATTTATTCTAGCCATTGGTTTTTATTTTATAGTAAAAGTATTCATCCATATCATCTATCTCAGCTGTTTCCACATAGCCATATTTTAATAGGCTCATGAGCTGAAACATGACTTCTTCTTTTGGGTGTCCCAGTTTTTCCGCCAGCTGTGGAATGGTTTTTTCACCTTCTTTTAAGGCATTGAGCAATTCTTTTTTCTTTTTATTGAATTGTTTCAATTGCTCTTTCACTCCTTCCGAAACGGGGCGCTTTTCTTTTAAATATTTCGCTGTTTTTCCTTTTTCAACTTCCATGATTCTTGTTTTTATATATTCGGAATTAAAGCATCTATCATATTTTCTACATCTTGGTCAGTTAGGCCAATAAGATCGAGGGCATTGCTCGGGCAAACGGGCAGGCACATACCGCAGCCTTTGCAGACAGAGGCATTGACTTGGGCAATCATTTTGCTATTTTTCTCCACCTGCTCAAAGGCATTATAGGGGCAAGATTCTTCACATTTGCTACACCACTCACAAGCATCTTCATTGACTACTGCTATGGTGGGTTCCAGTGCCAATTCACCTGAATTAATAAGAGAGAATGATTTGGTGGCTGCCGAGAGCGCCGAGTTCATAGATTCCATGATGTTTTTTGGACCTTGGCTGGCTCCTGCTATGGTTACACCGTCGATTACTGTTTCCACGGGACGTAGCTTCATATGTATTTCGTTGAAGAATTGATCTCTACCTTTTGGAATCTTGAGTAAGTTACCAATGGAATTATCCTTACGGGGAGTCATGCCGGTAACTAATACTACCAAGTCGGCTGCCACTTCCAACTCCTGATCTTTGGTGAGTACATCTTTTATTCTTACGATAGTTTCCTCACCCACTTTTTCAATGATAGGAGGATCATTCTCAAACGACTGTAGATAGATATCGCCTAGTCTGGAAGATTCCTCATACAAAACTTCTTGTTTCCCATAGGTTCTAATGCCTCTATTGAAATGGAAATTATGGATGTTTTTAAATTTCTTTTTAACGCCAATGGCAGCATGAATAGTAGCTGTGCAGCAATAACGGGAACAGTATTTATTATCTCCATCCACTTGTCGGCTGCCTACGCAATAGATATAGGCAATGTTTTTGATCTTCTTGCCTTTGTATTTCAGTTCATCATTACAATAATGAACGATGCGCTTGAATTGAGGTAAGGTTACCACATTGTCGATATCTTTATATCCAAACTCACCTTTCTTTGGCTTATAGGGATCGAATCCGCTTGCCAATAAAATGGAGCCTACTTTGATATTTAAATATTCAGTTTCTTGACTAAAATCAACACTTTTGCATACTTTTTCGCATTCACCACAGCGGGTACAGTTTTTTATGTCGATGGCGGGAAGTTGAGGATATTCGCTGGGGTAATTGTGATAGATAGCTTTACGAGTTGTGATATTAAAATTAAATTCATCGGGAACGACAACAGGGCATACTTCCGTGGCTTTTTCGAGTTCGCCACTGCCACACACCAATTTAAAATGGCGAGGGGTTATTTGAACTTTTAATTCAAAATTACCCACACTACCTTTGTTTTCAACGATCTCAGCTCCGGTGAATAAGGTCACATGATTGTGCTTCATCACATTGTTGTAGAGACGCGTCACCAGCTCCTTGCCTGTTTCTTCGCTCACGAATAAGTTATCCCATTGAGCCACGCGCCCACCCACAAAAAATTCTCTCTCAATAAGAAATACTTCGGAACCTGCTTCGGCCAATTCTAGGGCTGCCCGCATACCGGCTACTCCTGCTCCCACTACTGCCACCGCTTTGGTAGATTTCACTTTAATAGGCTCCAGCGATTCTGCATTACGTGCTTTGGCAATGGAGGCTTTCACTACTTGGATAGCTTTTTCTGTGGCTCCCACTTTGGTATCGGAATGAGCCCAAGAGACCTGCTCACGGATATTGGCATGGACATAATTGTATTTATTCATGCCGGCTCTTTCGGTAACAGCACGAAAGGTGAGGAGGTGTAATTTAGGTGAGCAAGAAGCCACCACCACTCCATCTAACTGCTGCGCTTTTATATCTTCCACCATGTCTTTTTGGTTGGAATCGGCGCAGGCAAACATGGTAGTCTTGGAAAGAAAGACACCATCTTCTTGTGCCACGGCCTGTTTTACTTTTTCCACGTCCACATAATCGGAAATATTTCCTCCACAATGGCAAATATATACTCCTATTTTCTTTTTCATTTCTTTATCATTTGTAAGTTCTGGTCTGGCCTTTGACAATAGCTAGATTTTCTTCCTTAAGTAACTAGTCGTTTCGGCTGATGCTGCTCCTCCTGACAGTATGGAATCAGGAATGTCCATGGGCCCTGAAGCTGTCCCGGCAACGAATACCCCCTCGATGCTTGTCTTGGCAGGACTGGCCAAAATATCACTTTGGTTGACAAAATTGAAGGGATCCAGATCTAAACTTTCGTTATCAAAAAGTTCTGAAATGCCTTGATTTGGCAGGACTCCGACAGAGAGTACAACCATATCATGTTCGGCTTCTTTAACAGTTCCGGCTTCAATATCCTCGTATCGGAGCATTAAATTACCATTTTCTTTTTCGCTTATCTTACCCACCTTAGCTTTCATAAATTCTACTCCCATATCTTGAGCTTGGGCATAGAATTCATTAAAGCCTTTTCCAAAAGCCCTGATGTGTAGGTAATAGATGGTGATATCGGCCATGGGAAGGGCACCCATCAGTAGTTGAGCCTGTTTGATAGAATACATGCAGCAGATTTGGGAGCAGATAGGGTTTCCCACAGATTTATCACGAGAGCCGGTGCAGAGGACATAGGCTATATTATCGGGCATTTTGCCATCGCCGGGGCGTAAGATGGTGTTAAATGGCCGAGTAGGCGCCAGTTGTCTTTCCATTTGCATGGAGGTGATCACATTCTTAAATTTATCATAGCCATAGCGAGGAATCTTCAAAGGATCGAATAGTTTGAAGCCACTGGCAACAACTACTGACTTGGCATTCACCAGATATTCTTGCTCTGTTTGTGTGAAGTCGATACAATTGGTAGGGCAGGCTTTTTCGCAAGCGCCGCAAAGGATACAGTTGTCAATGTCGATAGCAGCGGCACGAGGGCTGGCAATGCTAAATGGAATATAAGCAGCTTTTCTTCCTACCAGACCATATTGATATTCATCAGTAACACTCACCGGACAAGCTTCTTCACAAAGTTGGCAACCGGTACAATCTTCCACATGAACATAGCGTGGCCTTTGCATAATGATAGCTTCAAAACGATGCTCTTCTTTTTTAGTAATTCTTGTAGCCTCGGTTTCGGTAAGGATGGTAATGTTTGGATGACGAGCTATTTCCGATACCTTGGGTGTAGTGATACAGGCTGCGCAGTCTAAAGTAGGGAATACCTTGCTTAATAGTATCATCTTACCACCGATAGACCACTCTTTCTCTATCAATAACACTTGATAACCGATATTGGCTAGGTTGAGAGCCGATTCGCCACCGGCTATACCGCCTCCCACAACTAATACATCGTAGTCCAATATTTTCATAGGTTTCTTCATAATTTTTAGTTTGAAGATTGACTTAAATACTCTGTGAAACTTTTTACATGTTTAACGAAAGGTTCGCTACACACCGAGCAGATAGCAGCCATTTTCAGGCGAGCAGGATCCATGCCTTTGTCTTTCAACATTTGTTGGCAATTGCTCATTAGTTTTGCGGTTTTTTCAGTACAAGACTCA
>Ga0256913_10001719_pt1 | contig 11187 bp, 5 predicted proteins | sample Axial_MatmetaG_FD_185970 | JGI IMG/M metagenome (GOLD analysis project Ga0256913, IMG submission 185970) | Deep-sea worm associated microbial mat communities from Axial Seamount, Juan de Fuca Ridge, Pacific Ocean - Axial_Mat | ecosystem: Environmental > Aquatic > Marine > Oceanic > Microbial...
ATCTCCGACAAATTTATAAATACCCGGTTGATGAGGAATAACCGATGAATATTGTTCTTTGAATTCTTTTGCCGTCATTCAAGATTTTTTTACCAAAACAATGATATTGGCATCTCTTGTTTATTTCTTTGCTGCCCTTATCTTTGTTGTTTCATTGATCCAACAACCCACTTTGAATGTATCTCCAATCTTCAGAGTTCGTTGAAAGATATCTTCCACACTGGGCATAAATTTTTCGTATGCATTTATTAGTTTATTTGCTTCTTTTGAAACGGATGGATCTATTTTTTTAGCATATTTGAATTTATCAATAGCAGGCCAAGTAACTATCTGACTATCCCATCCTCTTCCCGGTCCACAAATCGGTCCGCTTGAAGCATAAAGTTTTCCTATAAGCAAGTAAGGTTCACCCCAATTGGATTTGAATTTTACTGCCTTCAATGCATATTTTCTTGCCATCGGAAAATTTTTCAAGTCTCTGTAATATATTTTTGCAATCATATACAGATATTTTGCCTTTTTATCTGCATCATCCGTTTTATTTACAAATTCTTCAAATGACCTGATAGCATCTCTAAATTTTCCTTCCGTATAATAATTGAATGCCTGACGTAATGGTCCCGGAGCAGGAGGAGCCACATAACAAGTTGTATTATGCAATTTTACCACCTCTGCATAATCCTGAGTATTCAGATCGCATTTTCCCCATTGCAATTTTCTATGAACCAGATTGACAATATCACAACTATCCATATTTTCCTCAAAAATCTTTAAATATTTGTTTTTATAATAATCGCATGGATAAAAGTTATCGATTCCTTCAAAATTATCAAGGAGATTGGGGGCATAATCGCTGATCATTTTCCATGCTTGACATTCCGTTCCCTTGCAATTGGAAGAACCGTAATCTATTGCATCAATAAGTATATTGGCATAATATTTTGTTTGGGCAGTATCAACTTTTCCCTTTCTAAAACGGTCATAAAGCATTTTACTAAATGGATTTATTACAAAATAATCTGATTTTTCTTTTTTGCCATCAACAGCTTTTGCAAAAAGATTAAAAATAGTATCCTCACTGACATCTCTGTTGAAATAATAATAAAAATCAAATGCTTTTCTTCCCAAAACATAAGCTTCATCTCCAAAGCATTCCATACGTTTATCATATATCCAATTGATAGAATCTATCCATCGTAAACGCTTTGAGGAATCTTTTTCCATATCATAATAATGCTTGAAAATCTTGATCCCATCATCAAAATGATACTTTACTCTACCGTTAGATCCAGGAGCTTTATGTACTGCATGTGTCCAATATTCATAAGCATTGTTCCACTCTTTGGTTTTAAGAAAACTGCGATATATTACAAATTCTCCTTTAATATCCTCTCCATCCACCAAATCACTAAACATAGTACAAGGCGTAGGTCTGGGACCTTTATTCACTTCCTGGGTATCAACTTTCACTGTTTCATCTTCTTCAACCTGCTCCTGAACCTTGGGAGAACAGGAAATAATCAACAAAGAAAAAACTGAAAACAGAATTAAAAATAATCTATTCATAATAGCAGTTTTAATCAAAAATTTGTTTTAAAAATATACAAATATATTCAAATTAAACGTATTTTTGATAAATTATCAATCAGATAAAATGAATTTTAACTTTAAATTAATAATAAGCTTTATATTTTTTTCTCTTTTATCCTGCACTAACAATAAAGATACCGGAGCATATAAAAGTATTTGGGGTGAAACCATGGGCACATCCTATCATATAAAGTACAAAGGAGATATTGATTTAAAAAGTAAAATAGACACTGAATTAATAGCAATTAATAATGAGTTATCCACTTATATCGATAGTTCAACCATATCAATATTTAATAGATCAGATACAGGTATAGTGATTTCCAAATCAAGCGGTATGTGGCAAAATATCATAAAAGCTAAAAAAATCCATAAGCTCTCAAATGGATATTATGATCCTACAGTTATGCCTTTGGTCAATTATTGGGGATTCGGTTATACGGGACATAAAAAACCGGATAGCATAGACAGTACTATAATAAATAAAATACTGACTAAGGTAGGATTTGATAAAATAGAATTGATTATAGTAAACAAAGATAGTATTTTGGTTAAGAAAAAAATACCGGGAGTGCAATTGGATTTTAGCAGTATTGCCAAAGGATATGGAGTAGATGTAATAGGACGGTTGATCCGGGACACGGGTACCAATGATTATCTTGTTGAAATAGGTGGTGAAATAGTAACATCAGGATTATCTCCATCAGGTAAAAAATGGGTTGTAGGTATCAATACACCAAGAGATAATGCAAAAACCAATGATTTGATTCTGGATATCGATATTTCGGATAAAGCTTTGGCGACATCAGGAAATTACCGCAATTTTTTCGATATTAACGGACACAAATACAGTCATACTATCAATCCGAAAACAGGATTTCCACAACGTTCCAATCTATTAAGCGTCTCAATTATAACAAAAGATTGTATGACCGCCGATGCTTTGGCAACTGCATGTATGGTATCTGGATTTAAATGGTCAAAGGATATTATTGAAAATAATGATTCAATTCAGGGAATTTTAATTTATCTGAACAATAATAAAGAAATGAAAGTATTTAATACATATAAAAACAATAAAAGTAATGATTAAATTCAATCTCAATCGTGATTTGGTATTTTTTGATGTAGAAACAACAGGATTAAATGTTTTAAGAGACAGAATCATCCAAATCGCACTGATAAAATATAAGAAGGACAGTGATGAACCTGAAGAATTGGAAATGTTAATAAATCCGGAAATACCTATTTCCGAGGAAGCAATGGCTGTTCACGGTATTAAACCGGAGGATTTAAGAAACAAACCTACTTTTTCTGAAGTAGCTGACAAAATTTATGACTTTATAGGTAATGCTGATCTGGCAGGATATAACTCAAATAGATTTGATATCCCGATGCTTATTGAGGAATTTGCCAGAGCAGGAGTAGATTTTGACATCGAAAAAAGAAGATTGATCGATGTTCAAAGGCTTTTTTACAAGATGGAACCGAGAACTTTGAGAGCAGCATATAAATTTTATGTTGGGAAAGAATTTGAAAATGCCCATGATGCTCTTTCCGATGTCAAAGCTACAGTTGATGTTTTAAAAGGTCAATTGCAAAAATACGAAAATGAAGATTTTGTTGACAATGACGGTAATATTATAGAAAAACCCGTTAAAAATGACATGCAGCAACTTCATGAGTTTACCAATGACCTGAAAATCGTAGATGTAACCCAAAGATTGAAATACGATTCCAATGGTGTTATAGTCTTCAATTTCGGAAAATATATAGGACAGCCGGTTGCAGAAACATTGATAAAAGACAAACAATATTTTAACTGGATATTGAATAAAGAATTTTCTCACCAGGTCAAAAAAATCGTAAAAAAACTGGTTAAGGAATATGAATCAAATAAAAAATAAACTTTTAGTTCTTTTTCTGCTTGTCAGCTTGTTTTCTTCATGCTATGAACACGAAGAAGGATGCAGGGATATCAACGCATTGAATTTTGATGTTGCAGCTGACAAAGACTGTGAAAATAATTGCTGCAAATATCCGGATGTATATATAAATTTCAGATTAACTAATGACAGCATTACAGTAGATACTAATACTATACTGGCAAATAATCTCAACGATACTATCAGAATAAAATATTTCAGAATGTATCTATCCGGATTCAAAATAATAAATACACATAACGATACACTTATATTATTGAATAAAATACAAACGGGAACTGATGAAGACGGAAAAACAGAGTACAAATATATCAATTTCACAGTTGCCAAAGTCAAGGCTAAATCCCAAACATATAATCTGGGTAATCTGACAAAACTTGACAATTATAACGAATTCATCTTTGATTTTGGTATTGATTCTTTGGTCAATCACAGCATTTTGGATAAAGTGAATATTTCAAATCCATTAAGCATTAAAGACAATGATATGTACATCAGCACGTCTTTAGGTTATTATTTTCTAAAAATGGAAATAGAAATGCCGGATAACACTATCAAATATGTTTATATTTCAGGAGACAAGTTTCAATCGACAATAAGCATTAATAAAGATTTGGATCTAAGAGAAAGAACGAATCATTATATTGATCTGGATCTTGATATTTCAAAATGGTTATTACCTGTTGATCTTAATAAAAAAGATGATGAATTAAAAGCTATTTTGCTGCATAATCTAAATAAATCAATGATCATACGCTAGATATTCAAAATTGAAAAGTGAATTTTCTATCAATTTTTTATTCAAAAAACAGCTTTTTCACCTTAATAATACAATTATTTACAAAAAAAACATACTTTTTTTTCATCACAAGTATAAAAAAAAATAATTATATTTTCACTTTAAATCTCCCATTACAATAATATATATATTTACACCATTGTCTATCTATTACTTACATCACCCAACCTATCATATTATATTTTTTTATATATTACATTGACTTATTTTTGTATTTGTTTTCAGGAAAAAACCGTCGTAATATTGTATTATGAAAAAATAAGATAAGCTGGTTTAAAGAAATCGGTAGTTATTTTTTAGATATGTTCATGGGATTATAATTTGTTAATAATAAGTTGTGCTTAAAAAGTACAACTTATTATTGACGAATTCCACAGAAAATTGAGATTGAGTTAAAATATATATACAGATTGAGTTATACAAGTAAAATTCGTTCTTTTTTGGTTTATTAAGTTCACTTGTTCATGGGATTAAAAAAAGATGTCTTAAAACAGTTTAAGACATCTTTTTTATTTTTAGTCTGTATTTACAAAAATAACCCACAATATTCTTATGATTTGCTTCATTAGTAATGCGGGTTAATAATCAGTTTACATCTTGGATTAACCGTGTAGAAACATTACCGACCACAATATAAATGCAGCGATTCCTGCCACATATCCCAATACTGCCAAAACTGTTACTTTTTTGAAATACCAAATAAAATCTATTTTTTCCATTCCCATTGCAGCAACTCCGGCAGCTGAACCGATAATCAACATGCTACCGCCGGTTCCGGCAGCATAAGCGATAAAGTGCCATAAATGATGATCGATAGGAAATGTGTACATACCCATGGTTGCTGCAACCAAAGGAACGTTATCTATAATAGCTGAGAAAACTCCCAAAATACCAATAACTATATATTGATTTGGAATCGAATGTTGAAGTACTGTTGCCAGATATTTCAATGTTCCCATATTTTCAGTAGCCAGAGTTTCCAGAGAAGCTACCGCTAATAAAATACCGAGGAAAAACAAAATACTGGAAAGTTCTATTCTTGATAGAGCTCTCAATCCCGAATACAAATGACGATTTTTATTATCAAAGTTTTCTTCAGGATGAATATATTCGGAAACCAACCAAACGATACCCAAACTAAACATCATGCCCAGATAAGGAGGCAAGTGAGTAATAGTCTTAAAAAACGGAACAAAAATAATCATTCCCAAACCTAAATACAGCATCACTTTACTACTCAACAATCTTTTACCGTCATCTTCATCAGATGGTGTTAAATCTCCTTTGAAAACAGGTAAAAGCGTAGCTATAAAAAACGGAACAATAAAACTGATTAATGAAGGAATAAACAATTCCATAATCAACCCGCCCGCGGTGGTTTTATTTCCAATCCAAAGCATAGTGGTGGTAACATCTCCTATAGGCGACCAAGCACCACCTGCATTAGCTGCAATAATAATCAAGGCGGCATACCAAAGTCTTTCCTTTTTGGAATGAATCAATTTCCTTAATAATGTTACAAGTACTATCGTTGCAGTCAGGTTGTCTATTACCGCTGATAAAAAGAAAGCAATAAAACCAACCATCCAAAGAAGTTTTTTCTTATTCTTTGTTTTAACATAAGATTTTAAAACTTCAAATCCTGCATGAAGATCAATAATTTCAACAATAGTCATCGCTCCCATAAGGAAGAACAATATTTCCGAAGTCTTCCCAAGATGATGCACCAGATTTGAAACAAATCCCTCATGGGCTTCTTCTCCCATAGCAATATTCCACAGGTGCTCATGAGAATCAACTATATCTAGAAGTCCGTTATTAAAACCCAAAGATAATAAAGACCACATTACTGCAGCCATCAATAAGGTAGGAACTGTCTTATCCAATTTTAATGGATGTTCCATAACAATAAGGCTATAACCTATCACAAAAGTCGCTATAATCGCTATTGATAACATATCTATTTATTTTAGTAAATTAAATTAATCGACAAAAATAGAAATTAGTATTTGAATATAAAATATTAAACAAAAAATATAAATAGATTATACTGATTAAAAATAAAAAAACGGGACACATATTTATATGTATCCCGAATTATAATCAACCTGTATTATTCTACAGTATTTTTTAATAACGTGAGTTTGATTTAATCTACTAATAAATTTTAATCATTTTCTTCACCTGATGCTTACCTTTAAACTCAAAATCTACAAACAACATACCGGAATATTTTATTTCATTTTTATCAATGGTAAAACTATTCATTCCTGCTTTACCTTTCAATTTTGATCTAAATAACAATCCGCCATATCCATTTGTAATCGTAATTTTAACATCACCATCTTCAGGTAACTCATATCTGAAATTAGTACTAAAAGACCATGGATTAGGTTCATTTTGATAAAGTACAAATTCTTTTGCACCTGAATTTCTAAATTCAAACAGTATTCCTTTTTCATTCTCTTTATCATCAAAAACAGCAATCGGAGTAATCTCACTATTAATCTCAATGAGATCTCCAATAAATCCACTTCTCTTGACTTCAAAAACAAACGAAAGCAGTTTACTGTCTTTTGATAAAATCAATCCTGAAGTTTTATTCCAACTGAGCGTCAATAGTCCTCTATCCAAATGTTTAATACCAAAATTATTATCATTCAGATTAAGAGATGCATTTTCAAAACCGGAATACTCAAGATATTCGGGATTAAAACTTACCGTGAATTGAATACCCTCGATATTCATTTCATCAGCTGAAATAAGTGGAACATTGACTACTTCATCTTTATTCACAAATCTATTATCTGAATACAACTCGACAAACTCTGAATTTCTGTTTTCAAGTACCATTCTAGAATTAGCCAATGCGGAATTATTAACGTCTCCTATTTTAACTCCGACAAATCCGAGTTTAATGATCTTATTTAAGTTTTCAACATATATCTCCTGCGAATAATCTTTGTAAAACGGATTATTTACATTTTCAAACTTATAAGATGCATCTATAAACTTCCAACTGTTATTATTAAGAAATTCTGCTTCATCACCTAATATCACTTTTCTCAAATGAAGAATATCCGAAGCAGATATTTTATTATTATTATCAATATCAGCAGCTATTATCTTATATGGAGAATCCAATTTAGAGATCCCGAGAATATGTTTTTGAATATATATAATATCAGCAGTACTAACCCCATTCAGCACATCGTTGTTTTTCACAGGTTTGATAGAATAATAACCGTTGTTATACAGAGGCATAAATGCAAATTCTCCTGCAACATTAGTTGATTTTTGCATATTCCCATCTCCATCCAACTGTACTTCTGCATTTTCCACACCTTCATTATATTCTGTTAAAATAACACCTTTAAGCCCTGAAATCAGGTTTCCACTACAAAAACCATTTGGATCTTCTATTTTAATATCTGATTCACAAGAATCTATTAAAACTCCATTTTGATCAAATTTATAAACTGGTGTTAGATGATTATCATCTACATCAGAACAATAAAATACAATACTATCCAATGCCGGATCTGTATTTGAAAATGACATATCGGCACAATCAGGCACAGCAGTAGTTACTTGATCGACATATACAATAACACTATCTCCCTCCTGAATATAAAATGTTCCCTTAACACAATACGAAGGAAATTCGACTTGCAGATTGTATGTGTGCGTTGAATTGTTACCACATTGATCTGTAGCGGTAATTGTTATATTCCACACACCACCCGGATAATAACCTGAAGCATCAGCACTATTCGGATCATCGGCATACGGAGAATCGTTCGTAACAACAACATTTGGGTCACAATCTTCCACATATCCGAATAAATCCACATATACATTTTGACATTCATCATTTGTAACCTCAACCAATGTATCGGATGGGCCGTAAATAACAGGTGCTATCGTATCGATAACTATAATCAATTGAGTATCCACATAGATTCCTGTTGCAGGATCCATATCATATTGACATGAATCCACGACTGTCCATATCCTTTGAATAGTATCATTACATTCACTATCCGGTGTCAAATCAGTATCCTCATAATCTACGGTTATATCTGAACATTCTGCATCACTTGTGTCCAAAATAGGAAAACTATTAATCGAATCAGGATCTATGGAATTACAATTTTCAACATATACCGTATCTGCGGGCCAGGTAATATCTTCTTCTCCGAAATTATCTGTTGCTTCAATTGTTATCAATTGTGTACACATTGATGTATTCCCACTAGGATCAGATATCTGGAAATTCCTTGCTATAAATCCGGCTCCACAATTATCAATACTCTTCACATCGGTTTCGGTATAATTTTCTCCTTGAGAACAATTATCATAAATAATAGGTTCACCAAATTCATCTATATAATATTCCTCCTCAGGAACATCTGAACAAGAGATTGTAGTATCATTAGGACATTCTATAGTTGGTGGTATTGTATCCAATGGAATTATTATTCCTGTACACTGACTTGAGTTTCCACTTTTATCAGTTACTGTCAAAGTAAATTCAACAGGTATTCCAGCATCATTACAGTAAAATGTATCCGGCTCTACTTCCAAACTGATATATCCGCATTGATCACTACTTCCGTCATCAACACTTTGTCCGTTAACTACAGCCATTCCGGTATCATCAAGATAGATATCCAATGTATCAACAGCGTTACATATAGGCGCTATTGTATCCAAAACAGTGATATCAGCCTGACAAGTTGAGGTATTGTTGTTATTATCAGTTAAAGTTACCGTTACTACCTGAACAGTATCAGTTTGAGTACAATCAAATGTATCATCACTAAGCATAGTATCTACAATCTCACCACAAGGATCATAACTTCCATTATCTATATTTGAAAAATCCAATGTGGCTATACCATTATCATCCAAATACACGTCGGCATCATGAATCAGACATACTGGCGCAATAGTATCTATGACAGTTACAATTGCATCACAAGTATCGCTATTGCCCGTTACATTATCTATAACAATCAGCTGTACAAGATTTTCTCCCAGATCATCACAATTAAATGTATCGGGCTCAGCTATCAGAGTAATATCATCAGAACCGCCACAACCACCATCTCCTGAATAAATATCGTAAGGATCTAATACACCAAAACCATTTTCATCAAGATACAAAATAGTATCATGAGTCATACAAAGCTGTGTAACTGTATCCAAAACTATAGCTACTCCGGAGCATTCACTTATATTATTACTTGCATCCGTAACCGTTAATACAAATATAACCGTATCATTAACATCACTACAAGTATATGTATCCGGATCAACGCTAAAACTGATATCTCCACACTGATCCGAACTGCCATTATCAACATCTGAACCATTTATCGTCACAGTTCCGGTTTCATCAACATACAATATAATAGTATCAACCGCATTACATTGTGGCGCTATTGTATCCAAGACAGTGATATCAGACTGACAAATCGAAGTATTATTGCTATTATCAGTCAAGGAAACAATAACAGTTTGTATATTACCTACATCGGTACAATCAAAATTCTGATCACTTAAAGATGCCGTAAAGTTACCGCATTGGTCATTACTGCCATTATCTATATCTGAGAAAATAATAGAAGCATCTCCATTATCATCTAAATAAACCGTATAATCATTTACCAGACAATTAGGAGCAATGGTGTCTAAAACGGTAACTATTGCATCACAGGTGTCGCTTTCACCGGTAACATTATCCGTAACTATCAGCTGTACGACATTTTCCCCTATATCATCACAATAAAATGTATCGGGTTCTGCTACCAACGAAACGTCATTTGAACCACCGCATCCTCCTGATCCTGCATAAATATCATTTGGATCCAACACCACTTCTCCGTTTTCATCCAGATAAATAGTTGCATCTTGTGCATTACACAATTGTGTAATAGTATCTACAACAGTAATTATTGCAGAACAAAAACTTTGATTACCACTGCTATCAGTCACAATCACTTCAACGGCATTTTCTCCTATATCATCACAATTAAAGGTATCAGGATCAACACTTATTGATTCGATTCCACAATTATCAGTTGATTCCGAACCGATTTCTTCACCTGTTATGGTAGCCATTCCGTTTACATCCAAATATATAGTAGTATCTTTCGCCTGGCAAACAGGAGCGATTGTATCCGACACTGTTATTTCCGCTTCACAAATAGAAATATTGCCACTTGGATCAATCATAGTTACTACAACACTCTGTGTACTTGCCATATCAAGACAATCAAAGTCCGAATCACTCAAATCAATATCGGAAATAATTCCGCATTGATCGTTACTTCCGTTATCGATATCCTCAAAACCAATAGATATATGGCCGTTATCATCCAAATACACAGTCTTATTCTGAACCAGACAATTAGGAGCAATTGTATCTAGAACAGTAACTATCGCATCACAAGTATCACTCAACCCCGTATTATTATCCGTTACTATAAGCTGTACGGTATTTTCTCCTATATCATCACAATAAAATGTATCGGGTTCTGCTACCAGCATTACATCATTTGATCCACCGCATCCCCCGGATCCTGCATAAATATCCTCAGGATTTAAAACAACTTCTCCGTTTTCATCCAGGTAAATAGTCGCATCTTGTGCATTGCACAGCTGAGTAAGAGTATCAATAACAGTAACTACTGCTGAGCAAGTACTTTGATTACCACTATTATCTATCACCACAATATTCACATTATTATCTCCCAAATCTCCGCAATCAAAATTATCAGGATCAACGTTTATCGAAGAAATACCACAATTATCTGTTGACCCGGATGCTACAAAACTACCATCTAT
>Ga0256913_10001720_pt1 | contig 11182 bp, 8 predicted proteins | sample Axial_MatmetaG_FD_185970 | JGI IMG/M metagenome (GOLD analysis project Ga0256913, IMG submission 185970) | Deep-sea worm associated microbial mat communities from Axial Seamount, Juan de Fuca Ridge, Pacific Ocean - Axial_Mat | ecosystem: Environmental > Aquatic > Marine > Oceanic > Microbial...
TTTTTCATAGCAGATGTTTTTTGAGCATCAAAGATACTTTGTTTTATGAAATGTAACCGGCTAATTTTTTACGGCAAAACCAGGCAGAGAGGATGTGTATGATTTTTGATTTTTGATTTTTGATTTCTGATTTTTGATTTTCCCGTCCGGTAGGTTTGAGGTTTAAAGTTTGAGGAACCGCGAAGACGCAAAGGCGCAAAGAAAACCTTTTCGGTTGCTTGTTGCTCGTTGCTTGTTGCTGGTCGGTTCAAGGTTTGGAGGTTCAAAGTTTGAAAGTTTAAGGTTTGAGGAACCGCGAAGACGCAAAGGCGCAAAGTAAACCTTTTCGGTTGCTTGTTGCTCGTTGCTTGTTGCTGGTCGGTTCAAGGTTTGGAAGTTCAAAGTTTGGAAGTTTGATTCAATGAACCGCGAAGACGCAAAGGCGCAAAGAAAACCTTTTCGGTTGCTTGTTGCTCGTTGCTTGTTGCTGGTCGGTTCAAGGTTTGGAGGTTCAAAGTTTGGAAGTTTGATTCAATGAACCGCTAAAACGCAAAGGCGCAAAGAAAACCTTTTCGGTCGAACTAAGGCTTGCGTCCCGATAGTTATCGGGAGGAGTCCGGAAAGGTTGAGAAGTTTCAGGTTTGAATGTTCAAAGTTTGGAGGTTTGAACCGCGGAGGCGCTAAGGCGCGATGAGAACCTTTTCGGTTGCTTGTTGCTTGATGCTAGATGCTCGTTTGACCCTCCCGAACAACCCATCGTCATTCCGAAGGAGGCACGACTGAGGAATCTCCCGGGCATCAGCCTGCCCTTTAGGTAAAAGGTAATTTGGTTGTCAATAGCGGGGGATTCCCGCCTGCCGGCAGGGTAGGCCTCCTCCTTCGTCGTCGGAATGACGGGAGTGGTGACGGAGTGAAGAAGAAAGAAGTGGTTGTCGAAATGACGTGTTGGGCTGTTACCCCTACCGCAAGCCCCATCGTCATTCCGAAGGAGGCACGACTGAGGGAGCTCCCCGGCACCAACCTGCCCTTGCAGTAAAAGTGAGTTCAATCGTTTATTGCAGGGGATTCCCGCCCGTACCGAACGGTACGTTCGGGCGGGTCTCGGTCGTTCCTCCCTCGAAATGACGGGTAATATAAATGAACGACTTAGTTTTGGGATTTTTAATTGGGAATTTTTGGTTGAAGATTTATGATTTTTGATTTGCCCAAACGCCAAACACTGAACGCTAAACGCTGAACGCTCAACTCCAGGCACTCCAAATTTTAGGCACTTTTGATTTTTGATTGCAGATTTATGATTTATGATTTTTGATTTGCATGCCCCTAAATGAAGAATTATAAGGAGGCACGACCGAAGCCCAAACGCCAAACACTGAACGCTGAACGCTCAACTCCAAGCACTTTAGCACACTTTATGATTGTAGATTTTTGATTTTTGATTTGCCTGCCCGTCCGGCAGGCGGGCCTGCCCCATCCGCAAACCTCAACGTCATTCCGAGGGAAGCGAACCCGAAAGCTTTCGGGGAGCGACGAGGAATCTCCTGAGCACTCGCCTGCCTTTGCAGTAAAAGGGAATTCTGTTATTCAAAGTAGGGGATTCTTCCTCCCTACGGTCGTCAGAATGACGGAGAAAGAAAAGCGGTCATCGAAATGACGACGTAATTAGAATGAACGCCGTAGTTTTGAAATTTTGGTTTTTACTCCAGGCACTCCAAACTTTAGCGCACTTTATGATTGCAGATTTTTAATTGGAGATTTCTGATTTATGATTTGCCTGACGGCTGTTCAAGGTTTAAATGAACGCCGTAGTTTTGGATTTGTTTATTTTAAAATTGGAATTTACCCGCCTGCCGGACGGGCAGGTTTGAAATTTGATGCTTGAAATTTGGAATTTACTCTAAGTACTCCAAACTCTAGCGCACTTTAGGCACTCCAAACTTTTCAACCTATGTTTTTCTTTTTTTCTTTTTGGCAGCGGGGAACAAAACATTGTTTAATATCAAACGGTAACCTGCCGAGTTGGGATGAAGGTTTAAGTCGGTGGGAGGGTCGCCGATGCGGTGCTGATAATCTTCCGGGTCGTGGCCGCCGTAAAAGGTCCAAAAGCCTTTTCCCATTTCACCGTGAATATATCTTGCCTCGTGTGCCGATTTCAGTTCACCCATAATAGTTACGTTGGATTTTAACAGGTTTTCGTTAAAAGCGGTGGTTTGACCCATAAACCCTTTGATGATTTTTTTATGATCCTGTGTCAGCATGGCGGGAATAACATCCCATTTGGCCGAAAAATCAAACAGTGTGAAATAGTCGTTTTTTTGATTAATGCTGCGTGGCCGGGTATAAGTTACATCGATGTTTGATATTTCGTATTCTGCCGGGTTGGTAACAATCTTAAAGTCTTTAAAGGCAAAACAGGGTGTATAATCAAGTTTTTGTTGTGCGTTCGGGTCCATGGGGTCGCCATCAAACATAACATCACAAATATCGGTATTACGGGCAGCCAGTGCCACATCGTAGCTGTCGGTGGCCGAACACATGGCAAACAGGTATCCGCCGCCCAATACAAACGCTCTTATTTTTTCGGCAACAGCGAGTTTAAGTTTTGATACCTTTTTAAATCCCAGTTTATGAGCCGTTTCTTCGGCAGCTTTAACGTTTTCCTGATACCATGGGTAGTTATGATATCGCGCCCAGAATTTACCATATTGGCCGGTAAAATCCTCATGATGGAGATGGAGCCAGTCGTAAGTGGGCAGCAAATTTTCCAGCACCTCTTCGTCGTACACCACATCGTAAGGAATTTCGGCATAGGTAAGTACCAGAGTAACGGCATCGTCCCACGGTTGTTTGTTTTTTGGCGAGTAAACCGCAATTCGCGGAACCTTGTTAAGTTTAACAATTTCCATGTTGATATCAGGGCGGGCAATCTCCTGCCTGATGGCAGTTGCCCGGGCATTTGAAACAACCTCAAAACTTACATTACGTACGATGCACTCATTTTCAAACGACTGGTGGTACTGAATAAGATAACTGCCCCCCCGGTAATTTAACAGCCACTCCACCTCAACTCCTTGTTGCAACACCCAAAAGGCAATGCCGTAACTTTTAAGATGATCGGTTTGTGTGTTGTCCATGGGGATCAACAACCAGGTGGCCCGTACCTGTATGGTTAACAACAGAAAAAAAAGTGCAATGTACGATTTGAATCTCATATTATAATTTACCCTTTGTATTGGTAAGGTGATTGAAAAATATTTTATCCAACTCAGTTAAAAACCGGTTTACAAAAGTAGCAAAGAATATTACTTTAGGTTGAAAATGGTTTTAATCTTAACGATTGTTTCATTTGATATTTTCCCGTTAAGCAATTCAACGGCATGTAAAATGTTTTTTTGCGTATGTTGGTTTTCTGTTAAACGAAAAATGTTTTTTTCTGCTGTGGGCAAAATGGTGTTTTGCGGATAATCTTCTTCCTGCAGCTTTTCGCCGGGCCTGACTCCGATAAATTTAACAGGGATATCTTTTCCCGATTCTGCAATCATTTTTTCTGCCAGACGGATGATGGGCGTGGAGGGTTTGTTGTTTATAAACAGGTCGCCATGATTTCCGTTTTGTAACACAAAAAGCAGATCTTTTGCAGCCTGACGAGGCGTAATAAATTTACGGGTCATCCTTTTGTCGGTAATGGTAATGGCTTTATTTTCGTGAATCAGACGCTTGAAAATCAGCGTAACGGCACCCGGACTGTCGATTACGTTGGGCAATCGTATGGAGATGGTTTCGGGTGGTGCTTCCATGCTTTTTATGTATGCTTCCGTTAAATATTTGGTTACGCCGGTAACTCCTTTGGGATTGCGTGCAAAATTGGAAGAGACGTACAAAAAGCGTCCGGCATTAAATTGTTTGGCCGGTTTTAACAACTCAAGGGTTCCGAAAAAATTTGCTTTAACCGTATCTTCCGGATTTTCTTCCCCCTGTTTAAAACGGGCAATCGCCGCAAGGTGAATAATGTCGTTGGGGTTGTGGGTTGCAATTATCCGGTTGTATTTTTCGGGTTGCATCAGGTCGGCGTTAACAAAAACCAAACGGCCATCCTTGCTGAACAATTGTTGTTTGACCGGTTGATGATGACAGCAAACAATAATTTTTTGATAAAGATTATGCTCCAGTAAATGGTTTACCAGATATCTTCCCACAAATCCGCATGCTCCGGTTATCAGTATGCTATTTTCGTTATTCATACCTAAGCGCTTTTGATGGCGATACCCTGTTAATGTACCAGGTGGGTATGAGCATAATCAGCAGGCTAATAATAACAACTCCGAGGTTTAATAAAAAAAACTGCGGCAGGTGCAACTCCACCGGAACGTAGTCAACGTAATAGGATTGCGGATCGAGATGGAAAATGCGGAATTTAAGCTGGATAAAATAAAACAACATCCCTATGATGTTTCCCCAAAGCATCCCTTTGGCAACAATGTAAGTTGACCTGATAAGAAATATCCGTCCGATACTTTTGTTGGTGGCACCAAGTGCTTTTAACAGGCCCACCATCGATGTACGTTCAATAATAAGGATTAACAAAGTGGATATCATAGTAATTCCGGCCACCAATATCAGCAAAACAAGTATAACCACCACATTCATATCCAACAGGTCGAGCCAGTTAAAAATTTGCGGATAAAGCTCTTTGGCCGTAATAATATTAAGGTCGTAAGGAATGTTATGATAGATATTATCGGCGGTTTGTTTCATCAGCTCAGGCTCTTTTAAAAGTATTTCAACCGTTCCGGCGCTGCCCTGTTCCCAATTGTTCAGCCTGGCCACCACATCAAGGTCGCCTATAATCAGGTTTCCGTCAAAATCTTCAAGCCCCGTATTGTAAATGCCGCTGACAATAAATTTGCGGCCTCTTGCAGTGCTGTTGTTGCTGACAAACCAAATTCTAACGGCATCGCCGGTTTTAAGATTCAGTTTATCCGCCATCATTTTCGATATAAGCACTTCGTAATCTTTTTTAACGGTTAGTTTCGGAAGCCGGCCTTTAACAAGACTCTTTTTCAGAAAATCCCACTGATAGTTTTCGCTAACGCCTTTTAATACAATTCCCTGAATTTGATCGGATGTTTTGAGCACACCGCCTTTTTGTGCTGTAAACTGAACATGTTTAACATTTGGAACCGCATCCAGCGATTTAATAAATTCGCGGTTAATATCCAACGGCGGTTCTTCCAGCGATTGATTGTTGTCGAAAGGTTTTATTTGCAAATCGGCCGTAAAACCTGTAACCTTGTTGCTTACCGAATGTTTAAACCCTATAACAATGGCAACGGAAGCAATCATTAATGAAAGTCCCAGTGCAATACTGATGTATGATATCTTTATTACCGGTTGCGAAAAAGAGCTGCCTTTTCCGGTAACAAGATGACGTGCTATAAAATATTCAAAATTCAACGGATACCTCTTTTTGCAATGAAAGTTTCGGTTACTTTGCAAAGGTAAACTATTACGGATAATTCAGTAATTTCATTCTTATGAAGATTAATTCGGGATTTTTCAGAATGATAAAAGCCGTATTTACGGTTTTCGTCATTTTTTCTTTTCACAGCATATTGCCCGCCCAAAACATTGAACCGGTGTTGACCGAATATAATATGATTACTCCGGGAGCCGCCCGTTATGACAAATATGTACCTCAAACGGAAAATAAAAAAACGGCATTGCTTGTTAATCATGCTTCATTGGCTGACGGTAAACATATTGTTGATGTATTGCTGGCAAAAGGGGTTAATGTTGTAAAAATTTTCAGTCCCGAACACGGTTTTAGAGGCGGAAAAGATGCAGGCGAGCAGTTTGAGGAGGATAAAGACCCCTCTTCGGGGTTGCCCGTAATATCGCTTTACGGTAAACACAAAAAACCAACGACCGAAGAGTTAAAAGATGTGGATGTTTTGATTATCGACCTTCAGGATGTGGGGGTGCGGTTTTACACGTATATTTCCACCATGAGCCTTGCCATGGAGGCATGTGCCGAAAACAATGTAAAGGTTATTGTTACCGACCGGCCTAACCCCAATGCCTTTTACATCGACGGTCCCGTGTTAAAGAAGGCGTACAGCTCGTTTGTTGGAATGCACCCGGTTCCGGTGGTTTACGGAATGACCATAGGGGAATATGCCGAAATGGTAAATGGTGAAGGCTGGTTGAAAAACGGTGAAAAATGCGATTTAACAGTTGTTCCCATGAAAGGATACCGTCGCAATATGATTGTTAAGTTGCAGAAAGCACCGTCGCCCAATCTGCCCGACTGGCGGTCGGTTTACCTGTACCCTTCGTTGTGTTTTTTTGAAGGAACGGTTGTTTCGGTGGGAAGGGGAACGCAATATCCTTTTATGGTTTACGGACATCCACGGTTACCGTTTGCCGATTTTTCGTTTTTGCCCCAAAGTATTCCGGGGAAAAGTAGATATCCGAAACTTGAAGGTGAGGTTTGTTACGGGCAATATCTTGCAGGTTATGCCGAGAATTACGCCCGTAATCCTGTGGGGATAAACTTATCGTGGTTGATTTCGTCGTACAAGTACCTTTCACCCGGGATGAAATTTTTTAACAACTATTTTGATAAACTTGCCGGAACCGACGAGCTAAGGAAACAAATTACGGAAGGAAAATCGGAACAGGAGATACGTGAGTCGTGGAAACCTGCGCTGGATGATTTTTTAAAGATAAGGCGTAAATATTTAATCTATAAATAAAAAAGGCCGTGTTGTAAAACACGACCTTTTATGGAAACAGTTTAATACCTACTAAACTGCGAGTGCAAGTCTTTTAAATGCCGTTACGGTTAAATCGGCATCTTTGCTTTTCAGGTAATCGCCAACGCTTTGTTTGCTGTCTTTAATAAAAGCCTGGGCAAGCAGTGTGTTTTCTTTAAAGAATTTGTTGAGTTTACCCATGGCGATTTTTTCGAGCATGGCTTCGGGTTTACCTTCCTGGCGTGCCTGTTCCATACCGATTTCGATTTCGCGTTGTTTTACATCTTCCGGAACATCGTCTTTGCTAATGGCTACAGGGTCCATGGCAGCAATTTGCATGGCCACATCTTTACCTGCTTCGTCAAAATCACCGGCTTTATTAAAAGCAACGATTGAAGCAATGCGGTTTCCGTTGTGGATGTATGCGTAAACGCTTTCGCCTTCAACAACCTGATAGTTACCCAGCTGGATTTTTTCACCGATAACACCAGTTTTTTCGATGATGGTGTCGGCTACGGTACGTCCGTCCAGTTCCATTGCATTCAGCTCATCTGTATTTTTGGCTTTATTGGCAACGGCAAGGTCGAGAACCGATTTAACGTAATCAATAAAATCCTGGTTTTTGGCAACAAAGTCGGTTTCGCAATTGATCATTACGGCAGCAGCGAATTTTTTATCATCGCTTACTTTGGCAAGAACAACACCTTCACCGGCTTCACGGTCGGCGCGTTTAGCGGCAACTTTTTGTCCTTTTTTTCTGAGAATATCAATGGCTTTCTGCATATCACCTTCGGCCTCCTGGAGTGCTTTTTTGCAATCCATCATTCCGGCTCCGGTGGCCTTTCTCAGTTCGTTTACTTCTTTGGCAGTTATTTTCATTTTAAACTATCTTTAACAAATTATTAATTAAGCTTTTTTAGCTACGGTTTTTCTCGGTCTTTTTTTCTCGGTTTTTTTCTCTTCACCGGTTTCGTCGGCAGTTTCCTCTTTTTTAGCTGCGGCTTTTTCTTCTTTGGCGTTATTTTCGGCAGCTTTTTTCTCGCGGGCCATTTTTCTTTCGGCCAAACCTTCGGCGATGGCCTGGGTAGCAGCGTTAACGATCAAAGCAATTGATTTTGATGCGTCATCGTTGGCAGGTATCGGGAAGTCGATTAAAGTGGGGTCGGAGTTGGTGTCAACCAGAGCAAAAGTGGGGATATTGAGTTTGCGTGCTTCGGCAACGGCAATGTTTTCTTTGAGGATATCAACAATAAACAGTGCGGCCGGCAAACGGCTCATATCGGCAATGCTTCCAAGGTTTTTCTCCAGTTTGGCTCTTTCACGGTCAATTTGTAATCTTTCGCGTTTTGAAAGGTTTGTCCACGAACTGGTGGTTTTCATCTTGTCGATGGCAGTCATTTTACGAACTGCTTTACGAATGGTAGCAAAGTTGGTTAACATACCACCGGGCCAGCGCTCGGTAACGTAGGGCATGTTTACTTTTTTTACCGATTCGGCAACAATATCTTTTGCCTGTTTTTTGGTGGCAACAAAAAGGATTTTACGTCCTGATTTTGCAATTTGTTTTAATGCTTTAAGAGCATCGTCCAGTTTAGCCTGGGTTTTGTAGAGATCAATAATGTGGATTCCGTTACGCTCCATAAAAATATAAGGAGCCATGTTAGGATTCCATTTGCGCCTGAGGTGACCAAAGTGTACACCGGCATCAAGCATTTCTTCAAATGATACTTTAACCATGGTTTAATTTTTAAAATTTGTTTACATTCACTAAAAACAATTGCTGAATAGTCCTGCTTTGCAGCAGAAGTTTCAGCAATTTGGATACTAAACTCATTCCGATAACAGGGAAACTTTTAACGTTTACTGAACTGGAATTTCTTACGAGCTTTAGGCTGACCGGGTTTCTTACGTTCAACCATACGCGGGTCACGTTTAAGTAATCCGTTTTCTTTTAATATTCCGCGATATTCGGGATCAATTTTAATAAGCGCTCTTGATAAGGCAAGACGGAGTGCTTCGGCCTGACCTTTTACACCGCCACCTGTAAGGTTTACTTTTACGTTGTATTTGCCAACAGTATCGGTAAGCAGGAAAGGCTGTTCAACAATGTATTGCAAGGTGCCTGTTGTGAAATACTCTTTGTAGTCGCGTTTGTTAACAACAATTTTGCCGTCACCTTCCGAAAGGTAAATTCTGGCAATAGCGGTTTTTCTTCTTCCTAATGTGTTTACAACTTCCATCTCTTGACTTATCTAATTGATTTTAAATTTATTTTCTTGGGCTTTTGAGCTTCGTGAATATGTTCCGAACCGGCAAATACATGCAGATTTCTGAACAATGCACTGCCCAGTTTGTTTTTAGGAAGCATACCTTTAATGGCTTTTTCCACCATAGCGGCAGGTTTTTTTGCCATTAATTCGGCAGCACCCGTAATTCGCTGTCCGCCCGGATAACCGGTGTGACGAATATACTTTTTCTGATCCCACTTGTTACCTGTAAGCCTGATTTTGTCGGCGTTAATGATAATTACATTATCACCACAGTCAACGTGAGGGGTGAAATTGGTTTTATATTTTCCGCGAAGGAATTTGGCGGCAACAGAGGCAAGTCTTCCTAAAACTTCGTTTTCCGCATCGATCAATATCCATTCTTTATTGACCGTTTCTTTGTTTGCGCTAACCGTCTTATAACTTAATGTGTTCATCTAATTAATTGTTTTCTAAGCATTTTGATTGCCTGGATGAAAATCGGGGTGCAAAGATAGAAACCTTTTTTGTAACTGCAAAAAAATCAACACTATTTTGTTGAAAAAAAGAAGATTTCAAAACAGGGAACAACTTTACCGGTTCATATTGGCATTTTCCATTCAGCAGAAGGTGTGTCATCTGTCGTTGCATATACCTTTCCTGCGTTCAGATGCGCTATTTAACTACGGTTACCGTTCCTTTTTCTTCAATGGGTTCGTCCAGCAGCGTGGTGGCATGAATAACATATACATAGGTGCCGCCAGGCACATCGGCTGCATCCCATTCGTCTTCCAGGTTGTTCGATTCGTAGATTAGTTTACCCCATTTTGAATAGATCTGAAGCAGATATTTGTTAACACCAAATCCGGTTACTTTAAAGGTGTCGTTAAGTCCGTCGCCGTTGGGTGTAAAGGCATTGGGGACAAATACGGCAAAGTCGGGATAAACCGTTATTTCGTACGAACAGGTGTCTTCACAAGTATGATTTGTTACCACGGTTAAGGTTACATTATACGTGCCTGTTTCCTGGTAAGTGTGTACAGGATTTGCATCGTTCGATGTTTGGCCGTCCTGAAAATCCCATTCATAATTTAACGGATCGTTACCGGTTGAACCATTGGTAAAGCTGATGGTGGCCTCTTTCAGGATTGTCTCTTCGGGGTTGGCCGTAAAAGCCGCCTCGGGAGTATCAAATACTTTGATTAACGCTGTACGTTCAACCGATGAACGGCAATCGCCGTCGCTGGTTACGGCAAGTGATACGGTATAATCGCCATCTTTATCGAAGGTAACGGTGGGATTTGGCGAAGTGCTGGTTCCATAGTTTTGGAAATACCATTCATAGCTCACAAAACCGCTGGTATTGGTGGATGTATCGGTGAAATCAACTTTTAAGGGTTCGCATCCTTCAACAGGTTCGGCCGTAAAACCCACTATGGGTGTCGGCATTACCTCAACGGTTTGTTGCTCTGTATTGCTGGCACATCCCGATTCTTCAACGGTTAAAGTGATGTTTTTTGTTCCGGTGACAGCCCATTGAACATCAATGGGGCCGGCTCCCGAACCGGTGTTAATCTGTCCGTCGGCAAAATCCCAGGTATAGGTTGCATTGGAAGACGCATTTCCCGTATAAATTACCTGGAAAGGTGCGTTTTGACATACTTTTGGGCCTTCGGTTTGGAAATCGGCCAGCAGTTGCGGTATCACCACAATGGTTTTGGTTATGGTGGCCGGACAATCAAACCCGGTGGCAACGGCCGACAAGGTATAAGTAGTAGTTACCAGCGGCGAAACCGTTATTGATAAGTTGTTTTCCTGACCTGCAAGCGACGGGTCGGCAGGATTGGCACTCCATGTTGTGGAAATATCACTGCCAACGGCATCAATGGTAACCTGCTCACCATAACAAACAGTGTCTTTCGTGCCGGACACATCAACTTCAGGTACCGGTTTTACAAACAGTTTCATGGAATCTTCGGCCACACAACCGTGATTGTCGGTTACCATTACTATATAGGTGTATTGTGTTTGCTGGTTTGGGGTAACGGTCGGGTTGGGAAGCGAATCCTGTCCGTTGGTAAATAAAGAGGTGTCGTAAGGAACGGACGACCAAACATATTCGGTACCTCCCGAAGCCTGAAGCTGGAAAGAGAGGCCTTTGCACACATCTCCGTCGTTTCCGGCATCGGCATTGGGTAAAGC
>Ga0256913_10001721_pt1 | contig 11175 bp, 9 predicted proteins | sample Axial_MatmetaG_FD_185970 | JGI IMG/M metagenome (GOLD analysis project Ga0256913, IMG submission 185970) | Deep-sea worm associated microbial mat communities from Axial Seamount, Juan de Fuca Ridge, Pacific Ocean - Axial_Mat | ecosystem: Environmental > Aquatic > Marine > Oceanic > Microbial...
ATATCTTAAACGATTCACACTCTTTGGCGAATGCATATTTGAAATGTATATTCAAACATCGTTTAACATATATCAAGTTTTTTCTTATATTATTAAATTCTTTTTATTTCTTCCCAAAAACTTTAAAAACGACTCACTATAAACAAAACCTATGACAAGAATAGCAGTAGTTGATAATACAAAACTAAAAGATGACCAAATTAAATCACATATCATAAATATTTGTCCAGTCAACAGAACAGGGAAAGAATGTATTTTCTTAAATGAATCAAACAAGCTTATAATAGCTGAAAATCTATGTATAGGTTGTGGTATTTGTACTAAACCTGCACCAGATGCTGTTCATATCATTAACTTACCTGAAGAATTAGAAAAAGAAGCCATTCATAGATATTCTGAAAATGGCTTTAAATTATACAACCTACCTATCCCTATATTTGGAAAAACTGTTGGTATACTTGGTGTAAATGGTATTGGAAAATCTACTGCAATTAAAGTTTTAGCTGGTATTTTAAAACCTAATTTTGGGAAAATTGGGAAAGAAGCATCATATGAAGAATTAATTCAACATTTTAAAGGAACAGAAGCTCAAATATTTTTTGAAAAACTAAAAAACAATGAAATTACTCTTAGTTATAAACCTCAGCAAGTAGAAGCAATCCCTAATTTGCATAAAGGAAGTGTAAGAGAATTATTACAGTTAACTATCGATAACGAAAAAGAAAAACTTAAAAATAATAATAAAGAATACAAAAAACCTAGATTTACTATTGAAGAGATATGTAATAAGCTAGAAATATCAAAAGTATTAGATTCAACAGTTGATAAAATATCAGGTGGTGAATTACAAAGAACTGCAATTGCTGCAACTGTATTAAAAAATGCAAATTTATATATCTTTGATGAACCGACATCTTATCTTGATATCAAACAACGTATGAAAATAAGTCAATTCATAAAAGATTTAGCAGACGAACACACTGCTGTAATAGTTGTAGAACACGATCTTATTATTTTAGATTATATGACTGACTTAGTGCATATGATGTATGGTAAAGAGAATGTATATGGTATTGTTGGTCAACCAAAAACTACAAAAAATGGTATTAACATTTATCTATCTGGATTTTTAAAAGAAGAAAATATTAGATTTAGAAATTATCCAATTAAATTCGAACAACACATTGCTGAAGAAAAAGAAGATACATCAAAATTATTAGAATGGACTAATATTAAAAAAACTTTAGGTAAATTTACATTAAATGCAAAAAATGGTAAATTAAATGAAGAAAGAGTTGTTGGTGTCCTTGGAGAAAATGGAATTGGTAAAACTACTTTTGTAAAAATGCTTGCTGAAGTAATTAGTACTGATCAAGGAGAAATTGATGCTAACAATAAAGAATTAAAAGTTGCATATAAATCACAATATGTCGAACAAAACAATACTCCTGTTGCAACAGTATTATCTGATGCATTTGAAAGATATAAAAATAATTTAATTATAGATTTAGACTTAGAACCTTTAATGGATAGAACATTAAATGAATTATCTGGTGGACAACTACAAAGAGTTGCAATTGCTGCAACACTTGCAAAAGAAGCCGATATCTTCTTGCTTGATGAACCAAGTGCATATTTAGATGTAGAACAAAGATTAAAAATTTCAAAAGTAATTAAAGATATGATGAACATTAAAAAACGAGCAGCAATTGTTGTTGATCATGATTTGCTATTTATTGATTATCTAAGTGATGAATTGATTGTTTTTGAAGGTATTCCTGCTGAACTTGGAAATGTTACTGGACCTTTATCTATGCTTGATGGCATGAACTTATTCTTAAAAGATTTAGATATGACTTTTAGAAGAGATGAAGAAAATCACAGACCTAGGGCAAACAAAATAAATAGTCAAATGGATCAAAAACAAAAACAAGAAGGGAAATTATATTACAGTTAAATAAAATATTTTCTAAGTATTGTTTTTATCTTATTTTATAAATTATTATTAAATTTCATAAATTATTATTTTATACAAGCACCATCTTTACATCCATTCTTACATTCTGCACCTGAATAACTTAATACACCACTGTATGAGCATACTGCTTCAGTGACAACACATCTTTCACCTGTACAACTATAAACTTCATTCCAAACATAATTTCTATCAGTTCCTTCTCTTTTATTACAGACATCTTCTTTTTTATATTCAATTTTACCATCTCTATATGTAATTACTTTTCCTTTTACATAAATATCAAATCCACCATCTGTATCTACACATTTAGAATCATTAAAAACTTCACTACCTATTGTTTTATTTGAATCTATTTTTTCAGAATTAAAGTTTAAATTAAAATCAAATTTTAAATCTACATTATATGTAAACACAAATACAATTCCAGAAAAAACTAATGCAATTACTATTATTAATAATAATGCTTTAAAATTGCTTGAAATTTTTTCTTCAACCATTATAGATAAATATTAATAATATAATATATAAAACTTACTTTAAAAAATAATACATCTCTAGATAATTATCTTATTTGATGTTAGTTTATCTAAATTTTCAACAACATATCTTCTTGCTCGCCTCGTATCTTTAGATGAATAACCCGCAATCATAATGTATTTAAAATATTTAATATTCTAACATATAATATTATGTATTAAATGATGTTTTGATATACACTCTAAATTTGAATTCAAATCATATATTTGAATCATTTAATACTCTTTAAAAACAATTATGCATATTTGCACAATGTAGTTTATCGCAAGATAACTCTTCAATAAATTGTTTTTATATAAAATAATTGAATTATAAACTACGTCCTAATAGAAATATTTTTATAACAAAATAATTAAATACTACTTATGTTTATAAAATCGCATGATAAAATAAAAATTTGGTATAGCTATAGGAATAAAAGTTCTACAAAACCAACATTAATTTTTATACATGGGTGGGCTGCTGACTGGACAAGCTGGAAAAAAGAAATTGATTTTTTTAATAGATTAAATTTTCCAACATTAACTCTTGATTTACGTGGTCACGGGAAATCGGACAAACCAAATGAAGAAGAGAAATATTCTCTTTATGCATTTGCAAAAGACATTGAATATATAAGAAAAAAAGAACAGATAAATAAATTTATATTAATTGGTCATAGTATGGGTGGTATGATCTCTCTAAATTATTATAAATCGTTTAAAAGCAACAAACTAAAAAGTTTAATTTTATGTTCAACTACATACAGAAATATATTAGAACACAATAGAATTAAAGCATTATCTCCATTGATATCAAACTTATCTGAATTCATAATCAAAAATAAAAAAATAAAGAAAAAATATTTCTCTCATATAAAAGATTCTGATTTAACTAAAATCAAACTTAAAAAATTTAAAAATTTATCTGATTATGCAATATTTTTAGTGGGTTTACAACAAACTTCATTAAAATCTGTTTTTTCCTGCCTAGAAGTGATGATGAACTTCAATTTTAAAGATATATTAAAAAAAATTAATATACCCACATTAATATTAGATGGAGACAAAGATCCACTTCTTTCCACTAAAGACTCTAAAGAGATGTATAAAGAAATAAAAAACTCAGAAATTGACTTTATAAAAAATGGAAAACATTATGTCAATCTTGAAAGTCCTAAATTAATTAATAATTATATATTAAAATTCTTAGAAAAAAATACATTAAATTAAAAAGTTAAAAAATAAATTAAAAATATTATTTTTGATTAATAGTTTAAGGAAGCCATTTACTTGGATCCTTTAATTTATCTGGAAGATAAGTTTCCATTACATAATTAAGTCCCCATGCTGCAAGTGCCTGCTGCTCGGCTCTTTTCTTAAGTTTTAATTGCATTTCTAATGCTTTTTTCCATTCCTTATGTGCTTTAATGAATGGGTCATTTTTGATTGCATCTTTTAACCTTTTTACGTCTACATCTTTTAACGGATGTGTTGGCAACTTATAATCAATAATATCTTGTGGTGTTATACCAAAAAACCTTGCTTGAGGTACACAAAAGTATTTATTAATATGTGCTGCGTTACCAGAACCCACTTTTAATGTACGATAAATATTAGCATATCCATATGGGTCTCCATCTGTAAATACATAAACTGGTAATTTTTTATCATCTGCTAGTCTCCTGATAAATCTTCTACATGCTCTTGTTGGAACTCCTCCAAGAGATATTAAAATACAATTTTGTTTTTTCCAAAAATTATGCTTAACTAACCTCTGAAACATACCGGCTGTTTCTATTGCTAAAATAAATTTAGCTTTTGTTTCAAATTGTAATTCTTCAACTGAACTAGGGACTGAGTATGCTCCACTCCCCATTTTAGTACAATCAATTTTAATTTTTTCACCACTATCTTGATCTTTATCAACAATAACTAATGAGCCTGCAACATCTCCCCCTTTTTCTTCAGGAATAAACCCCATCTGTTCTCTGTTTACCATAAGCATAGCTTCTACATCGTCCATTACTGTATCTGATTCTACTTGTTCTTTAAAACGAGCATCTCCCCAGTTTTTACTAACATAATAAGCTTCCCTCTTAGTTGCAATATCTTTTTGAGCAATAAGTTCTTTTGATAATCCCATCATTCTAAGAGTCTGTGCAAATGTTTTAATACTTGAAACTGTCATTGTTCGCTCTTTCATCTTGCCTTGTAATTGAAAATATCCTATATTTTCATCATAACTTACATTTGACAAACTTCTAAGAGGTGAAGTTACCACTGGTTGTTCAACATGTTTAATTCTAGTATAAATATCTTCAGCGATATCTTTAATTTTTGTTAATACTTCATTACTCATTCTGCATCGCCTCCTTTATTTTCATTCTCTGAATTATTTTTTAATTTATTTATCTCTGATTCTTCTGTTTTTTTTTGTTCTATTATTGTATCTGTATCTTCATCAACCATCTCTTCTGAATTTTGAGTATTCATAGCATATGTTTCATCAAAATCTTTATTTTTTGATGCATCAAATTTCATATCTTCAATTACACCTCGTTTATTTTCCAGAATTTGACCCAAATTTGATTCAATCAATATTTTCTCGTTACTGCTTAATCCAATAAGTTCAATTAATGCTTCACTTACATGAGGAATATATTTTTCAATTAAACTTCTTTTTTTAAGCTCATCTCCAACACGCTTTTTCTTTTTTACATAACTACCAAGCTTTCTTCCACATTCTTGAATTGCAAGTTTCATCTCCTTCATAATTTCTGGATAATGTGCAATTGCTTCTTTTGATTCTGAAGTAAATGGTACCCAAACTGATGCAATATGAACTGCAATAACAATTGGTCCTGTTGGTAATGAACCTTTACTTTGACTTAATCCATAATTTTTCCAAGCTGTTGACATTGCTGATTTTGATACTGCTCCTGCACTTAATTGATATAATAATGGAACTCTATTTGCATACCTTAGTAATCTAGCACTTCCTTCAGGTGGTAATGATCCTCCATAAGCAATTGACGCTTCAACAACAAAAGGATTACCCCTATATACACTAGGTGGACGAGTTGATGCGCAATAGAATTCTGCATTAACTTCTTTACGTAAGCCTTTTTCAAATAAATCTGCACCAATTGGCTGAATACAATCTGTTGGTGGAGCTATAATTTTAGTATTTTTTATACCAGTCATCAAACTTTCTACCAATTCTCTACTCATATCTAATGGCTTAATGTTTGGTTGAACTGATGCGTTTAAACAAATTGTTTTTGCTGTAGTTGAACTAACTCTTGAAAATTCAGTTGATAAAAATTGTTGTAATGTTTTAGCAGATGTTGTTTTTAACATATCCATCATAAATCCTAACTCTACTCCATATGGATGTGGTTTAATTTCCATTGCCTTTGGAGGCATAAGTTCTGTTGCTCTTGGAAATATAAACTGTTGTGCTTTAGGATTTGTATAAATAATTGTTGCATGTGGATTAACAATTGCTGTTTGTTTTAAATATTCATCAATACTTTGATTCCCTCCAATATAATTTGCTTCCAAATCAATTTCAATTCGTGTACCATGATCTTTACCTTCCCATTCCATAAGCTTTTCATGCTGAATGTCTGGACCATTTGTTTGTGTATCTAACTTTAACTCACAATAATATGCCTGATGAGTTGGTCCTATTTTTGACATGATTTTTGAAGGTTTACCTGTTGTAAGTTGTCCATACATAACTGATGCTGAGATACCTATACCTTGTTGCCCACGACTTTGCTTTAAAGAATGAAATTTTGAACCATATAATAATTTAGCAAAAATTTTAGGTACTTGTTTTTTAATAATCCCTGGACCATTATCTTCAACAATAACTCGAAATCTTTCATTTCCTAAATCAATTATTTCAACAATTATCTCTGGCTGAATTTGAGCTTCTTCACAAGCGTCAAGTGAATTGTCAACTGCTTCTTTAATTGTTGTCATCAATGCTTTTCTTTTATTATCAAATCCTAATAAATGTCTATTTCGCGCAAAAAATTCTGCAACACCAATGTCTCTTTGCTTTAAAGCCATCTCTTCAGCCTTATTTTTTTTAACTGGTTTAGATTTTGCTGGAGCATTTCCTGTTAAAGTAACTTGTTGTTCATCTGTCATTAAAAACCCTCTTTTCCCTTGTTTAATGCATAAAAGCTATAATTGATATAAATAAAATAACACACCTAAGTTTATTAAATATATTATAAATCTAAATTAAAATCAAAATCAATATATATAATTCATAAAGATTTATTTAAAAGCTTTGTTGTTGTTGAAGAAATATTATATTAATAAATACATTATAAAATATACCTATTTTAAAAAGAATTAAATGATTCAAATATTTAATTTGAATTCAAATTTTGAATGTATCTCAAAACATCATTTAATCATATTAAAAACAATTTATCGAAGAGTTATCTTGCGATAAACTATATTGTGCAAATATGCACAATTGTTTTTAAAATATCTTAAACGATTCGCACTCTTTGGCGAATGCATATTTGAAACGTATATTCAAACATCAATTAACATAATAATACTAAAACCCAGGTGTTTCTTCAATTTCACGTTTTTTATATAAATCTCTTTGTTTTTCAAGCCATTTGTAAACTGATGAATGTGGACTTCCACTAAGTAAAGAATCCATTGCTCTTCGTGCTAGTGATACAGAATCTCCTCTTCCAATAATTGCAACTGTTTTTCCATATACACAAATATTCACTTCTAGAATATCTTCAATTACTCGTCGAGATTTACCTTCTTTACCAATAACTCTTCCACGTAGTCTCATAAAATCATTATTAGATCGTGCATATTCACCAATACTAATAATATCCAAAACATAATCTATTTTTAATAACATTAAAGCAATTTCTGGATTAAAACCACGACCAATTCCCTTAACAATTTCAACACATGTAAATAATTTTAAAGGATCTTCTCCTAAAATGCTAACATCTCCTTCTTGCGAATCAATATCAAGTTTAGTTTCTGTAACTTCTTCTATATGTAACTTTGTCTCTCCTTCTTTCCCTATTAATACTGCAATCCTGTCCTGCGGTATTTTTACTTGATTCATAAATTCTGACATCTATTTTAATAACCATTACCCCTTTTAAAAACTTACGTTTTTTAAAACATCATCCAAATATTTAATAACTCAATTATATTTTAGAATCTAATGGATAAACTCAAAGAAGAAGTAACATAAATATCTTTTATAATCTTATAAATAAAATATTTTTTTTAATTTCTTATTTTAAATCTTCATTTGTAATATGATCTCTAAATACACTTCTATCTTTCTTTGGTGGTAATATTTTTTCAACTATTTCATCTACATCATAACTAACTCGACATTTAGATTTAAAAAATTTGCATAATGTTTCCATATCTCGACGAAGAAGATCTTCTGCATCTCTACTGCTTGTAACTGTAGATTGTGAAAAATCAATAAATACTGGTTCTTCATTTGAATTCAATATATTAAAATGAGATAAATCTCCATGAACTAAGCCTACTTTATACAACTTTTTTACATTTTCTATGATTTTATCAAAAAATTCTTCTGGATTGTCTGGCAATGCATCTTTCAACTGTGGTGCTGGAACATCATTTTCTCCAATTAGTTCCATAACTATAATATTATCTTTAACTTTGTATGGGGTTGGAACTCTAATACATTCTCTTGCTTTTAATAAATTTCTAAATTCTCTTTGAGTCCATGCAAAAACAATCTCTCTTTTTTTAGAACTAAGTGTCTCGTATCTTGGATCTTGACGAATATAATCAAACATTTTATTAAAATTACAATTTTCTAATCTATATATCTTAATTATAACTAAACTACCATCCTGTCTAACTGCTGTAAATATGTTTGCTTCTTTACCAAGAGCAACTGTGCCAACTACTTCATCATAAAAGCCTTCGCTACTTAATTTAAATAAATTTCTCATTGTAAAATTATCAAATACATTGTTATATGTTTTAAACTTTTCTCGTGTTATTTTTGACATTATACATAATTAAGCATCGTTTCTTTATTACTTTTTGGGTTTCTATGAATTATTTTATGTTTTCATATATGGTCTTCTTTTTTCAGCCATTAGATTTTTTGGAACATCTGATCTAGATGCAATTGCAATATAAGCACCTGAAACTACTTCATCTAAAACAGATAATGTATATAATTGATGTCGCTCATGTCCTCTATCTTCTAAGTATTCAATAATCATTCCTCTAAAATCTAAATCCTTTATTGGAAAATTACATTTAAAAATATATTTTTCAGATAAATTTTTCTCTCTTATACCTCTCAAAAGATTTTTTCTATCATATTGTGGTACATATTCAGCAAACGCATTATTCGTCATATCGCTTAATTCTACAACTTTAATCGCTTTTTTATTCATACTTTAACAAAAACATAATTTATTTATAATATTTTTTGTTTTTATCACAGTAAAGTGACAAAAACCACCCTTAAAACCATAACTTATATAAACATCAAAGACTTTCTAAATTTGCTACATATATAAATGGGTCCTTCCTCGAGTTGAAATTGTATTTTAGCCGTGACAATGAAGACACTCTTATATATAACAGCCTGATACGAGAGTAACTCACGTTAAGCTATGTCGCTAAAAGCAAGCTATGAAACTGAGCGTTAGTAGTGCAGGCAACATTTTTTTAAAATTATAAAAAATATTCCAAAATAATAGGAATTTTTATTATTCACTCCATATTTTATGGAACATCACAATTAGGATTAATCAATGAGATTTGACAAATTTCAAAAACAAGACAAATCGTCTGACAAACGATAAATAATTAAAAATTACAAAACTACAAATAAAGAATTAAAGTTCAAAAGGGTCAAAATTATTATATTTTGTACCTATCACAATTAATCACTAACACTTTTCACAAACAAAACTTAATTACAAGTTTGAATAAGTGTAACACATTAACTGTACACAGAATGTACAAAAGAGCCTATAGTAGAAAACTAAATTAGGTATTAAAAAGCAAACTACTTTAGTACTAAACTACAAGGATTAGGTAATAATAGTGCATTTAAAAATAGAACTAGTTCTTTATTTCCACATAGGGGGATAAACCAAAATGGCAAAAATCAGTCAAGTTGCAGCTAAATATATCGTTCATTCAACAATAGAAATTGAAGGTGTTGTTGATCGACCTGATGTTATCGGAGCAATTTTCGGACAAACAGAAGGATTATTAGGCGCAGATTTAGAATTAAGAGAACTTCAAAGATCTGGTAGAATCGGACGAATTGAAGTAGATATGAGTACAAAATCAGGAAAAACAAGTGGAACAATTATTATTCCATCTTCTTTAGATAAAGCTGAAACATCAATTATTGGTGCTTCTTTAGAGATTATTCAAAGAATTGGACCTTGTAACGCAAAATTAAAAGTTAAAGATATTGAAGATATTAGAATTAGTAAGCGAGAATTTGTTATCAATAGAGCAAAAGAATTACTTAGGAATATGATGACAAACAACAGTCCTGATTCACAAGAGTTATCTGATGAAGTTGCAAATTCTGTAAGAGTTATGGAAATTGTAGATTATGGTCCAGATAAATTAGCTGCTGGGCCACAAATAGAGGAAAGTGATGAAATTATAATTGTTGAAGGTAGAGCTGATGTTGTAAATTTACTAAAAAATGGATTTAAAAATATAATTTCAACAAATGGATCAAATACTGTATCACAAAGTATTATTGATTTAGCAAGAAGAAAAACTACAACAATTTTTACAGACGGTGATCGTGGTGGTGACTTAATAATTAAAGGACTACTAAGTGTTGCAGAAATTGATTTTATTTGTAAAGCTCCAGATGGTAAAGAAGTCGAAGAAATAACAAAAAAAGAAATTCACAAAGCTATAAGGTCAAGAATTGCTGCAGAACAAGTAAAATTAGAAATAGATAATAATGCTAACTCTGACAGAATGCAAGAACCTGCTTTTAAAAAAGCAAGCAGAAAAGATCAAGAGCAAAAAAGGAATGAATCAAGATTTTCAGATAGAAGAAATGATCGTAGAGATGATAGAAGAAATGATCGTAGGGATGATAGAAGAAATGATCGTAGGGAAATATCTTCACCAAAGAAAGAATTATTGTCATCAAAAGACAAAAATACCTTTAAAAATCTGTTAGAAGATTTAGCAGGAACAAATGGTGCTTACATTTTAAATGATAATAAAGAAGTATTAGGAAAAGTTCCAACATCTGAATTAATCCCAACAATAACAAGTCTTGGCACAGGTATTTGCGCAATTGTGTTAGACGGAACAATTCAGCAAGATTTGATTAACATTTCAGAAAAAGCTAAAGTTCAATTCTTAGTTGGAATGGAAAGTGAAATTAAACCTAATACAACAAAAATTAAATTATTAACAATGGATGATTTTTAAAAATCTTTTATTTTCTTATTTTTATTTCTTATTATTCTTTATTAAAAACAATTTATCGAAGAGTTATCTTGCGATAAACTACATTGTGCAAATATACACAATTGTTTTTAAAAAGTATTAAATGATTCAAATGTTTAATTTGAATCCAAATTTTGAATATATATCAAAACATCATTTAATACATATTAT
>Ga0256913_10001722_pt1 | contig 11173 bp, 9 predicted proteins | sample Axial_MatmetaG_FD_185970 | JGI IMG/M metagenome (GOLD analysis project Ga0256913, IMG submission 185970) | Deep-sea worm associated microbial mat communities from Axial Seamount, Juan de Fuca Ridge, Pacific Ocean - Axial_Mat | ecosystem: Environmental > Aquatic > Marine > Oceanic > Microbial...
CGTCCAGCCCCTGATTGACATCCACCACCTTACCTTTTTGATGAGCACCTACCGTAATGCCTCCGCCGAGATGCACCACCACCAGATTTAACTCTTCGTATTTCCTCATGATAGACTTCGCATGCTGGCGGGCTACGGCTTTCTGATTCAAAGCATGGAAAATTGAACGACGCGGTAGTAAAGGATGGCCTGAAAGTCTGGCCAGGTCGTTCAGCTCATCCACCACCACCGGGTTGCTGATAAAAGCTTTGGCACCCTGAATGGAACGGGCAATGTCATAAGCAAGAATTCCGCCAAGATTACTGGCATGTTCCCCGTAACGGCAGCTTTTCAGGTCATCCACCATTTTTTCGTTCACTTCAATCACCCCCGATTCAACAGGTTTCAGCAATCCTCCGCGTCCCATGATCACCTGCAGGGTGTTCAGATCAATGCGGGCATTTTCCAGTTGTTGCAGGATCAGCTTTTTGCGGAATTCATACTGGTCGGTAACCCGTTCAAACGGAGCCAGTTCTTCTGTGGAATGCCTGAGGGTCTGGATAAACACAGGACTGGACCCCTGATACACCGCTATTTTGGTGGATGTGGAACCCGGATTGATGGCCAGTACCTGTATCTTTTCCATGAATAAAGAATTACGCCGATTTCAGGCATTAAAGTTCCGAAATTTTTGTTTCTCCGCAAATACCTTTTCAAATTATGAAATAGCAGCCGCCAAAGCGATGGAAAGGTATTTGCTTTTTTCGGTATCACCCCGGGAGGTCAAAACAATCGGAACACGTGCCCCCATAATGACTGCTGCTGACGTAGCACCACCCAGGAAATTTAATGACTTGTACAAAATATTTCCCCCGTCAATATTGGGAGCCAGGATCAGGTCCACATCTCCTGCCACATCGCTCACAATGTGTTTCAGCTCGGAAGCTCTTTTGGAAACAGCCCCGTCAATGGCCAACGGTCCGTCAATGATACAACCTGTTATTTGTTTCCGGTAATTCATCATCGAAATAGTAGCGGCATGCATGGTGGCTTCCATGCGCGGGTTAATGGTTTCCACCGAACCTACAATGGCCACTTTCGGATTTTCAACCCCCAGTTTATGAAACATCTCAACAGCATTTTTGATAATTCCGATTTTCTCCATCAAATCAGGACTTACATTCATGGCAGCATCAGTCAGCCCTAAAAGTTTATGATAATAAGGTGTTTCAAACAGCGCCACATGACTCAATAATTCTCCTTTTCTCAATCCATATTCCTTGTTTAAGACAGCTTTTAATAAAATACCCGTACTGACAAGCCCCTTCATTAATATGTCTGCTTTTCCGTCTCTGACCAGCTGAACGGCAAATGCCGAAGCAGCATATTTATCAGGATAATCATGTATTTCAACCCCAGACAGATCCAGATCCATTTTTTCAGATATTTCTTTGATCTTTTCCGTATCTCCCACCAACACAGGTTCCACTATACCCATCTCCCGGGCATTTTTTATCGCTTCCAGTACATCCTCGTCAGCGGCAGCAGCAACAGATATTCTTTGTCTCGTTTTATTTTTAGCAATTTCTACTAAGTCGTTCAGTTTGGTAATCATTATTTCGTTTTTTGTGTGAACATTAATTATTTCTATTTCAGCAAGATGATAAATCAGCCGCATGAAACAACCATGGGCACAAAAGTACATTATTGCATTATGAAAACAACAAGTTTTGTTAAAAATTTAACAAAACTTGTTCTCTCTTTTAAATACAACAGTATTAATGAAACGCTTAAAGTTTTTCTTTTAAATCAATAGGGTTTACTTTCGGTATATTAATCATTTATTTTTTCAATACTTTAAATACTGTTTCCCCTTCTTTTCCAATGATTGTAACAAAATATATCCCCTTGCTACCTTCTAAATTTACAGTTATTTCCGGCCGTGTAAAATTAGCAAATTGATTTACGAGTCTGCCCGTTGCATCATAAATAATTATCCGGATATCTCTGAAATTATTTCCCAATTCCAATGTAAAGGCACCCGTTGTAGGATTTGGATACAGATGGTATTTTTCGGCATGGGCAAATTCTCCGGTTCCGGTAGTGCCGTTAATTTCTACAGGCCTGTCCATAGGATTGATTCCGAAGGATAATCCGTTGAAATTAAATTTCACTGTGAATATTTCATTTTCATAATCGTATTCAAACAAAACTCCTTCATTGTTTTCTCCACCAGATAATGCTGTACCATATAACTTTCCGTTAGAAGCGAGCATCAGGCTGCTGCATGGACCTTTTCCCTGCAGACTATCAATGAAATCTATTTTTTTTGTATAAATGCCATTCACATAATCATAACTGAACAAAACTCCGCTGTTGTTATTTCCTCCCCGATATGTCAGCCCGTAAAACACACCGTCTTCCACTTCCAGCAGGCTTCCGAATGGTGTACAGCCATCGGTATTATTAAAATCCATTAATTTCGTATAGGTTTTTGTCTCCGGATCAAATTTAAATATGACACCGTTAAAATCTGGCCCTCCAAAAGGTGCCATACCATATAATTTACCGTCAGAGGCTTCTGTCAGACTACCAAAAGGCCTCAATCCGTTAATTGTATCGAAATCGAACAGTTTTTCAAGAGTGTCTTCTATGACATCATAGGAAAAGATTGTCCCCAAATTGTTATTGCCGCCATTTTCCGCCATTCCGTATAATTTGCCGTCAGAAGCCTGAATCAGATAACCACGGGGGTTTGTTCCTGTAAGAGAACTGTCAAAATACCATAATGGTTCAAATACCGTGGTTTCCGGGTCATAGGAAAAAAGCACCCCGCCCCCGTTAATACCTCCAGAAGTGGATGTCCCGTAAATTTTTCCATCAGAGGCTTGCATCAGCGTTCCGAATGGACTTGCTCCGGAATTGATGCTGTCGAAATTCACTCTGACCATATACCCGTTGGTATCGGGGTTTATTTCAAACAGTACGCCCTTGTTAAAAGTTCCTCCGCTAAGGGTCATTCCAAACAGATTTCCGTTAGAAGCCAGAATCATACTCCCCTGCGGTCTTGTTCCTGTACTTAAATTAAAGTTATGAACAGGCGTAAAATTTTCCCCGTTTTCATCTGTTTTATAAATATTGCCGTGTTCAAATTCCCCACCAAGTGAGGTCATTCCCCAAATTTCGGGAGTTTGTGCATTTGCTGTTATTGCCCATAGTAAAATAAGCGTTACTAATAAATAAAGATGGGATTTCATAGTTTTTTTGTTTAGAGGTTAGTGATTTTCAAAAATAGTGAATTTCCTTCGGAAAGGAAAATCCTTGTTTATTCTATTTATTACACTTCTTCTTTAAAAACTCAGGAATACCTAATACAGGGTATTGGCAAAACTTTTCAATCTTCTAATTTTGCTATCTTTACTATTACATACCAACACTATGAAAAATCTCATTCTTATCATGGCTTTCATGATTGCCGCCATACAATTAACGGCTCAGGTTCAGGGAGTTTCCGCTGAAAAACTTGGTGCCATTAATCCGTCTTCCATACACACCCGAACTGTTGAATTTGAACCGGCACTCGGCTATTTGTGGGCTAAAAAAACTTTCGACAACGACGGCAGGATTGTTCCTCTTTCGTCCGAAAATGACAGCATTACAATTCTCAGAGGACTTGGTTTTCGTTTTACTTACGGCTTTGCTAAAAATTTTGAGGCCGGGGGAATAATCACTACCGATTTGAATAATTTCTCTCTGGGTATTAAATATACCATGTTTCAACATGAAAAATTCAGCGGGGCAGCCATTCTCGGAACAACACTTTCCAACGAATCTGATATTGTTTTCAGGAATACCGGGTTTTTCGGAAAGACAGCCAGTCTGGCAGGCGGATTTTCTTTTGCCAACAAATTCGGAAAGCGTTTTTCTATTGACTACGATTTCCAATACCAGAATTTATTTGATGGGAGCCGATCATTTGCAGATAATTATTTTATCCATGCCGATGCCGGATACATGCTCAAAGGTGTCCATTTAATGATTGCAGGCCTTGCTTATCAATACAATCATTTTAAAATCGACAGAGAAGACGCATATCTTCTGACATTAAATCTTGGGGCGGCTGTCATGACAGGACGGACATTTATTTTAGTTTTTAACTTTCCTTTTGACCTGATTGGCCGCAACACGGATAGGTTTAACGGATTTACTTTTGCGTTGACCATTACACTGGATTAAAATAAAACAGTATCAGGCATCTGATATCCTTTTGCTTATTTTCGCATCCTATATGGAAAACTCAAAGAAAAAAATATTGTTTGTCTGCCTCGGCAATATCTGCCGTTCACCCAGTGCCGAAGCGGTATTTAAACACCTGGTGGAAAAAAAGGGAGAAAGCAACCGGTTTTTTATTGATTCGGCAGGAACTTCCGCCTGGCATGCCGGAGAGGAAGCCGATGCACGTATGCGTCGTCATGCCAAAAAGAGAAATATCGAACTCACTTCCATCAGCCGTCAATTCCTCCCTGAAGATTTCGACCGCTTTGATTACATCATGGCCATGGATCGTGAAAACATGGAAGATCTGAAACGGCTTGCCCGCAATAAAAAAGATCTGGAGAAACTGTATATGATGACAGATTTTTCACAGAAATTCAACTATGATGAGATACCTGATCCGTATTATGGCGGAGACGAAGGTTTCGAGCTTGTACTCGACCTGCTGGAAGATGCCGGAAAAGGTCTCTACGACTACCTGAAATCGCCAAAACAGGCATAATATTTCCCCTGAAAATTTCTTTATCGCTAAAGTTGGCTTATTTTTGCAACCCCAAACCGGGGATTACGTAATAATTTTCAGGAAATTAAGTTATAAAGAAAACATTCATTTGAAGGGGATCCGATTACATATTCAGTTTTTGTTACTTACGGTCCTGGTCGTAGGGCTGGCGGTATCATCTTGTTCGACCAAGAAAAATACCTGGTCAAGACGATTTTTTCACAACCTTACCTGCCACTACAATGTGTTCTGGAACGGGAAAAACAGTCTCTATGACGGAGCCGAAGCCCTGACGCAGAAGGTTACCGACAATTACAAAGAAGTCCTCAGGATTTACAATTACGGAACCATGCAGGAAGCCCAGTCGCTTAATTCGCAAATGGATCGTGCCATCGAGAAAGCTTCTATCGGCATTCAGCGCCATTCCATGTATTTCGGGGGAAAAGAATATATCAAGTGGGTGAAAGTAAGTTACCTGATGATGGGCCAGGCACACTTTTACAAACAGGATTATACGAGTGCCCGCAGGGTTTTTGATTTTGTTTCGAAACAGTATTCAGACGATCCTATCCAATATGAAGGCTACCTGTGGCTGGCTAAAACTTATATCGAAACCGAACGTTTTGAAAAGGCCGATGCCGTCATCAATTACCTGCAGAGCAAAAAAGACGAGAGCAACTTCCCGCGAAAAGTAACTCTGGAAATGCCTTTTGTTATTGCTGATTATTATCTGGCACAGAAAAAATATAACGACGCTTATCCTTACCTCGAAAGATGCCTGGAAGTAGGCAACAAAAGAGATATCATCACCAGGGTTGATTTCATTCTGGGACAAATTAACCAATTAGAGGGTGATCTGGAAAAAGCCAGCTATTACTACAACAGGGTAATCAAACGAAATGCCGACTACCGGATGGCTTTCGAAGCCAAAATGAACCTGGCCAAGAGTTACGACGAAACATCAGGTGACAGTAAGGCCATTGTGAAAACCCTGCAAAAGATGGCCAAAGAATATAAAAACCGTGATTTCCTTGACCAGATATATTTTGCACTTGGAGAAATTGCCATGAAAGATGGCAATAAAGAACTGGCCATTGAATATTATGCCCAATCGGTAACGTTCAGCAGAACAAATAATTATCAGAAGTCGGAATCGGCTCTGACACTAGCTGAAATTTATTTTGATGAGTATAAATACGAGCTGTCACAAGCTTATTACGATACGGCTGTCAGTTTCCTGCCGCAGGATTTTCCGGACTATGATAAAATTAAAAACAAAGCTTCCGTACTGACTGATTTGGTAAAACTGGCATCGACAATTAAAGTACAGGACAGTTTATTGAACCTGGCCGGCCTGGATACAACAAAATTGTATGCCATCATTGACAGAGTTATTGAACAAAAGATTAAAGACCGGGAACAGGAAGAGGAAATGGCGGCAGACGGAGGCATTCAGTTTGCCGACATTGGCCAGAAAAGCCGAAACCCGAACATACAGCCCGGTAAATGGTATTTTTACAACACAGCCGCTTTAAGTTATGGATATTCTGAGTTTATAAAAAAATGGGGTAACCGGAAACTGGAAGATAACTGGCGCTTAAGTGACAAACGGCTTGTGATGCAGTCGTACGGTGATGATACGGCCGAAGGAGACCTCACACCTGCCGATTCGGCTTTAATGGTAGAAGAAAACAATCCCGAAAAAAGAGCTTACTACCTGAAAGAAATTCCATTTAAAGAAGAACAGAAAAAGGCTTCCAAAGAGCAGATTATGAAATCGTATAAAGATCTTGGTTTTCTTTATCTGGAAGACTTGAGAGATACAGCCAATGCCCTGAATACTTATCTGGACCTTCAGGAAAAATACCCTGATAATCCATACCGTCTGGAGGCATGGTATGCGTTGTATAAGATATATGACGACGAAGGAAACACGGAACAGGCTGCCTATTACAAAAGTAAAATCATCAGCAACTATCCGGACAGCAACTATGCTAAAATCATTTCCGACCCAGACTACTACATAAAGCTGGCAGAAGGAAATACCCAGGCTCTGGATTTATATGAAAAAACCTATAAAGCTTTTAACCGGGGACAGTATTTCCGTGTTATAACTTATGCCAACAAAGGCATTGAAGCTTATCCTGATGATACGGCTCTTGTGCCCAGATTTATGTATCTCAGGGCTATTTCGCTGGGTAAGGTGGATGTGCCCGATACACTTTATGCTTCTTTGAAAGAGCTGGTCACGGAATATCCTTCCAGTCCTGTTGTGTCGATGGCCAATGCCGTACTTAACGCTTTGAGCTCTCAATACGGCATCGGCGAACCTGTGGTGGAAGGAGGCAATGCCGCCGACAGTACGGATCAGGGAATTCCGGATATTTATGAATACGATGAGAACACCATGCACCTGGTGATGGTCATTGTAAATTCTAAAAATGTTAAAATCGATCCGTTGAAAGTCCGATTATCCGACTTCAAGAAGAAATCTTTCAGGCTGCTTAACGTAAGGATCAAAAGCCTGATGCTGGACAGCTACACAACATTGATAACCATCGGAAACTTCGGGAACAAAAGGGAAGCGGAGAAATTCTACAGCGCTTTAAAGGCTGATGATTATGTCTTTTCCGGCTTAAATCCCGATGATTTTAACATAGTAACGATTTCTATCAATAACTATCCGGTCTTTTATAAAGCAAAAGATGTGGATGGCTATCTGCGCTTCTTCGAGAAGTATTATGAAAACAGCAAATAATTTCAAAATTTTATAAAAGTGAAAAACGGAAACATTGAAAATCAGGCGCGCAACATTATTGCCACAGGAACCAAAATTAAAGGTGATCTCAATTCAGACGGTGATTTCAGAATTGAAGGAACTGTTATCGGTACCGTGAAAGCCAAAGGGAAGATCGTTATTGGTGATACAGGTGTTGTTGAAGGAGAAATTTATTGTTCCAACGCAGATATTTCCGGAACAGTGAAAGCCAAACTGGAAGTAACAGAACTGACCACTTTAAGAGCTTCTTCCAAATACACGGGCGATATCATTACCAAGAAAATATCCGTTGAGCCCGGAGCCCTTTTTACGGGTTCTTGTCAGATGTCGGCCCTGATGCCGAAAACCGAAATCATTACCGGTGGAAAAGAAAAACAAAAAGGATAGCCCCCTGAAGTTCTATGCCAAGTACTCTACCCTTGCTTTTCAGATGATTATCATTATAGTGGGGGGAGCTTTTGGCGGAAAGGCACTGGATCATAAACTTGAATGGGGATTTCCGGTCTGGACGGTGGTCCTGACCATTCTGGCGGTTTTCATAGCTTTGTATCTCGGACTGAGAGATTTATTTAACAAAAACCATGAATAAAACATTTTTACATTTTGCCAAAAGGCTGACTGTTTTCGCACTTATCCTGACCCTTCTGAGTGTGGCTGTTGATAACTGGCTGCCTGAAGTACCTATGACACCGGTTTATTTGTACCTGATAGCCTTCATTTATGCCGTTAATTTTTTACTGCTCGGAAAACTCTCCCGCGATATTCATGACAAACCCAACCGGTTTATCAATATTTATATGCTACTCAATTTCGGTAAGTTATTCCTGTTTATTATTGTTATTGGCGTTTATGCTTACCTGCACAGGGGTGACGCCGTCACTTTTGCCGTTACTTTTATGATTTATTATATATTCTTTGCCTTTTTCGAAATAACGGCCTTGTTAAAAATGAACAAAAAAGACACTGTCTGATTTTATTTGGTTTACTTTTGACATTGTTTTAGCTGAAAATACGGTTCTCGTATGAAGAACAGAACATGGTATAAGAAAATTACTAACAGGTTCCGCCTGGTAATCCTTGATGATCAAACATTTGAGGAGCGTTTCAATATGCGGATGAACACGCTGGTTATTATTGTGTTTATTCTGAGCATTTCCATTCTGATGATGTCGTTAACTTATCTGGTGATTGCCAAAACTTCGCTTAAAGAATACATTCCGGGCTATCCCAATGTTGACCAGCGAAAACAGGTTTATGAATTGAACCTGTTGGCTGATTCGTTGTTATACGACATTCAGCAAAAAGACAGATACATACAAAACATTAAAAATATACTGGAAGACCGGGTGCCTGAAGACGAGCCGGAAGCTATGAACACAACAAATGTAAAAATTGACACTGGTGAAATGAAACGCTCGCTGGAAGACAGCCTGCTGAGGGCCGAATTTGAGTATCAGAACATGTATAATCTTTATTTCACTGACCAGGAATTGCAGGAGAACAATCAGGAATCTTCTATCAGGAGTTTTAACTTTTTTCCACCCATTAACGGTGTGATCACAGCACCTTTCAACCCCGCTGTAAAACATTACGGAACAGATATAGTCACTGCCCACAATGAAGCCACCAAAGCCACGCTGGACGGAACGGTTATCTATGCCGGATGGACACTGGAAACAGGTTATACAATTGCCATACAACATCAGCATGATCTGATTTCTATTTATAAGCACAATTCCGTATTGCTGAAAAAAGAAGGTGACTATGTACATGCCGGTGACCCCATAGCCATTGCCGGAAATTCGGGCGAGTTGAGTACAGGCCCGCATCTTCATTTCGAATTATGGTATAACGGTATGCCGGTCAATCCTGAAGAATACATCATTTTTAATTAGCATCATTTGAAAAAACGAATTGCCATACTCGGTTCAACCGGTTCGATAGGAACCCAGGCTCTGGATGTGATCAAATCACATGAAAATCTTTTCAGCGTGGAGGTTCTGACGGCTTACAATAATTATGAGTTACTGATCAGGCAGGCAACCGAATTCAGACCTAACGCCGTAGTTATCGGCAACGACGAATATTACGGAAAAGTCAGAGAAGCACTGGATCCGCTGGACATACATGTTTATGCCGGTGATGATGCCGTCAGCCAGATTGTCGAGATGGACACAATTGATCTTGTTGTTATGGCCATTGTTGGATTCAAAGGACTGGGCCCCACTTTAAACACTTTAAAAAACCGAAAAAAACTGGCACTGGCCAACAAAGAAAGCCTGGTAATTGCGGGAGAGATTGTATCGGCAACAGCTCTGGAAAACAAAACACCTATTATTCCCGTTGATTCGGAACATTCGGCCATTTTTCAGTGCCTGATGGGAGAATTCGGCAATCCGCTGAAGAAAGTTGTCCTGACCGCTTCAGGAGGACCTTTCAAAGGTTTTACCAAAGAGCAGCTGAGCCGCGTAACAGCCAGAGAATCGCTGGCGCATCCCACCTGGAGCATGGGCAACAAAGTAAGTATTGATTCGGCAACGCTGATGAATAAAGGGCTGGAGGCTATTGAAGCTAAGTGGTTATTCGGTTTGCAACCTGATCAGATAGAGGTGATCATCCATCCGCAATCTGTTGTTCATTCGCTGGTTTATTTTACTGACCTGTCAGTCAAAGCGCAGTTAAGCAATCCGGATATGAAGCTGCCAATTCAATTTGCCCTAAGTTATCCCGACAGACTGGAAAGGGCATTTCCAATGCTTGACCTGCTACAGATAAACACACTGACATTTGAAAAGCCCGATACCGAAAATTTTCGTAATCTTGCACTCGCTTTTGAGGCCATGAACAAAGGCGGCAATATGCCCTGCATATTAAATGCCGCTAACGAAACGGCCGTGGAAGCTTTTTTGGAAAACAGGATCGGATTTCTTGATATTCCTGAGGTGATTGAACAATGTATGCAACACACTTCATTCATTCAAAATCCGGGCCTGGACGACTACACGGAAACAGATCGTGTTGTCAGGCAAAAAGCAAAAGAATTTATCAAAGCTATCAGATAAAAAACAATGGATATAATTATCAAAATATTACAACTCATACTCAGCTTATCCATCCTGGTTATTGTGCATGAGTTCGGTCATTTTATTGCTGCCAAGGCATTTAAAACACGGGTGGAGAAATTTTATCTCTTTTTCAATCCGTGGTTTTCCTTATACAAATTCAACTATAAAGGTACCGAATACGGTATTGGCTGGCTGCCCCTGGGCGGTTATGTCAAAATCGCCGGTATGATTGACGAATCGATGGACAAGGAACAAATGAAGAAGCCTCCGGAGCCCTGGGAGTTCAGATCGAAACCGGCATGGCAGCGGCTGATTATCATGCTGGGCGGGGTTATCATGAATGTTGTGCTGGCCATTGTTATCTATATAGGTATTTTGTCCTTTTACGGTGAAGAGTATTTGCCTACATCAGAAGCCAATAAGTATGGTATCAGCGTGGACAGCCTGGCCATGGAGATGGGGTTCAGAGAAGGCGATAAGATCAAAACCATTGACGGGCAATATATTGAAGATTTCAGGAAAATCCCGATGAACATCATCCTGAACGAAGCCAAAACCGCCGATGTTGTTCGC
>Ga0256913_10001723_pt1 | contig 11172 bp, 10 predicted proteins | sample Axial_MatmetaG_FD_185970 | JGI IMG/M metagenome (GOLD analysis project Ga0256913, IMG submission 185970) | Deep-sea worm associated microbial mat communities from Axial Seamount, Juan de Fuca Ridge, Pacific Ocean - Axial_Mat | ecosystem: Environmental > Aquatic > Marine > Oceanic > Microbial...
AAGTCAGGGAACCACTGACGTGAGCTACAGTCTGCCCCCTATTGACCGCCCCGGCTGTCACCAACTGTTCACATAAGGGAGCGATGTAACGATCCTGAACGGTGAGAAAAACCACCGATGCCATCCTGGCCGCTACCGCCGGGGCATCAGTCACCTGAATCGGCATTTCCACCTGTTCGGCAACCATTTCACTTTTTTTCCGGTCCCGGTCGCAAACGGCTGCGACTCGAAAACCAGCCCGGGACAACAACACCGCCAGAGCGCTTCCCACCCGCCCCAGACCAATAAATGCCAGAGTTTCCATCATAAAAACCTTTCCACCTTCAGCCATAGATGATGGATGATACTTGTAGCTGCTCGACTGCGTGATTGTCAAACACAAAAAAAGGGAGCGCCAAAATGGCACTCCCTTCGAGACAAAGTTGTTTTCCTCTTAAATATGATTTAGAACCGCATGGTCATCCCGGCATTGACCGACATGACGTCACCATCCTTGTCGTACAAGTAGGGATCGTGGTCATTGTAGTCAAAGTAGCTGCCGGTAAGATTGAAACTGATGGAATCGGAATAATTGTAGACCACGCCCAAACTGTATTCAACCTGGTCAATATCCTGATCCGCCTGACTTTCCATGGTCGGCAGGGCCACATAGTGGTTCATGCCTGCCCATGTTCCATCAGGGTTGTCACCAATATAGTTCCCGGCATCAAAATCATCCATTTCCGCCTTGCCCGAATTCCAGACGACGCTGCCGTTGAAATTCAGTTTATCGGAATAATCAAAATTGGCACTGAGCATTAAAGTATGAACATCGGTATTGTACTCAACTTTATCAATGGTGTCCCCAAACTTGGGGGCTAAGAATGTGCCTGCTCAGCCGCCATAGGCGGGTATCGAGAGAAAGGCCTCGTCCTCCATTTTCTGGTACTGATAGGCCAGGGTAAAGGTTAAACGGTCGGTGGGAGCAAACCATAAATCAATACCCGGTGAATGCATTTCTTTATCATAGCTGTCGGAAAACCCGGGGATATCCATTTCAACTTTTTCCAGCCGATATTTATAGTGAAAATTAGCGGAAAGTTTTGGAGAAATATTCCAGGTCAAGTTAACAGCCACCTCATGAGTATCTTCAGGTTCAGACGTCAGGGTCGCTTCCCGACTGTTGTACATAACAAAGTATTCGGTACTGTCACCCACCCAGGGAAATCCCAGATGAAGTTTGGAATAAGCACTTCCAGGACAGGCCGGATTGCCGGCGGCTTCCGCCGACAGCCAATCGCTAATTGCCTGGGCATCCGCCACGGCCGCGTCTTTATGCTCAAAAGGATCATCAATATTTTGATATTGATACTTGACTCTCATGCTGACGTTTTTGAAATAACGACTATTGACCGCTACTTTAAAGGTATCGGTGTCGGTTTCATTCAGCTCATCTTCATCCCGGTCAACTTCTTCGCGCTCGTAGCCCAACAACAGGCTGGTACGGGAAAAAAGCCTATACTTGAGATCGAGGCCATAGGTATTGGTTTCCCGGGACAGTGAGGATTCCCGCTCAAAAGGAAAACCGTCATGCTCCTGAGAATAGCCATTAAGGCCATAGAGAGCCGGATCAACAGTGCCGGAACCACTACCATGGACAGTATCAAAAGCCGCATCATCATAATCAACACCCACCGTATCGTTGTCCAGATTTTCATAGGAGTAACGAGCGGAAATGGTGAGGTTTTTCATGAAGGCCGACGTCAGACGGAAAGCCACCCGGTCATAATCATATTCGGGGTCGTCGCTTACCTCATACATACCGTTATCGTAGTTGTAGTTGTGATCGGTAGCCGTTTTGTTCTCCACCGTGGTATTGACATAGGTACCGAACACCGAGGTATGCATCGGCAGAGCCAGCTGGGCTTTGACGATATTGGAATACTTCTTTGATTTCGGCGTCGCGTCGTAGGCAATATCACCATCAGCCTGATCCCAGATAATCTTTTGATCAGCCATACCATGAGAATTGGATGCCACCGTATAGGTGTTTTCCGGATGGGAAGCCTTATCTTTGAATTCACGATAAAAATAGGTGTAATCCACCGTCAACATGCCCAAATGGGCGGTGGCACCAATTTTGAAATCATCAGTAGCCTCATTGACCCGCCGGTCTTCGGCATAGAAATGACAGCCGGAACATTTGTTCATCGTCCGACCCTGTTCATAACCACGCCGTTCTTCCCGACGATAATCGGCGTGAATTTTAATAAACTCGGCCCCGGGAATGAGAAATTCATTGTGGCTGGTAAACTCCTGGCGGATAATATAGAGATCCTTGCCCCAGGAGTCATGCTGGGCAACAGCTACATTGGCCCCTAACAGTTCAGGATGACACATGATCCCTTTATTACCAATCGCCACATAATAGAGGTCAGTACCACCAGGTCCCATGGTGTCTGGAAAAGAAAAATCCGGGTCATCATTCCAGTTCACCAGATCATCGTTTTCCAACCAGTGAATAAAACGCTGGTATTTGTTGTTGGTGCGGAAATAGCGCTTTACATCCAAGCTTACCCCGCCCTCGATTTCGTCGTCATTGAAAATGCTGAAATTAGCATCGTATTTGACTCCGCGCTGCCAGCCGTCAACCTCGGCTTCCAGAGTCAGTTCTCCACCCTGATCGAGGTGTCTGTATTCACCGGCACCTTCTTTGGAGTCATCCATATCCATGGCTTCCACACCCAAAGTGACCTTACCAGTGGTCTGGTCCGCTTTGGCTAAACTGGGGGCAAGGATAAGGAAGACTGCCAGCAGGGATAATATCACTATCCGTTTCATGATTCCTCCTTCAATCCGTTCATTATCGGGTTAAACCACGGCCCTGCCCGGGAACAGTCTGGGAAGGCAGGTCGCTGCCATGAATCTGCACATGGCACTGGGTACATTTGGTAGCATAAGCTTGGGTCCATGATGCCCGAGGATTGTTGGCATTCAGGTGATATGTATGGCCTGAACCATCAGGACCGACACTGGTAGCCCCCGTCACTCTCCCACCATGGAAATGGGGCTCGTGACACTGCAGACACAGGTAAGGCTCATTTTGAATTTTGAGATTATTGGCTACCGTCCCATGGGGATCATGACAAATAGTGCAATCATCGCTGACCGGGGCATGCTCAAAAACAAACGGTCCCTGGTAACGGGTATGGCAGTTGAGGCAAAGATCATTGAGACGTTCATCGGTCTTCAGGTTATTGACCATGGAACCATGATTGGCGTGACAATCGCTGCAAACCATTTTACCTTCTTTCACCGGATGGTGGGAAGGATAATACATTTTGGCCCGTTCCAGCTGGTGACACTGGTAACAGAGTTCCGGTTCGGCCTTTTTCAGTGAATTTTCCTTCACCGGAGCATCGTGAACCTGGTGGCAGGTGGTGCAAGCCACTTCATTGAACGGGTGGGCAGTACCGGCCCAATCCATCTGCTCACCATCGCTGTGACAGCGTAAACAGACGGCGGATGCCTGATCGGCGTCCAGTTTCTTAAAGGATATAATCATTGCCGGATCTTCATCTTCAGCGTGCTTGCTGGCCGGACCATGACAGGTTTCGCACCCCTGCATGCCGATGGCCGTCTCCGCCGCCAGGATCCGGTCGTGAATGGAGCCGCTGAACTTGGCTACCAGCTCGTCATGGCAGTCAGCACAGGCTTGATTACCAACGTACTGGGCTCCTTCCACGGGCACCGGCAATTTCAAAGCACTGGCCCGCTGATTGGTAAAGGTCGTACAGGCGGTCACTGTAACCAGCAGTACCCCCAGCATTCCCATACCCAGCAACAACCAATTTCTTCTTATTTTCATAACCACTCTCCTAATGTAAAATTCCTCGTTAATCCTCTCCGTTGTCACGAACAGAAATACTTTCCTGACGTCTCACCCCCTTTCATCTCCACAAATGTTCCTAAAGCTATCAATGCTAAAAACAAAAACCGCTCATTTTCAATGGAATAAACTGAACATTTTCTCCTAATAAATATATCGTATATTGTCAACGAAATATTAACGTTTTTTTATAATATTGTGAAATATTTATTATAACTATATCTTAATATTCGTATAGTTGCAGATTAATATGATTGTAACTTTTTTCTCATAATCGCACCATGACCCGGGTCAGGAGTCCTCGTTTGATATGCAATGAAAAGTCTAAAACATGCTTTTTCCTTGACAATTGGAAACTTTTTTTTTATTAGTCTCCCCTTGCATTCGGAAGACGATAAGGTTATGATTCACCCAGAGAAGTCTACAAAATAAAATTTATATCAATAAGGAGCATTTCCATGGCCGTACCAAAAAGAAAAACCTCCAAAGCCAGAAAAAGGCAGCGTCGGGCTCATCATGCCTTGACGGCTCCGGCACATTCCACCTGCCCCAATTGCCAGGCTCCGACTATCCCTCACCGGATATGCACCAGTTGCGGCAGCTACAAGGGAGAAGTAATAATCCCCGTCGACAGCGATTAACGGCTGTTTTGAAAAAGTAACCTTTCACCCAAAATACAGTGCAAGTTTCCATGACAACCTTGCAAGTTTGTATTCATATTCTGGTGGTGATGTTCGTCTGATCAGTCTTCATACAGAAATTCCAGTTTTTCAAAATTGCCTCCAACAGCGGTCGATTCATTGGTTTCTGAGAAAACATTTTGCTGTTGCGGCGTGAATATCCTTTTCCGGTGGTTTCATTAAAACTCCACAGTTGGACCAGAAATGCCTATCTCAGGCACGAAAGGTCCATGGGGCTAATCTGCCGATACAATCCTGAAAAGGGCTTTTATGCCTGAGATCCAACACCGTACAGTCGCATGAAGATAGCCGTAGATGCCATGGGGGGCGATAATGCCCCGCAGGAGATTGTCGCCGGGGCCGTGGAAGCGGCCCGGGAATACAATATCCATGTCATCTTGGTAGGCTACCGGGAACGGATTGAGCACGAACTGAAAAAATACCCGATCAAAAACCTGCCTATCTATATCCAGCACGCCTCCGAAGTCATCAGCATGGATGATTCCCCGTCAAAGGCACTGAGGAGAAAGAAAGATTCATCCCTGAAAGTGGGTATTGAACTGGTGCGAGACGGACGGGCCCAGGGAATTATTTCCGCCGGCAATTCCGGGGCCGCCATGGCTTTGGCCATGTTTACTTTGAAAAAGCTGGAAAACATCGACCGGCCGGCCATCGTCACCAATCTTCCCACCGTTAAAGGCTCCACGGTTATCCTTGACGTAGGCGGCAATGTCGACTGCAAACCTCTACACCTGGCTCAGTTCGCGGTCATGGGCAGTGTCTATGCCACCTACATCCTTGACCGGACAGCCCCCAGGGTTGGCCTGCTGAGCAACGGGGAAGAGTCATCGAAAGGCAATGAGTTAACTCGGGAAACCGATGCCCTGCTGAAAAAAAGTTCGCTGAACTACGTGGGTTACATTGAAGGTCGGGACATTTTTCCCGGTGATATTGACGTCATCGTCTGCGACGGCTTTGTCGGCAATATTGTTCTCAAAACCAGTGAAGGTCTGGCCCTGGCCATGACTGAGATCCTCAAGCAAGAACTCTCCGCCAACCTGAAAAGCAAGGTGGGGGCCCTGTTGAGCCGGGATGCCCTGCGGCGACTGAAAGCCAAGATAGATTACAAGGAATACGGCGGCGCCCCGCTGCTGGGGGTCAACGGCAACTGCTTTATCTGTCACGGATCTTCCTGCCGCAAGGCAATCAAAAACGCTATCCGCTCCAGTGCCGAGTTTGCCAAACGGCGGGTCAATGATCACCTGGTCAGTGAAATGGCTCTCAACGAGGAGATCCAGAAACTGCTGCCCAAAAAGAAAATCTGGAACCAAATCAAGGAAAGAATCATCAGCAAAGACCGCGAAGAAGAGGGTGAGGAAGAACAATGAATCCTGTAAGAGCCAGAATTATCGGCACCGGCTCCTACCTGCCGCGAACCATCAGGACCAACCATGACATTGAAAAAATGGTTGACACTTCGCATGACTGGATTGTCTCCCGGTCCGGCATCAGCGAGCGACGCATTGCCGCAGAGGATGAACAGACTTCGGATATCGCCTGTGCCGCCGCCCGCCAGGCCTTGGACATGGCCGGCCTCAAACCGTCGGATTTGGATATGATCATGCTCGCCACTGTCACCCCGGACATGATTTTCCCCCCGACGGCATGCATCCTTCAACATAAATTGGGAATCGGCGGCTGTGCCGCTTTCGATCTCAACGCCGTCTGCAGCGGTTTTTTATACGGGCTGGCGGTTGCCGACGGTTTCATCCGGGGCGGAAACGCTAACAATATCCTGGTGGTCGGGGCTGAAATATTATCAAGAATTGTCAACTGGCAAGACCGCACCACCTGCGTTCTTTTTGGCGACGGCGCCGGGGCAGTGGTTTTGAGAGCGGAAAAGGACTCCAACCGCGGCATTCTTTCCAGCCACCTGCACGCCGATGGTCAGTATGCCCCTCTGCTGACGGTGCCGGCCGGAGGTACGGCCATCCCAACCACCCGCCAGTCAGTGGAAAACCGATTGCATTACATCACCATGCAGGGCAATGAAATCTTCAAGGTAGCGGTCCGCTGCCTGGCAGAAGTTGCCGTGGAAGCCCTGAAATACAACCATGTCGACCTAGATGAGCTCAAATTTCTCATTCCCCACCAGGCTAACATGAGAATCATCAAGGCCGTCTCCAGCCGCATCGGTTTGCCTCCGGAAAAAGTCTATACCAATGTCCATAAATATGGCAATACATCTTCGGCCTCCATCCCCATTGCCCTGGACGAAGCCAACCGCGCAGGATTGCTTAACCCCCACGACCTGCTGTTGTTTGACACTTTTGGCGGTGGATTGACCTGGGGAGCAATGCTCGCCCGCTGGTAAACTGCAAGGACCGGAAGAAGCAGCCGACTTTTAAAACTCCTGTCAAGCAGTTAAAGATCAACGAACTTTTCGTCGACAATAATGAGGATTGCCCACGCTGAATACGGCTATCTGATTAAAATGTCTTAATTTTTTTATTTTTTCCTTGACTTTTTTCAGCAAAATCTATTTAAGCGGGAGAGATAATTGATTTTCATTCGGAAGTTGGTGCTTCCGGATAAACCGCCGCTTGCCAGCTTTCGGCTTAACAGGTTGTTTTTTCAAAAAAATAGCTTTGGTGGGACTGAATTGTTTTGCAGTCTGCAGCAAAGATGAATTGTCATTTACGGATCATCAAGCAACTTCCAAGCTCTCAGCCTTATTTATAAGGAGGTTTAAGAATCATGCAGTCTGAGAAAGTAGCTTTCTTGTTCCCCGGGCAAGGTTCGCAGTACGTGGGCATGGGAAAGGATTTTTACCAGACGTTCAAAGCAGCAGAGGAAGTATTTGCCGAAGCATCTGATTCCCTGGATCAGGATTTGACCAATGTATGTTTTGATGCTTCCAAGGAAGAGTTGAACAAAACTGAAAACACCCAACCGGCCATCCTCACGTCCAGCATTGCCACCCTGAAAGTTCTAATGCAGGAATATGGCATCAGGCCTGTGGTTTTGGCCGGTCACAGTCTGGGAGAATATTCAGCACTGGTAGCCGCCGGGGTTGTTTCTTTCTATGATGCCGTCCAGGTAGTCCGGGCGCGGGGAAAGTTCATGCAAACAGCTGTCCCTTTGGGTTACGGCACCATGGCGGCAGTGCTGGGCATGGAAAATGAAAAACTGGAAAACATCTGCCGGGAAACTACCGACCCTTCCAGAGAAAAAATAGTTGAACCGGCAAATTACAACTGCCCGGGACAGGTGGTTATCTCCGGCCATGTTAAAGCCGTGGATGAAGCCACGTTAAGAGCCAAAGATGAAGGGGCCAGCCGGGCCGTCAAGCTGCCGGTCAGTGCTCCATTCCACTGTTCACTGATGGAACCAGCCGCCCAGAGGCTGGCGGAGAAATTTTCGGACGTCAAGGTCAACGAACCACAAATTCCCGTTATCTCCAATGTTGATGCCGACACCAATTATACTGTGGCCACGACCAGCAATCTCCTGGTTCGCCAGGTAAGCAGCGCCGTCCGCTGGGAAGAATCCATGAACCTCATGGTGGCCCGGGGCGTAACCCGCATTATCGAAATTGGCCCTGGACGAGTTTTGTCAGGCTTGATGAAGCGCATCAACCGCCGAATCAAAACCCATACAGTGGAAAACGTTGCCGATTTGAAAAAGCTGGCTGAGGTTTTTGGATGAATGACATCCTGTCGGCTTTTGACTTTTCCGCCCGCACTGCCCTGGTCACCGGGGGTACCCGGGGCATTGGCCGGGCAATTGTCGCTTCCCTGGCAGAACTGGGAGCCCGGGTCTATTTTTGTGGCACTAACCGGAAACTGGGTCAAGAAGTTGAGCAGGAGCTGGGCAGTCTCAAAGGCCCGGTTCACTTCCTGCCGGCGGATATTTCTTCCCTGGACCAGGCGAAGACACTGGTAGACACCATTCTTGAGCAGGAAGGTCAGCTGGATTTTCTCATCAACAATGCCGGCATTACCCGGGACAACATCTTCCTGAGGATGAAAGAGCAGGAATGGGACGAGGTGATGGCCGTCAATCTGAAAGGCAGTTTCAACTGCACCCGGGCGGCAGTGAAAAGCATGGTTAAAAAACGTTTCGGTCGCCTCATTTACCTGTCATCGGTAGTAGGAATGATGGGCAACCCTGGCCAAGCCAATTATGCCGCCTCCAAGGCCGGTATTATCGGTTTCAGCAAAAGCATGGCCAGGGAGCTGGCTTCCCGCCAGATCACCAGCAACGTTATTGCTCCAGGCTACATTGAAACGGAAATGACTGCCGGGATGACGGAAAAAGCCAAAGGTGAGATGATGAGTCTGATACCGGCCCGACGTTTGGGAACCGTTGAAGACATTGCCCGGGCGGTTGTTTTCCTGGTTTCACCCCTGGCATCGTATATTACCGGCCAGGTGTTGCAGGTCAATGGCGGCCTGTTGATGCCCTGACGGCCAGTTTACATAATAGACTCAAAAATCAATTAAACCTAAATGTAATAATGTCTAACTGGGAAAGGGCATTCCAGATGGGTGCATTCAATTGTCAGCAATGAAGATCAGTCAATTCCGGTGCTGAACCATTGATGCCCCCATCAGGAAACAGTCATTTTCGGACAAGCAAACTGAAGAGAAGAAGAGACTTTAAACAGGAGGAAATAACACATGTCGGTTGAACAAAAGGTAAAAGAAATCATTGCTGAACAGCTGGGAATCAAAGATCTTGCTGAAATCACCAACGAAGCTTCATTCATAGATGACCTGGGAGCTGATTCCCTGGACACCGTGGAGCTGGTCATGGCTTTTGAGGAAGAATATGGCGTTGAAATTCCCGATGAAGACGCGGAAAAAATCAGGACCGTTCAGAGTGCCATCGATTATATCAACGAACACCTGCCGTCAGAGTAAAAAATAACCAAAAATCACTATTTTTCAAGCCTGAAAAAGACGTTCACCCACCCGGTGAACGTCTTTTTTTCTTTACAATTCGCCCAAATAATACTACAAAAAAAAATTCTTTTTGGCTGAAATGATTCGTATTTGAAAAACCAAGGAGGCAGGAAGTGAAAAGGCGGGTTGTGGTAACCGGGGTAGGATTGGTAACGCCACTTGGAACCGGAGTTGAAAAGAACTGGCAGGCATTGATAAACGGCCAATGCGGCATCGGTCCAATTACCAAATTTGAGGCTGAAAAGCTGGCAACCAGAATTGCCGGTGAAGTGCTGGACTTTGACCCCACTGATTTCATGGCACCTAAAGATGCCAAACGAGTCGGAACTTTTATTCAGTACGGTTTGGCAGCGGCTGACATGGCCATGGAAATGGCCGGGCTGACCATCGACGATTCGCTCAGCACCCGCACCGGGGTATCTGTTGGCTCGGGCCTAGGGGGCCTGGAAGTATTGGAACATACCTATGATCTCCTGAAACAAAGCGGTCCCAGACGCATTTCGCCTTTTTTCATCCCCGGGATGATTTCCAATTTGGCCCCGGGCAATATTTCCATCCGCTACAATGCCAAAGGACCCAACCTTTCCGTAGTCACCGCCTGCGCCACCGGCAGCCATTCCGTGGGAGAAGGATTTAAAATCATTCAGCGACGGGATGCTGATGTGATGATAACCGGGGGAACAGAATCAGCCGTTACCGCTTTGAGCGTTGCCGGTTTCAACGCCATGAAAGCCCTGTCCACCCGCAATGACCAGCCGGAAAAGGCCAGCCGGCCTTTTGACGTCGACCGTGACGGTTTTGTCATGGCTGAAGGAGCCGGCATTCTGATCCTGGAGGAACTTGAATTTGCCCTCCGGCGGGGGGCACCGATCCTGGCGGAAATGATCGGCTATGGAGCCAGCGGCGATGCCTTTCACGTGGCCGCCCCGGCTCCCGATGGTGAAGGAGCGGCCCGGGCTATCCAGGCAGCCCTGGATGATGCCGGGCTGCCCAAAGAAGCCTATGGTTACGTCAATGCCCACGGCACTTCCACATATTTCAACGACCTTTATGAAACCCGGGCGATCAGGAAAGTTTTTGCCGACCATGCGGACAAGCTGCTGATCAGTTCCAGCAAATCCATGACCGGACACATGCTGGGAGGAACCGGAGCGGTGGAAGCCGCCATTACAGTTCTTTCTTTAAACCGCGGCATAGTTCACCCCACCATCAACCTGGAAAACCAGGATGAACTGTGCGATCTGAACTATGTTCCCAACCAGGCGATGAATGTGTCACTGGACGCGGCGATTTCAAACTCTTTCGGTTTCGGCGGCACCAATGCCTGTCTGGCATTCAGCCGCTACCAGGATTGACAACCATGACGGCACCCCTGCAACGTCCATCACTTCCCACCCTGCTGATTGCCAGTGACCATGGCGGCTACGCGTTAAAAGAACAGTTAAAGACCGCTCTCGGCGATGAATACGAGCTGACCGATCTGGGGACTGATTCCGAAGATTCCGTCGACTACCCCGTTTACGCCTACCGGCTGGCCGACATGGTAGCTCGCGGGCAGTGTCCCCGGGGCATTCTTATCTGCGGCACCGGCATCGGCATGTCCATTGCCGCCAACCGCAACCCCCTGGTCAGGGCCGCTCTGGTTACCGATCAGTTC
>Ga0256913_10001724_pt1 | contig 11171 bp, 5 predicted proteins | sample Axial_MatmetaG_FD_185970 | JGI IMG/M metagenome (GOLD analysis project Ga0256913, IMG submission 185970) | Deep-sea worm associated microbial mat communities from Axial Seamount, Juan de Fuca Ridge, Pacific Ocean - Axial_Mat | ecosystem: Environmental > Aquatic > Marine > Oceanic > Microbial...
AAGTATTCTTTTTATGTTGCAAACCACAAGGATAAGTTATTAAACCGGTAAGAGCGTCTGTAGGAGGCACACACACTAAAATTACTTTAAAAGTATTAGACCTTTGTATCAAAGTGGTCATATCTAGTACAAAAGTCATTTCTACTGCTTCTTCAACTGTCCCGATAAAATTAGGGTAGCGTGCTTCTTCTATAGTACTTCCAGGAATAATAATCTTTGGTATACTATAAATATTATAATTATCTGAGTCGTCTAATTTTTCTATACCAAATTTAAATAATAATTTTATCTTAGAAATAGCACATTTATAACCTTCAAAATCAAAAGTTAAAACAATTTCTTGGCCCGACATCACCACATCAACTTCATCTATATCACAATTAATTTTTTCATCTGGTATAAGCTCTTGTTCCGTAGGAACAAAATAAGAATTATTAAGTACTAAAGACTTTATATTTAAACCTCTATTATAATAAGTAATAATATCTTCTCCAAAAGGATCTGTTACGTATATTACTTTGCCTGCATCTTTAGCATCACTTGTATCTGTATCATAAGTTGAATCAAATAAACCTACGTCTTCCCAAGGTAAACTTGTTAAATCAGGATAATTAGCTTCTTCATCATATTCTTGGCAGTCTTGAGGATCTAAAATACCATCAAAAGTAAAACAACGAGGTAGCCCATTATCTAATTGTACATAAGGAAAAGTACTAGTATCATATTCTCCTGTATCACGATTTAACTCAGGAGGTACAAAGCTTAAATTATGTTCCCCTTCATCACAAACTAATCTATGTTCCATATTAAATTTATCGTACTTATATTCTGGAGCCTCTAAAACAAGAAATAATAATTTATCTTCATTAATGTCTGTATCCTCTGAAGTATTTAAATTACGTTCTATTTTTTTATTCAACCCTCTCCAGGCCCATTGTATAGGATTGCCATCTAAAATTTTAAATTGTGGAACGGGACGTTTATCACCACTAGTACCTGTAATAGATAGAGGATAAGCTATTTTTACTATAGAAGTAAACACATCAAAAACTTCTTCAAATCTAAAAGTTTTATCCATAATTAAATACTCATTTAAAGCTTTACCATCTACTTGAGAAAAAAGCATAGTACCCAAACCATTAATTAAACCCATATTATCCACGCCCATAAATTCTTCATACAAAGATGTATTTTCAGTATAATTTATATCCGTAAAGTTCATTATAGTAGGCAACCAAGCCCATAAAGTCTTAAACCTTGGTTGTTTACGATAATAATCCATGTATATATATTGAACATAATCAGTAGATCTATAAGATTTTAACTGAGGCCTTAATACATTACCAAATTTTGGCAGGGTACCTCCTGAATTATACCAATAACTTAAGGCTGAACCTGAGGCGTCTCCTCTATATCTACACCAACCAGTAAAATAATTATCAGACTCTTTTTTATAATTAAAAGTCTCGCATTGACAATTACTACAACAAATACTACAACAGTATAAACCTGTCTGGGTATAACCATCATAAGGTCCTTCCATACGCATATTCCAAGCGCCATTTATAGGTGCACCATTATTATCTTTATACTTATATAAACCCTTCATTTGATATATAGAACCATAAATTTGATTAGATATATCTGAATAATAAGAAACATCTGGACAAGCGCTATATGGATACCACATTAAGCCTGCTCCAGAATTTGGTGACACTTCATGATCACCACAAGCAGGTATATTGCCTATAGAAGTAGTACCTTCTAAAGTTGCATGATAATATCTACAACATTTACATACTGGATAATTTCTATAATGACCATAATCAGCCTGCCAACTATATTTAAATTCCACATCAGGTAACATAGGCTGTTTTATCCAAACAACAACTTTAAAATTAATTCTACTAACGTAATTACCTTGTAAACCTTTTAATGGTACAGAAAGTATAATAGTATTTATAAAAGATTTAATTATTATTTTAGGAGGAGAAACTTCTATATCGCCAGCACCTAAATAAAGAGCATGCTCTTCAGCCGGAACGATAGTCCATCCTAATTTTTCAGGGGGTGCAGTATCAAAACTCAACTTAACTGGGAATTGTATTTTTGATATTATTAAAAGGGTATCCTTACATATACCCCTAAATTTATTTATATCTTTAGGATAAATTATAAATTGATTATCCCTTAAACCATCTTTTAAACCTTGTTTATATAACTGCATAGGACATTTTATGGTAGTTACTGAACCATCATCTTGTTTAATAGAATAAGCAAGGTATAAAGATAACTCATGTTTAGTTTCTATATAAATAGACCCATATACGGAAGTTATATAAAAAGGCTCATCTAATATATCCACTAATACATAACCACTAGCACCTAAAGGCACTAACTCTTCTTGGGTAAGACTTAAAGAAGCTTCATATAAATACTCTTTATATCCAGTATAAATATTAGTACTCAATAAGTCATTAGATCTATAGTTATTAAACATATGTTTACCAAAATCAGACACTACACCAGGTAAAGTAAGATCCCTATAAGATGAATAAGTAAGTTCTACTGAAACATCTTGGCTTAAAAATCCCCTTCTGTAGTCATATAATTTATCTACTATAACCGCACCACCCTTTGGCGATTTTTTTATAATTTTATCACTAGTAAAATTAGTTTGACGTATAAAACCTCCTATATATCTTAACACAAAAGTACAAAAAGAAAAACCCCAATAATAAACATTCTTAGTACCAAATTTATATTTAGTCAATATCAAAAATTCTTGAGGGCCATAAGATAATTCGGTATTAAATATAAAACCTTTTGAATTAATATCTAATACATTCTCATAAAGTATTCCTGAAAGTCCTAAACGTAAATTAAAAATAAATTTATCAATTTGTTCCTGAATTTCAAAAAACTTACTTTTAGTGTCACACTCAGTTCTATCAACAATTATATCGTGAGTAGAAGCATATAAATTATTTATATCTTGGGATTCTCGTAAGTATAAAATAAAAGCAGGTGCATTGCCTAATTTATTTAAATCTATACAAATAGTATCATAAAAATAAGTATGTTGCGTACCATATAACATAAACTTACAAGAATAAGAAGATCTATGTTCATATACACTAAATTCTTCATAATAAACAAATCTATTTAAAACCACGGGACTTAGTAGCATAGCTTTAGCTTCACGAACTAAAGAAGGAAAATTTGTGGACGACCCTGCGCTACCATTCATACTAGAATAATCAAGTGCTGTTTCTGTACCTTCTATTAAAGTATCTATTCTGTAGTCTACAGTAAAATTAAGTTGTGTGAAGTCAAGTTTTACTAAAGCAACATCATAAGTAGCTTCTTTTTCATCATTTGCTAACAACCTGTATTCTAAAGAGCCTAACCAAGCAGCAATTTCAGTCTCATCATATAGCTTATCATAAAGTTCTTGATCCCATTGAGTTTCGTATAAATAATAACGTAGTTCTAAAATTTGTTCTGCTAAAATGTATTGCCCAGTAAGTAATTTATCATGTGTAACATATTCCCAACAAATACCTGTATAATAAGGACACTTATCATGAGCACCATTACAAGGTATATTAGTAAAAGAATATGTTGTATAATCTTCCGTATCAGCATGAGTACAACCTACACAATGAAAAACGTTACCTTCTTGAACATCACCTTCTAATTCTACTCTAGGGTAATTTACACCACTAATAGTAGGACCCATAGGATTTTGTATCTCTTTAAAAGGTGTCTCCAAAGGAGGTACTGCACTTAAACGAAAATATTTGGAATCCTCTAACCAAAATTTACAAGTAGATAATTTAGCCCTAATATTTAAAATATCATAATTCAGTGGTAACCTGAAAGATAAGATATCATCTTGTTGTATGGGAGTATCATCAGGTAAAATCATACCAAATCCCATATTATAAGGAGAATAGGCAGCACATTCTACATTAGTACCCCCTTCAACATCAACACCCTCACAAGAAAAACCGTTATCTGTGTAACCTGTAATTAAACTTGTGTCTAAACCACCAGCACCATCTTCAAGAGATGCATTATAAAAAGCCCATTTAGTGGAGGTCTCATAATTACCAATATGTCTAAAAGGATCAGGGGCTATACAACGATAACGTTCAACTAAAAGTTTAAACTTATCACATTTTATAGCTGATCCTATAAAATTACATAAAGGATAATATGAAGGCCAAGTATTAACATCTAAAGATGCATCGTCTTCTTCATTTATACTATAACTACAAGAATTTGTAACATTATCCCAATGAGTGCATAAAGAATCACGCACCCAATATTGGCATTTAGGAGGCTCATACATATAAAAACACCTTTTGTAAGTAAATCAAATATTAAAGTATTAAGCTTAAAACTACTTAAGCGTAGTCAAAGTAAACTCTATAGTTAATAGAACTATTAGCTCCTGTTTCCGAGGACCCTAACTTTATATTAATCCATACAGTATCTGCAGTTAAACCATAACTACCTAAAGTTTCGCTTTCATCAGCTGTAGTTGCTACGGGTAGATTCTCTCTAGTATAATATAAATAACTAGGAGGTGTATCTGAATCAATGTCACTTGGTAGTACATCAGGATACCATTCTATACCATTTTCTGAACCAACACCTGCAGGATTAGCTACACCAACGGTACCAAATCTAAACATGGTATCATTATTATTCTGTAAATGATGTTGAAAAGATCCATGTGATTGTAATCCAAATTTAACAGTAGACATTTGAACAGCACCAGATATTATTTCAAACATAACAGCCTTTACATCAGATTCAGTACTTACAGTAACATTACCATAATTAAGACCTGTTATATCGTAAGCTGAAGGCTTTGGCGCAGAACAAATAACATAAAATTCATCACCTGCATTTAAAGGATCAGTACCTGAAGGATTAAAACGAATACTTAAACCACGAGAACCTAAAGTAGTGAAAGCAGAAGAGGATGTTACTAAAGAATTATTACTGACATCACCTCTGTCGGATGACCATACATACTCAGCTAAACCTGTCTCGGCAGAAGCATTAGTACCTTGGGCATAATCTGGTTTATAACAATCTATAGTCCATGCAGGAGAACAAGTATTAAAAACAGCATCAGAAAACTTCACCATAAGTCCCCAATCCCCGACATTATACCAATAATCTGGATATAATAATTCTACAGCTTCTGTAGAATCATCTGATCCTGTAGAAGTCCAACTCATTGTAGGAACATTACCTGTACCAGCACCTACAGTTGTACCATTAGTAGTATCAATTGAAATTACATAACTTAAATTACCAGCGGCATTAAAAACGCCAGCAGTAGTTAAACTACCTGTATAAGAATTTGTGGCATCTTTTACTGGTGCAGCTATACCACGAGGTGCTGTAACACCTTCAGTGTAGGCTTCATTACTAATCACTATTTTATAAACTTCATCAAATTTACCTTTATATGTACCAGATACTGTAACGTCGCCATTAAAACCATAATTATTACCATGAGCAGGTGTGTTTAAACCACCTTGTTCTATCTTGGTACTATAACCTAAAATATGATGACAACTATAAGTACCTGAAGTTACTACAACGCTAGACGAAGAACCTAAAGAACCAGAAAATATTTTAAAACCACAACCAGAAGTTTTATCATTATCCCACTTACATATAGCATTATCAAAAGCTACGTCTGACTTACCCAAGTCATGCAATTTTTCTGTTATTTCCTTAGCTACAAATCTAGGGTCTAAGGTAATACCTGAAGCTAAAGTTACATAAGGTCCAGGTTCCCCATCAATAGTAACATATAATCTATTAGTAGTTGGGCCTAAAGTAAAGGTATCGCCTGTAGACGCAGTACCTATGGAATAACCTCTGGTACCTTTACAACCTGTATCTCCATCTTTAGCTAACCCAACAGTATCGGTGTTATATTGCACCCAACGTGTTACTGTCGCCATAATTTACCTCCAAAAAGTTCTTTTATTTAAATTTTTAAAATCCTTATATTAATATAGTTAGTTTATATGTCAACTCTTTTCTTCTATCCTAAAAATAATTTTTACAGGAAGCATCTTATTACCTGCATAATCTTTTACACCTTTTATTATTACAGTATACTCTTTTCCATAAAAAAATGCTGTAGATTGTGGGTATATTTCTGCACTTAAATCTTCATGTACAACACAAGAAAGAAAAGCCTTTAAATTATAGCTAGGATAGTCTTTAGTTATAAAAGTAAAAGCAGCACAAGTAGTATTGGGACAACTTACAAGGTTAGTAGCACAACCTTTAACAGTTACTAACTTATTAAAACCAAACATAGTTTTACTATCTAATTCAGCATTGTAACCATACAATAAAGTATAAGTTTTATACATAAAATCCCCAATAACATTACAAGCAACTATGCGACAATTTATTGGGCCGTTTGACTCAAATACACTAGTTACCATACAAAACATTCTTTTTCCGTAAGCTATATCTTCAAAGGTACAAGAAAGCCTAGTACCATCAACTTCAAAATATGAATTTGCGATATCAATATCAAATAAATGATCAATTAAATCCACAGATAACTTTTCTCCAAAATAAGTAAATTCATTATAAGGTAATGAAAAGTTATCTATTTCTAAACTATGAACACGAATATCCATTTTGAAAGGTGCTTTTAGTACTTCTTCAGCAACTATAATATCAGTAAAAAGCTTTTGCATAGAACCTTTATTTATAAAAATATCATTCTTAAATGACATCATATTATAGGCAGCTGACATACTATCCATGCACATCCCCAAAATACTTTTTTCTTCTGCGCAAAAAACATCATCCTCACAAAAAGCCAGTCTTCCTTCTGCAACTTCTACATCAGCTAAAGTGGTCATCACTAAACCACCCCCTGCACTATAAATATCGCAGTTATAAAAATATAAAAAAGCTTTAGCCAAAGTACAGTCTACTTGAAGATCATTAAAATAAAGTAAAGGAGATATATACAATTTATATACCGTACTAATATCTTCTGTGTAATTAAAAAACGAATTTGTTATTATAGAATCTACCTTTAAATCATTTAAATTATAAATAATGCTTCCTAATTTATAGTTTAAAACCATGGTGTTATGATGATACTTAGTATAACCTACAGAAAAATCAGCCTTAAAATCTACATCTAAAAATAAAGAACCATCAGCAATATATGAATCTATATAAAGAAATTGATAATAATCATAAGCATAATAAGTAAAAAGTTCTCTCTCAGTGATTATATGATTATAACCTTCTTGTACTTGACCATAAACTGTAGATATTTCTATAGAAAGTTTATCTTGCTCTTTATGCCCAACCCCAAATATAGTAGGTATAAAAATATCTAAGTCTTGAGGGCTCGCAAAATCAGAAGAAATTCTTATGTCGGAAACAGATTGCGCCATTAAGTTTTAAGTATATTGATAATGTAAAGTGGTTACAAAATCATAATTACCACTAGCATAGGTATCATCTACATCATCTAAACGAGGTACAAAATAAAAGAATTCACCATGCTGTTGACCAGTGGTGCCTCCATTAGCTATATGAATTAAGTCAAAATCACCATAATATGCATCATCTCCAGCTAAAGGTACATCTATTCCTGGAGGATGCGCCATTGCATCAATAGATTGATCAGGTACAGGGTTTTCTTTTGTTCCTCCGCCGGCCATATAAGCACAACAAGTAACTTTATACTTACGATCTTGTAAAAGTCTATTATTAATAGTGCTATGAGTAACATCATCCCAAGCAGTTAAACGACAATTATAAGCTTCTCCCTGTTCTACTTCAAAAATTATAGAGTTTTTAGGGTGTGCCCATAATAAATCATTTGTTTGATTTTCCTGCCATATATACATGGCCCCTGGTAAAGTATTACTACCACTTATAGGTGGTGCAGGAGTATTAAAATAATAATGACTACCAGAAACAGTAGCATCCCCATTGGTAGCACTAAAAGTAATATTATATTTTTTAAATTCTATACCAGATATAGTGGTATCACCTAAGTAAGAAATAGTACTAATAGTGGCATTATTAGAAGCATCATAGTAAACCATACCAGAAGTTGTTACAGGATATTTAGCTATACCTGTAACAGTAGTACCATTTATAAAATTAAAACTGTTTTGATATAAATGTATCTGTGTAAATAAACACTCATGCTTATCAGGAGGATTTTGGTTTACTTTTTGTCTATATTGAAGATCCAAAGCCTCGTACCAAGTACCTACATAAGGCGATCCTGGCAAAACATGCGAACGAGTACCTGCAGCAGCAGGGCTATCAATATTAGTTGAAGTAAAAACTATTTTTGATATATCATCATATTGAGAACCATTCCAAAATTTTCTAATTAATGTTACGGACATAATTTTCCTCAGCTTTTTTCCAGTAGTTAGACTTTATAGGAGTTTCATCTTCTGTTATATGAATATCTCCTATCTTTAATTTATGCAAAGTATCTTCTTTTAAAGATATTCTATAACTTATAATTTTATCTTTTAACTTACCCTTAATAAATACATAATGATATACCACAGAATTATCTAATATAGCACGTGATACCTCCACTAAATGTAGATAAGCTTCAAACATAGGAGGTATTTCTATTACCACACCAGTAGATAAAAAATAAGTTATTTTTACTATACCGTCAGGTAATTCTTGCCAACCAGTATTATCAAGACCGCCTCCTTGTATACTTGTATTCTCATAATCAACTATGAAATAAGTTTTACTAGGCTCTACATTCTTAATATTATTATACTTACCCTTTATAGTTCTTAAAGTCATAATAATTCTCCTTAAATATATAAATAACGAAAAGCTTCCACAGGCTGATTATGAAACAAAGGAGCATCATAAGGTAGATAAACATACATATTATAATACAATGCCTCATCAGACACCGAATCTTGCCCTTTTAAACGTAGCCTACTAAGACTACCACGTAAACACACACCTGTACCACTAGCAGGTGTTTGCCACCCACCACTTAACGTGGTACCAGTCCAATTATCTATTGGAGTTTGATATGTGGTAGCTATGGTGTTTAACATGCTATCTGGATAGTCGTGTGTACCAGATAAAACAGGGGTACCAAAAGAATTAAAATTATCATCATCCCAGGCTTCTAAGTATAAATCAGAAGTAATATCACCCTTTACATATACTGCAAAAACATATCTATTAGTGGTTCTACCAGCTAGAGGTACATTAACCATATGTCCCTCTGTAGGTGATTCAATGTATGTTTGAGGTATAGGTAATCTCCCTGTTAAAGGCCTTATAGTAGCATCTCTACTATTTAAAGGTGCTGTAGGTGTTGGTAACCCATTATTAATACCGCCGCCAGTAAAAACTTTCATATCAGGATTAGTGCCGGTGATAGTAATAAGTTTCCATCTAGAATCAGGGGAACCATTACCACCATAAGGTATATCATCCGTTGTAGTATTATATAAAAAATATAAAGTGGGTGCTGCCATAATAAACTCCTAAATTAGTTTTTATAATAAAAAGGTTAGTTTAACTTATGATAAACAATAGGTAATAAATTAAAAAATTTAGTATAATCTTTAGAAGCCACACTTATAGCTATAGAATATTTATCTAAACCAGTATTATCTATAGCATATAGCTGAAAAGATATATCATCCTCTCTAGGATCAATTCCACGAGAACAACGTTTAGGAGTAGATTGAGACATATCTACCCAAGGACCTGTACTATCCTCAAAATAAATTACCCAAAAAGCAAAAGTTACATTCTTATACTTAGACTTATCAAATACAGCCACATTAATAGATATATCAGAACCATACTGATATTTATTTGTTGTATCATACATAATCTTATATGTATTATCATCAATTAATTCATAAGTATAATGTGCCAAAGAGTCATTAATAAATAATTCTAAAGTATTTATATCTAAACCTATACCATCATCTGTAACATAAAAAGAAATAGGTGTATCTAATGGTACTATTGACTCTTTCGGAGGATCTATATTATAAATACGAGGGCCTTTATAATCATCAATTATTTTAAACCAATAATCTATGTGTAAAATATTTGGTATAGGTGCTGTATCATAAACTATAACATCCACATATATAATACTCTCATTGTGAAAAAATGTATGTGGTTGATAATTAAAATCCAAACCATATAAACCAGACCCCGCATCAAATAAAGTTATATCACCTAAGTGAGTTATATCTATATAACCAGTGTCTATACCCAAAGGTTCATTATATTCTCTTATTTTAAAAATTAAACTATTAGGATTTAAAGAATAAGCAAAAGGACGCATACGTAACCAAATAGAAGTATTTACCATAATCTTCTCGGACCAAAAAGCAGGTATAGCATCATAAATAAATACATATTGATTTACATAAGTTTGATCTTTATTCAAGTCATGTAAATGTCTGCTAGCAGTTAACTGATCCAATAATAAAGTATCCTTAGGTAAATCTTTGGCCGTTAAATGAATAGTACCTTTAGTATTTAGTTGTATTAAACAATTACGTACTAAAGGTATAAGCTGACCTTCTACATTTGTAACGCTCTCTGCAAATATAGTAGGAAAAGCCATTTGAACTAATAAACATACATCTACGCCAGATAAAATATGATTAAAATACTTTTTTAACCCAGTATCATAATCATATTCTATATATTCACCCTCATAGTTACCTATACCAAATATATATTTACTATACCCCATTATGTATAAAGTAGCTTCATCATATAAAAATTGTTTGCCGTATACTGTCGCCTCTTTAGTTTTTTCTACAGTCAAATTTTTAACTGTACCAGTATAATCTTTATATTGATATAAATGTAAATAACAATTAGTATAGGTGCTGCCAGAATCAATATTTCCTTTATCAACTTTAGCTCTTATAATAGTTTCTCCTGTATAATGATCACCTGTAGTATAAGTAAGTTCACAAAAACCATTAGGATCTGTAACAACATAACCGGACAAAGGATCTAAATGACCCCCAATATCACCTGTAAAAGAAACAAATACATTAGCACCATAAACACCATTATTAAATTGATCCCTAACCTGCACATAAATAGTT
>Ga0256913_10001725_pt1 | contig 11170 bp, 2 predicted proteins | sample Axial_MatmetaG_FD_185970 | JGI IMG/M metagenome (GOLD analysis project Ga0256913, IMG submission 185970) | Deep-sea worm associated microbial mat communities from Axial Seamount, Juan de Fuca Ridge, Pacific Ocean - Axial_Mat | ecosystem: Environmental > Aquatic > Marine > Oceanic > Microbial...
AAAAATAAGCTAAATATACCTAAAAAGGATAAATTAGAAAATATAATTCAATCATTATAAAGCTATTATAATATTTATACATCTAACTAATCTACCTTAGTAGTATATATAAAGCATACATGTAGTATCTTTTAATCCTTCTAATTTACCCCTTTCAAAAAGCTTTGTTTTACTTTTGTAATTGTAAATAATAAAACAATGCACATACTACAGTGCAATCGTATTATAATCATGCAATTAACTACCAAATAATATAATCATGAATAAATTATTAACAATAGCTTTAATGCTAATAATTGGCTTTGCACAAGCGCAGACGGTCAAATTTGCAGAAGACTTTGAAACTCTTCCTTTAAGTGTAACATCTAGTGGCAGCTCTACTTGGGCTAGAAATACTAATCTATATGCAAGCGGAGCATATAGTGATTCTGCAGCAATTACCTCAGCTGGTGATACCACAATACTAACAACAAATGCCATAAGTACTATTGGTTATAACTTTGTAAACCTTAGCTTTAATCAAATATGTAAACTTGCATTTCAAGATGCAGGCTATATTGAGATAAGTAATGATAATGGTGTTTCGTGGACTAGATTAACCTCTGAATATTATAATGGATATGGTAATTTTGAATATATTGGAAATAAATTTAACATTGCATCCTACCCTACTCTTTGGGATGCTTATAATCCATATAGTATACCTCAAAACTCTTGGTGGAAATTAGAATCATTTAGTTTGGATACTGCTTACGCAAATAAAAGCCAAATAAAGATACGTTTTATTATTGCTGATGGTGATAATAATGGAGCTTCAAATAATTACGGTTGGTTACTAGATGACATTAAAGTTACTGTATCTAATAATGAGCTTACTCCTCCAAATATTTCAATTAATAATCCATATCCTAAAGATACTGTATACTACTCAGGTTTATTTGATGTTAGTGCAGAAATTACTGATTCATCAAATATTTCTTCAGCAAGTATTGTGTTTGAAATAAATGGAATATATGACACAGTTCCTATGATTCTTTCTAATAACAATATATATACTGGCTCTATTCCAAGTCAGCCTTACGAAACAAGTGTTTGTTATCATATTATAGCAACTGACTCATCTGTAAATATGAATATTGCTAAATATCCTGCTAGTAATTGTATATCTTTCTATGTTAAAAGAGACCCAAATTTACCTACTCCTTTACAGTACGACGCAAGTGTACACAGCATTGCAAGTCCACCTAGTATAGCTCTCTCAAATACTAATTATGATATTTCTATTCGAATAGTTAATAATGGAGATTCAATTTTAACAAAAGTAGGTATTGGATTGGAATTGGATGGTATTTCTCAGAATGATAAATCTTGGGTAGGCTCGCTATCCTTAGAACAAATTAGTGATACAATTATTTTTACTAATACTACTTTAACTAAAGGAGAACATAATATTACGGCATGGACATATGCACCAAACGATTCTTCAGATCAAGATTTAACAAACGATACTTTATCGTATTCATTCTATGTATGTAATGAGGTGCTTCATGGCACTTATACATTAGGTGGAACATCCGCAGATTTTCTCAATTTTGAAGACCTGATTTTAACATTAAGGAATTGTGGAATTAATGCAAACACAACTATTAAAGTAAATCCTGGTATATATAGTGAGAATATTATTTTTTCTGATTTGGTTGGTGTAGATTCTATTAATAGATTAACTATTGAATCTGCAACAGGAGATGCTAATGATGTAGTTATTAAGCATGGTTCAGAGAATGACTTTGTAATCAAATTTGATAGCTCTGCTTGGGTTTCCATAAAAAATATTAGTATAGAATCATATAATAATGCAAGCTCTAGCACTATAAATATCACTAATTATTCTCACGATATAAATATTGAAGGCTGTAATATTAAGGCACCAATTGGAGGGAATAATAATACTTATGCAATTTATGCCAAAGAAAGCTTTATTAGCAATATTAATATCACCAATAATAATATATTTGGAGGGAAATACGGATTATATTTCAAAGGTTCATCCTCTATGAAATATTCAAATATTAGTGTAATAAATAATACTATAGAATATTCATTCTCAACAGGAATATATTTTATATATCACACAAATACAATAATAGATAATAACAAGATAATAAGACCTTATAATACTACTGCTCTGACGTATATAACTGGTATTAAGATAATGCAAGTTCATGGATATTCTGTAAATAATAATGAAATTAATATTAATCTAAACAGTAGCGGTTATGGAATTTCAATTGTGCAATGTACTAATAATGGTATTGGAGAAAGCACAATTAGTAACAATATGGTTAGTGTTGGTGGTACATCAAATAGCACTACTGCAAATTGTATTTACTTCTACGGAAATACAGATTGTAAGATATTTAATAACTCCATGCTATTAAATACCGGTAGTGGTAATGCTTCTGCATTTTATCTTGGTGGATCTACTTCTACCGCTGATATCAGAAATAATATTTTCTCAAACAAAGCTTCTGGTTACGCATTCATAAATACAGTAACGTCCATAGATAGTGTTAATTATAATTGTTATTATACAAATGGTATCAGTATTGCAAAATGGGGTTCTGGTGTAGCAGCTACCAGCTCTGGAATAGCCGGGATAAGACTAAACTCAGGGAAAGATACTCATTCAATACTTACAAATCCTACTTTCTATTCTAATACAGATTTACATTCATTTTCTCAAGCTATAGATAGCGCTGCGATACATATTGCAAGTATCACACACGATATTGATGGAGATATAAGAAATGTAACAAATCCTGATATTGGAGCTGACGAGTTCACTATTTCAGATACTGATATTGGAATTTCTAGCCTATTAAACATTTTAGCTGTTGACACACAAAACAGAGTGATAAATTTAAAAGTTATTGTTAGAAATTATGGATTAAACACAATTACTGCATTAACTGTAAAACACTCTTTAAATGGCGGCAATTTAGTTTCCAACTCGTGGACAGGTTCAATAAATTATGGAGAAACAGACACAGTTGACTTAGGCAATATCACTGTTCCAGCACTTGACTATAGTCTAAATATATTTACAGTATTGACTGGCGATACTATTGCTGACAATGATAGTATTAACAATAATTTTTATGGGCTACCTCTTATCGAGGTAGAACCTTTGTCAATAAACTCGCCATTAAATGGATGCGATAAAACGTCAAATGAATCTATTAGTATTGAAATTGCTAATAATGGCGTACATCCTATATACAATGGAATTACTGCTTCATATCAAATAGTTGGCAGCTCCTTAGTTAGTGAGAATGTAAGTGATACTATTCTTGCAGGAGATACCATTATTTACACTTTTAATCAAACTGCAGATTTTAGTGTTGGATATAATGATTCTACTTTTAATATTGTTATATCAGTAAACCACACAGATGATCCCAAAAACAATAATGACAGTATCCTTAGTAGTGTTCTATCTATGGGTGATTTATTACCTCCTACAATTAGTGACACTACAATTTTTTATGGAACCTCAGTAGATATAGAAGCAATAGCTGACAACCCAATTAATTGGTATGCCAATGACTCAACTACTGTTAAACTCAGTACAGGATCTATTTACACTACTCCTATCCTATTCGATACTGCTACTTATTATGCACAAGCAAGTAATTTTAATCCATCATCACTTGCAAGTGTAGGTTTTGCTACTACAACTGCCGGATCTTTTGACGAAGCAATTTATGGCAGGCTCTCTGGTGCAGGTAAATATCAGATTCTATATACTGCAAGTGAGCTTTTAGCATCAGGATTAGTTGCAGGTAAAATTGAGTCCATTGAATTCCATGTTGGATATACATATTCAAGTTACAATATTACTTCATTTGATATTAGCATGGCTAATGTATCGGAAACAGCATTAACAACAAGCTATCTTACTCCTAATTTCACTAATGTATATAGTGAGCCCTTAACCGGACCTAAGAATATAGACACATGGATAAAGCATGAGTTTTCAACTCCTTTTGAATGGGATGGAACAAGTAGCATATTGATACAAATTTGTACTCAAGGAAGTGTATATAATGCACCAAAAGTATATTATACAACAACTACAACTAATAAATACTTGGCTAAACAAGGTTTCGGTGTTAATTGTAGCACCACAACTGGAAATTCTTCGGGGCAAACAAAAAGACCAAATATTAAGCTTCATACAATAGGAAGTTATGGATGTACAAGTCCTAAAGTTTCAGCAACAGTTAATGTTCCTCTTCCAGCAATTGATGCACATTTAGCATCTATTTCACAACCAAACAATAGCTGCGGATTAATTTCAACTCCTATAACTATTGACATAGTAAATAACGGACTTGATACTATCCCAAATGGATTTACAGCAACTTATAAAATTGATAATGCAAGTTTTATTAATAATGAAACTATAGGTAGTTCAATAGCTCCAAATGACACTTTACACTATACATTTACTACATTAGCCTCACTCCCATCAGGTAGCAATAGTACTTTATACGCTATAACCGCCAAGATATTTGTGCCAAATGATAACTATGTAGGTAATGATAGTTTATACGTAGATTCTGTTGTTTCAGACTATACTCCCAGTAACCCTGTTACAAGTAATATAGGTGTTAATTATTCAAACACAGCTATCCTTTCTGCTGTAGCTATAGATAGTATATTTTGGTATTCTGATTTACAAGGAAGTAACTACTTGGGGGCAGGTAATAATTTTGAAACAGATCACATTTACGATACTACTACGTTCTTTGCTCAAAGTAGAAGATCAATAGCTCAAGCATATTATAATATAGGAACTTCATCTACTATAAGTGATGCATCAGGACCAAGCCCTTATGGAGCAGCCAATAATGGCTCTAGAATGCAGTACTTAATAACGGCCTCTGAACTTAATGCCTTAGGTATAATGCAAGGACCTATTAGCTCCATATCATTTAATGTTACTACTACCACTAATTCTCCATTAAGTAATTATACAATAAGAATTGGGCATACTAGTAAGAATAATTTACTTGCTTCTACACTTGCAGGAAATCTTACAACTGTTTATTCTTCTTCTAGTTATATGGCAGCCATTGGATGGAACGAACATCAACTTAATACACCATTCTTTTGGGATGGAACTAGTAATATTATTATAGAAACATGTTTCAAGAATAGCTCTCCTACAGCATTCTCTTTTGTAAAATATAGCACTACCTCTTTTACTTCAGTAGCATATCTTACAGGAGGAAGTAGCTTTAGTTGCTCAGACTCTATAGTTACAGGAAATTCTACACATAGACCAAATATAAGGATAAAACAAACAGGACTTTCTACTTGTGGTAGTGAATTAGTTCCTTTAAATGTAAATATAACAAATACCGTTGCAACAGACGTTGGAATCTCATACTTAGTTGAACCAAACGGACTTATTAACTCTATTGACCCAACAAATGTAAAAATTATTCTTAAAAACTACGGTTATAGTAATATAAGCTCTGCTACCATTAAGTGGACAGAAAAAGGCATAGCTCAAACAACATATAACTGGACAGGAAGTCTAGCTCATAATGAAGTAGATACTGTTACAATTTCTACTAACCATATATTTATGGGAGGTAAAACAGAATTAGTAATCTGGTCAGAGATGACAGGTGATACTATTAATATTAACGATACTATCTCAGAAGAACTATATATAAGCATGAGTGGAAGCTATTCCATTAACCCAATTAGTGGTGATTATCATTCATTTACATCTGCTTTAAATGAATTAAGTTTAGTTGGAGTATGTGGTCCTGTTGTTTTCAATGCTGATTCTGGAGTATACATAGAAAGATTCTCAGTAAATCCTATAAATGGAGCTAGTACAACAAACACCATAACTTTTCAGTCTACATTATTGGATAGTTCTTCGGTTACTATTACAAACAATAGTCTTAACACTACTGATAACTACATTGTAAAGATTGTTGGAGCTAGTAATATTAAGTTCAAATACATTTCATTTGTAGCTATAGGTAATACCTATGCTAATGTTATTGCTCTTAATAATGGAACTAATAATATAGAATTCTCAAATAATATAATTAAAAGCATTTCTACTACATCAATAAATGGAAATGCAAACCCACTCTACTCTACTTCAAACATTAACAATATTACTTTAAACAATAATAGTATTATTAATGGTGCTTACGGTATTTTTATTAATTCAAGTAGTAATAGCTTGAATATTACTAACAATATTATTAAAGGATTTAACGGTTCTGGAATCTATTTAGCAAACGTTAATAATTCTATCATTAAAGAGAATATCCTTGAATCTCAGACACAAGGATTAAATATTAATGGAATAAAACTTATTCTTGTAAATAATATTGAGATTTCTAAAAACAATATAATATGTAAATCAGCGATTAGTAATACAGGTATATATTTAAGAGGATACGGAACAGCAAGTAACCACTTATTAATATCTAATAATTTTATTTCTATTATTAGTGGTAGCGCTGTAAATACTGCTTTATATGTAACTTTAAGCAACTATATAGATGTAATATATAATTCAACAAGTATTACAAGTGGTAGTTCATCTACTACAGCAATGAAAATTAATAATTGCACTTATATTAATGTAAAGAATAATTCTTTTTCAACTGAAAGAGGCTATGCCATGTCTTTAGTTACAATTCCTAACAATTCTATAATTGACTATAATAATTTATATGTCCACCCTGGAACATCAAGTTCATTTGTATATTGGACATCATCTGTCAATGATTTGGCGGCATTAAAAACTCTAGATTTAAACAATAATCAACATTCTATCTCTAATAATCCTGAGTATTTCTCAACAACAGATCTGCATGCAGGAGGAATTGATCTTTATCAATCTGGCATTCCATATACTTCTATTAGCACTGATATAGATGGTGACACAAGAAATACGACTTCTCCTTGTATTGGGGCAGATGAGTTTACGCCAATTGCTACTGATTTAAGCTTAATTGGGCTAGATTATCCCATAGAATCTAGTTGTGGCTATAGTTCTAATGATAGTATTATTATTAAACTTAAAAACAAAGGTTATAACCCTTTTAACTTCAATTCTACTAATGCGAACATAGAATTATATATCAATGGTACTATCTTAGACACATTATATTACAGTGTTAATTCAGGCATTCTTTTAGGTGGTGAAGACACTTTAATTAAGATAAGTAGTGCGTATGATTTATCGATAACAGGAGAATATATATTTAATGGCAAGGCAAGTGTTGCTAATGATGGCAATTCTCTTAATGACTATATGCAAGAGTCATCAATTATCAATTATCCAAGTATTAATAATTTTCCATATCACGAAAACTTTGAGTCAGGGAAAAACTTGAGTTTCAATGAGATATCAAGTAACGAATCTAATATCTCTGTTACTTCTTCAAACTCAGGCAATAGCGTATATGAATTAAAACTTGAAGGAGGAGGATATTCCGGGTGGATTTCTCCATCTAATGTAACACAAGCTTTCAATAATATTTCACATACTGCATCCCTTGAAAGTTGTAATATTGATGCTACTAATATTAGTAGCCTATATGTTAAGTTTAATTTACGTCAAACAAGATATTCAAATTATGTTTACAATAGCTCATGGTTTAGAGTAATACTAACAGATGCAAATAGCAATTCCTATTATCTTAAGAATATAATGGGAGACTCTGTTTTTAAACCCATAAGCCAAATACTTGATTCTTTTAAAACTCAGACTTTCAATTTAGATCAATATACAGGTCAAATATTTAGAATTAGTTTTGAAAGTGCATGTAAGTACTCTGGAATTAATGTATCTAGTTTAGGAGACAATGCTTTTATTGATGATATTAGTTTCTGGTCACCTTCTCAATACGATGTTGCAGTAAATTCTACTTGGAGTAATAGTTTTTATGGAAAGCCAGGTGATATAATGACTATTTCTACTTCATTTACTAATGTTGGTCTTGACACATTATTTAGTATTCCTCTAGCCTATAAGTTAAATAATAATACAATAATTAATGATACTGCTATAGGTGTCTTCCCTCCTTTTGTTACAGATAGTTTTACATTTATAAATAGCTATACGTTACAATCTGGGGAGAATAATATTTGTGTTTATTCTATTCTCCCAAATGATGGCGAAGCTATAAATGATACAGCTTGTATGATATTAAGTGGTCTAAATACATATACTGCTTCATATTCAGATGATTTTGAATCAATCAACGATTGGGTAACTAGAGAAAATACATTCCAATGGGAATTAGGTGCGCCAAATTCAGCATTTATAGATTCGGCACATAGTGGACAGAATGCATGGGTAACAAAGCTTTCTAATAATCACAAAATTGGCTCAATAGATTACCTGTATTCTCCATACATCGTTATTCCCACTTATGCTGATACAGCTGTTTTAGAATTCTGGATGACAATGAATGTTAATTCTCCATCTGCTTATTCTCAAATAGAATATTCATTTGATGGCATCTTATGGTTACCAATTGGATATATTAATGATCCTAGTTCTACAAACTGGTATAATATTTCTATTAATAACCTTCACTACTGGAGCCTTTACAATCATGCTTGGGCAAAATCATCAATACAGTTGAATCCTTCTATATTTAATACGGGAAATACTTTCCAAATTAGATTTAGCTTTATTGGAGGAAGTAATGCTATAAGTTTTGATGGAATGGCAATAGACGATTTTAAAATCACAATACCACCAGAAGCTATTGATGTAGGTATTATCAGTATTGACACACCATCAGACACCACTACTACTGGAGATATAATAACAGTAAATGTTAAACTCAAAAATTTTGGCTATAATACTATAACAAGTATTCCTTTAGAATACACTATAAATGGTACACAAATAGGAAATGCTGTTTGGACTGGCTCATTAGCTCAAGACTCTGTTATTAACTATAGTTTTAGCACTACTTACACTGCTCTTAATAGTAATTATTCTATTTGTGCAAGAACAAATTTGACAGGTGACTTAGTTGGAGCTAACGACGAATACTGCAAACAAATTATTTCTATAGCAGGCGGAAAAGATGCTGGTGTTACTCAAGTATTATCACCAACAGGCTCTACTTCTATTGGGGAGGATATTACAGTGAAAGTAGTAATTAAAAATTTTGGAACAGATACTATATTCTCAACTCCTATTGAATATTCTATAAATAATATTACTGAAGCAACTGAGATATACTCCGGTTCAATAAAGCCAAATGATTCAATAGCATATATTTTCACACATAAATATAATTCACTAGCTGGCTCATACTCAATATGTGCAAAAACTAATTATTCAAATGATGTGGATGAAACTAATGATGAATCATGTGTTGCTCTTATAGGAACAGCAATTGATTATTCTAATGAAAATGCTTTCATTGTTAGTCAGAACAAACCAAATCCAGCCAAGGAAATTACAAAAATTGAGTTCTATATTCCTAAATCAGGAGAAGTTAGATTTCAATTAGTAAATATGGTTGGAGCTGTAATAGAGTACAATAACAATACTTTTGCTCAAGGTAAGAATGAAATTATTATTAAATCCAATGAATATCCTGCAGGAGTCTACTACTATACTGTAAGCTTTGAGGGACAAAGAAAAACATTCAAGATGGTTATTGTTAGGTAGTTTTAATTGTTTCTTGGATGCAAGCCCATTCGCCATTTGGTGGATGGGCTTCTTTTATACCTCCCTTACCCTAACTTTCTTCTTCTTCAATCTAGTATTATTTACCAATGGTAATAATTGGTTTATGGTAGATGATTTTACAGCAACAAAAGCACAATCTTGTTTTAGCTCAATCAGCCCAAGTTGGTCTTTATTTAGTTTTCCTTGCTTAAAAAATAAACCGGCAATATCTCCTTTGGAAATTTTATCTCTTCTGCCACCAGAAACAAATAATGTTTTCCAGCTTTTATCTTCATTATCTTGTTTAGTTTCTATTTCATCGAGCTCAACTGCATCAAGATTCATATTCTCAAGAAAATCCGGCAAATCGTCTAATCCATAGTGCAAAACATAAGCTGTTCCACCCTTATGCATTCTAGCTGTACGGCCATTACGATGAATAAACTCATGCTTTCGCATTGGAAGGTGATAATGTATAATAAACTTAATCTCAGGAACATCAATACCCCTTGCTGCCAAATCGGTAGCAAGAATCAACTGATGGGTTTTATTTCTAAACTTAATCAATGCTCTTTCCCTATCGGTCTGCTCCATTCCACCATAAAAACAGGCATGAGCTATATCTTTATCATTCAAATAATCACTAATTCTCTGTATAGAATCTTTATAATTGCAGAATACTATTCCGGGTTGATCTCCAAGTTTATTTAACAAATCACCCAAAGTATTAAGTTTGTCTCTTTCGGGTGAGAATACTATTTTCACATCTAAATTAGATTCTTCTTCCTTTAAATAGTTAATGGTGGTATGATTTTTCAGTCCAACAAAACTAGGTATGGCAACATTAAATGTTGCTGAAGTCAATACTTTCTTACGAATATTAGGTAAAGCAGAAAGAATCTCTATCATTTCTGTTTCAAAACCTACCTCCAATGATTTATCAAACTCATCAAGAATAAGCATTTCTATACTCTCAGTATCGAATGTACCTCTACGAATATGGTCGGCAACTCTACCGGGAGTACCAACAACTATTGATGGAGTATGTTTTAAATCAAGCTTATCTTTAGAAACAGAACGACCACCATAAACTGCATTAGCTTTATATCCGGTACCCATTTCTCTAATTACCTGTTCTATTTGAATTGCTAATTCTCGCGAAGGCACAAGAATTAATGCTTGCACACCAAGCACTTCTCTTTTCAACTCAGCAATTATTGGCAAAAGAAAAGCCAAGGTTTTACCCGTTCCTGTTGGTGATAATAATACAACTTCCGATTGTGAATGTATGGTATATTGAGCCTCCTCTTGCATTGAGTTTAATTTCTCAATCCTCAATTTTTCGAGTATGCTACTTTGGTTTTTTACTTTATCTGACATTTTGCAAAGGTAGAGGTATTAATGAGTGGAAAGCATAATAATTTATAG
>Ga0256913_10001726_pt1 | contig 11166 bp, 8 predicted proteins | sample Axial_MatmetaG_FD_185970 | JGI IMG/M metagenome (GOLD analysis project Ga0256913, IMG submission 185970) | Deep-sea worm associated microbial mat communities from Axial Seamount, Juan de Fuca Ridge, Pacific Ocean - Axial_Mat | ecosystem: Environmental > Aquatic > Marine > Oceanic > Microbial...
AATAATAATCCACTCAAATTTAAAGAGTTTATAACTTTAAAATGCAAACTACAACTACTGAATAAGATAAATCAAAAAATGAATCTGACATTACTATATTTTTTCTTTAAATATCCCAGGATAAATTATCTTTTTTCCGCAATAATTGCTTGTTAAATTAAAATGTTAAAGTTAATATCATATTTCAACAAAAAGAGCAATTCTAATCCAAGAAATCCAAAGAAAAGATTATTTATGGCATAAATACTGCTTCCAATAAGGCGATTTTTTTCGAGGAAAACAAGACATAAAAAGAGATATGGTATTTCGTCTTTGTTTTCTTTTGAGTAAAACAAATTAACACAAAATGTAGAATTTTTTCTACAAAAAAGAGAGGAGTTGTATGAAAAAAACAGCACTTTTAGCAATGATTTTAATGGTAGTATCGGTGTTTAGTGTAAATGCAGCAGATGATACTAAGAAAGCGCCAGCAAAGAAAGCAACGGCAAAAAAAGCAACGGCGACTAAAGTAACAGTAAGTTCATTAGGTAAACCTGTTTTTGATTTTCAGCTTTCAGCTGGCTGGACAAGTAAACCGTATAAAAAAGAACTTATTTTGATTCCACCTGCAAAATATCCACATATACAACTGTGGCACATTGAAAAAGCTAAAGATATAGCTACAGCAGAAAAAAATATTGCACAGACGATAACTTCTGAAGTTATCAAATTTAAGGTAAAAGAAAGTAAAGAAGTTAAAATTGCCGGCAACAGTGCAAAAAAACTGATTGGAAGCGGACTAGAAGCCGATGATCAAGATCCATCAAATGCTGTCGTTTATCTCTTTACTGTAAATGCTAAAGTATTTGTTCTCTGTATTCACGGAGAAGGAGATGAAGCTTCAAAATATGCAGATCCAATGTTAAAAATGCTTGAAACAATTAAACCTGTAAAATAATCTAAAGCAGCCCCTTATTCTAACTGCTATTTTTCCTGTAATAAAGAAAAATAGCAGTTTTTTTTTGCAGATATCAGATTACGGTCTACCGACCTCATAAAATCTTTCAATCTCACCATCAGACAGGACTCTTTTTAAAATTTCAACTTCATCTATAAACCCTTTAAAACGAGTTGTTTCAGGCTGATTTGAGCCTATTCTTAAACCAACATCTTTAGGCTTTGGTTTTTTAATTTTAGGAACCTTAAGATTTCTTTGGATTAAAAATTTACCATCACTGTACATCCTTACAACACCATAAGGTTTTCCAGGTTTTGCCAGAAAATCAATGACATAAGCAACCATATGCCATTCATTTGCATTAAACAAAGCTTTAGTTCCTTTAAATTTATTATTATTAACCCAAATTTGAGGTTTATTATTACTAATTCCTGCACTCCAACCAGTTTGAACTTCTGAAGGTGTACGCTCAGACATTAATCCTAAATTAACATTAAAGGAATCAGCGTTAAACCAAATAATAATTGAAAGTTCATCAGCACCGTAATCCTCATGAAAGTAACCTAAATCATTAATTTTTACAATTGCTCCTTCTGCTCCTGAAAAATAGAGAGTATTTTTTCCCCAGCGACCTCCGCGTATTGACTTTGTAACTCCCTGTCCAATTGTGCCGTTATAAACTTTTTGCTCATACCGGTCATCTGTAATTCCAAAAGCTCCGTTAATAAGTTTTTCATTATTATTAAGATCTTCGAAAATCCACTGTCCTATTAAAGCCGGATCAGCTCTTAGATTAGATACAAAAACCCTCCACCTAGCATACTTTGCCCTATTTCTAGCTTCCTGCATAGACGGAAACATAAGACCGGCAATTATTGCAATTATTGCAATCACTGTAAGCAGCTCAATTAAAGTAAAAGAACTCTTAAAAATTTTCTTATTATGTTTTTTTGTGTTCATTAATTTTCTTTATTTTTCTTTATTTTTTCTTTTAATTTTTTCCAAATTTCATATTCTTTAACAGAAATTTCTCTGGTATCTTTTGATTTACAAAATGGACATCTGAAAATTTCATCGTAATCATACTCACTCTTAAATTTATCAAAATCAAAAATATCATCCCTATAAGGAAAAATTCTGTGACATTTATTGCATAGTCTAGTAAAATGAAGTTTACCACCACACCTTGAGCACTGCATCTTTTCTATATTAAGAATATGCCTGACTTCAGTTAATTGGCAGGAATCACAAGTTACAACAATCTCAGGTCCTTCAAAATCATAAACAGGTTTACTATAAAATAAATAATTACTTATCGAATTCGCAGCAATAAAAAGTAAGAGAAACACGCAAATACACAAAAGTATAATATAAAGTTTATTCTTTTCTATTTTTATCTTTTTCCGACGATAATAATTAATGCGGCTAGGACGCGGCTTCAATTTGACATTTGCTTTTTTCTCAACAGTTTCAACAGCAACTTGAGTCTTCTCTTCCACATCTTCAGGAACGGAAAAAACTGATGTCTCCTCAATACTCGCAATAGTCTGCTGAGCATAAGTTAAAGAACAATCACCATCTTCTCCTACCGCGTTAATAGCATCGAGTATATATTTGAATGTTTTCAATACATCCTGAGGCTCAGGACGATTCTCAGGCTGCTTCGCAAGCATCGAATCAATCAGAATAGAAAGTTCTACAGAAAAAAGACCACTCATATCAATAAGAGGCGAAGGAATAAGATTAAGCTGCCGGAATTTTGTTACCGCAGTTTTTTTTGCTAAAAACGGATTATCTCCAACTAACCCCTCATATAAAGTAACACCTAAACTGTAAACCTCACTTTTATAAGAAACTTCCCCCATATCTTTAATAATCATTTCCGGTGGAATATATGCGGGGTCAGCCCAAATTTTAAATTCATCATCAGGTGCATCAAGATCAGGTAAAAAACCAAAATCCGTTAAAAGATACTCATCTCCAGCAATCACAACATTATTAGGACTAATATCCAAATGACGAAGACCAGCTTCCTCTAAAGAACAAATTGCCTTAGCTATATCATAACCAATTTGTGCAATCTCTAACTCAGACAAAGTCCCTTTTGCTTTAAATAAATTTGCAATGGTTCCACCTGAAGCAAAACTTTGAGCAATATATAAAACTTTCTCACAAACGCCGACATCAAGAATCTTAACTACATGACTAGGCTGTTTTTCTTTCAAAACTTCAGCCTTTTTCTTGATTTTCAACATAAGACTTTCAGAAGTCATAGTAGTATTAAATAATTTCACAACAAGTTCTTCATTGTCGTTTCTGAGATCTTCAGCAAGAAAAACACAAGAATGCATTCCATAACCAATGATTCTTTTCATTTTATACCGTTCTGCAATAACATTATTATTTTTTGCTACATTGAAAGCCTCTTCGTTTAAAGCATGTATATGAAGGAATTTATTCAGTTTGGCTATAAAAACCAACTCTTTTATCGGCTTAACAATATAATCATCAGCACCTGCATTCAAAAATTTCAAAATACTGCTTTCTGAATCATCTTTTGAAATAATGAGGATTGGAATATCTGCAGTTTCGGGTCTAGATCGTAATTCTACACAAACAGTATATCCATCAACTTCAGGTATCATATTGTCTAGAACAATCACATCAAAATGTTCTTTTTTCACGGCATCAAGGACTTCAGCTCCATCATAACATTTGGTAAGCTCATGTCCGAAATTACTCAGCATTTTTGATAACATTAAATGTATAATTTTATCATTATCAGCTATAAGAATCTTTGCCATCTCCAACACCTGTATGTTAATGAGTTATTCTCTTTATTCCTCCACACGAATAAGTATATCAAAAAAAAAGAATTAAAGCAATATTAAACTGATTATTTTTTAAATTTTCATTATATAAATATAAAAATGTAAATAAAAATTCAGGCAAATCGCTCTAAAGCAGTACTTTCTTAAACTCTTCAAAACAGATTTTTTAATTCAGAATATTCTAGGCTAATAACTTCTTTCGTAATCGCGGTCATAATCAAGAGTAACTTCATTCGAATACGATACGACAGCTTGCAAATGAATAAATAAAGCTAAAGTAACAACTTATCTTTTTTTGTATTTAAAATCCATTAAGTAAGTGCCATTTTAAGCAGCCTTCCCAAAAAGAGAGTACAAAATTCAGGATAATGGATTCTGTTTCAAATTTTAATCGTGATATTTTTGAACTCTGAATATTGAAAAGCGTCCGTTTAGGGTTAGTTTTAAGCAGGAAGAGATTAAAATAGTTCATACACTATCAATATTATAACAGAAATGATATTAAGGTAAATTAATATATGGCGGAAATAAAACTTACACCAATGATGAAGCAGTACCGGCAAGTTAAATCTGAAATCCCGGAAGATGCGGTATTGCTTTTCCGTTTAGGTGATTTTTATGAAATGTTTTTTGATGATGCGAAAAAAGCAGCACCGGTTTTAGAAATAACTCTGACAAAAAGAGGTGGAGTCCCGATGTGCGGAGTTCCGTTTCATGCATTGAACAACTACCTTCCCCGTCTCTTGGAAGCCGGCATAAAAGTGGCAATAGCCGAACAAGTTGAAGATCCGAAAACAGCAAAAGGTATTGTAAAAAGAGCAGTTTCAAGGATTATTACCCCCGGCACAATTGTAGATTCATCCGCTCTACGCCCTGGTAAGAATAACTATCTGGTAGCATTATATCCTGAAAAGAAAAAATTCGGAATTGCTTCAATAGATATAAGTACAGGAGAATTTAAATTAACAGAAATTGAATCAGAAGATGAACTTATAAGCGAACTTAACCGACTGGAAGCACAGGAGTGCCTCGTGCCTGAATCAGTTTATAATGCCTGGAATGCAGAAGGCGGTAAGTTTCCCGATACCGGCAATAAAATATGCTGGACTCCTCTTGATAACTGGATTTTCGCTACCTCTACAGCAGAAGAATACCTAAAAAAACACTTTGCCGTTGCATCACTTGACGGATTCGGATGCAGAAATATGCCTGCCGGAATCGCGTCAGCAGGTGCTGTTCTCTATTATGCATCTGAAAATCTGAGAAAAAATGCCACACATGTGCGGAGTTTAAAAACTTATCGTTCTGGTAGTTATATGATTCTGGACTCCACAACAAAAAGAAACCTGGAACTGGTGGAACCGATGTCTGGAGCAGCAAGCAATGCTACTCTGCTTCATACATTAAATTTTACCGCCACAGCTATGGGGCTTCGTATGCTACGCGAGTGGATAATTCGTCCGCTTTACGACAGAGATGCAATAATTGCAAGACTTGATTCAGTAGAAACATTTTTTGACGACTCATTCGGGCGGGCGGAAATACGCGAACTTTTAACTCCTATTCGTGATATTGAACGCATTATAACCAGAATAAATATTGGAAGTGCCAATGCAAGAGATTTACTTGCTCTCGGAGAAAGTCTGAAAGTAGTACCAGAATTAAAAGGTATACTTGACTGCTATGATATGCCCCTGCTCTGTTCTCTGAAAGATGATTTAGATAATTTCAGTGAAATTGTTGAAAAAATATTTGCAACAATTAAAGAAGAACCCCCTCTGACCGTAACCGACGGAGGGATAATACGAGAAGATGTCAATTCTGAACTGGATGAATTGAGAATGGGGTCTACAGAAGGGAAAAAATGGATTGCACAAATGCAGCAGTCAGAACAGGAAAAAACAGGCATAAAAGCATTAAAAATCCGCTATAACAGAGTTTTCGGTTATTATATAGAAGTAAGTAAAAGCAATGTTCATCTAGTACCTGACAATTATATCCGCAAACAGACATTAACAAACGGAGAAAGATACATAACAGAAGAACTGAAGAAGATTGAAAATAAAATTTTGGGAGCAGACGAAAAGTCAAAAGCCCTAGAATATAAAATTTTCAAAACTTTAAGAGATGATATACTGCAGTATACAGAAAAAATACAGAAATCAGCGACAGCAATTGCCGCGGTTGATGTTCTTCAGAGTTTTGCTGAAGCTGCATCAAAGTATAACTACTGCAGACCAAAACTTACAGATGATAAAAATTTTAAGATCACCCAAGGGCGTCATCCTGTACTTGATGCGACAATGAGCCTGGCAGGAGAACGCTTTGTCCCGAATGATGTGGATTTAAATGACGAAAATCAGACGATAATGATAATTACCGGTCCGAATATGGCAGGAAAATCCACATATATCCGTCAGGTTGCACTTTTAGCTTTAATGGCACATACCGGCTCATTCATACCGGCGGAAAAAGCGGAAATAGGATTAATCGACCGTATATTCACTAGAGTCGGAGCAGCTGATGACATATCAAGAGGTCAAAGTACATTTATGGTTGAGATGCTTGAAACAGCAAATATTCTGAATCATGCGACAAACAGGAGTCTGGTAATACTCGATGAAATAGGCAGAGGCACAAGTACATTTGACGGTATAAGCATAGCTTGGGCAATAGCGGAATTTCTACATGACAATAAGCCGACTCAGGCAAGAACACTCTTTGCCACTCACTATCATGAGCTAACAGAGCTTGCAATAACAAAAAAAAGAATAAAAAATTACAATGTGGCAGTAAGAGAATACGGAGATAAAATTATATTTCTGCGTCAGATAGTGCCGGGAACTTCTGATAAAAGTTACGGAATTCATGTCGGACGCCTTGCAGGCCTTCCTGAACCTGTCATTACAAGAGCTAAAGAGATCCTGGAAAATCTTGAGATAAACGCCATAGCTGAAGCAGGAATGCCGGCTCTGGCTGTTCATCACGAACCGCAGGTTCCGCCAGCTGCTGCCGTGGCAAAAACAGAACCGTATATACCTGACTCGCCTTCAGATAAAATTCAATCTGAGGTATCTGAAAACAAACCAGATGAAGCATATAAAAAAGAACCACCTATTAAATTTCCTGATGATGTTATTTTTCAACCGTCATTATTTGATTGAAGAGCAGATTTCTGATATAATATCACATAAATAGAAAAATTAAATCAGGAATAATAAAGGGGTAATAACATTGAATACAGGAGTAGGTTTTTTACTGATTGTCGGAGGAATAATACTGTTTCCGTTTATGAAGATAATTGCTTTGTTCATTGCAAGATTTCTTTCCGAAAAAATAAGTAACAAGGTAATAGGCGGACTCTATTATCCTAAAAATAATTCCATTCCCCCTCCCCCGCCTGAATTTTCTGATATTAAGGCTGTTCTCATAAAAGGAGAAACGGAAAAAGCATTAGAATTACTTCTGGACATATACAGTGAGAATAAAAGAAATTTTTATTACATTGATCTTCTCTCAGATATTTATCTGGATAAACTGAATAATTATGAATCAACAATTAAAATTTTAACTATATATTTCAACTCATCAAATGAGCGTAATTCAAAAGATATTACATTACTTATGAAGCTTGTTGAAGCATATCAGGAATCAGGTTTTTTTGAAAAAGCCACTAAATTGCTTGAAGATGAAGAAAAAAATAAATACTACACTCAGAAAGATCTTGAAGCAATCAGAAAAAAACTAGCTGGACTGTCAAAATTATAAGTCAATTTCTTTATAACATTTTCCAACATAATCCCTAAGAAGACAAGCCGTATCATCACATAATTTGATATTATCAAAATCAAATTTCTGATTATTGAAAAATGTGTAAAGCAACATCCATTTATCAAGCCTTTCAGGAATTATCCCTGAAAAGAAAAAACCCGCTTCCGCAAGTCTTTCATCAATATCTGGTGGAATTGGTTTGTCTGCCGGTACCTGTAGCTGAATAGTAGAAATACCTTCAATACTTAATGTCTTTCTGAAATTTTTTAAATTCTTCCGCCATTCTCCTGAAATTGAGTTTAAGTGAATCAGTGCAAGTCCAAACTCCTCCTTCCTGGTAATATCCATTGATGGGACCTGATCTTTAGGAGGGTTTTTATAAAGGCATTTCAAATCTACAGGAATTGTTGTTTTTTTTATTAATTCAGATATTAAATCATAATGCTTTTCAGGTACATACATTGTTGATTTTGTCGTAACAGAACAAGGTGTCCATATTGAATATAACAGAGTTTCGCGAGAATTTGCCATCTCAGTTTGTTCAACATCAATAAATTCAGCTTGATTGTGTACTGACAACTTAAAAGCCAAAGGAGCAAAATGCATAGATTTTGTGATCCTCTGAGAACCGGTATGAGATGTCACTAAATTTGTCTCAATTATCTGAATGTCAACATTGTGCGTTTTGGGGTAATCATACTGGGCTTTAAGTAAACGCAAACTAGCCATAGTACGGCGAAAATCCGGGTGTGTCATCAAAGCACCAGCTTCCGCAATATCTCTGCAATACGGAGAACGCATATATGCGGAATGGGCAACTATAATATCCTCTTCATTTTTTGCAATAAAACTGATAACAGACCCGTTCTGAAGAGCCTCTTTTAACATTTCAGGATAGTAAAAAACAGCATTAGGGTATGTATATTTATATGTAAAATATGCAAGTTTTGTAATCTGATATGCATCATCAGATGATGCCTGTTCAACTGTAAATTTACCGCGAACATGTTTTTTTTCAGCTACAGTGTTTTCAAGCAGGTCATTTTCAGAATGCATTAATTTTTCAATTTTTTTAGTTAAAATAAAATTCCAACCATCATGACCTCTGTTTTCCATAACAAAACTGTCTGTAAGTTTCCGTATCAGAAAGAAATTAAGACCATCTAATGATTTCTCCGGATTTTCAACAGAATAAGAGGGCAGATTATCTTTATCAACCGGTAGTCCTTTATTGCTTAAAATAAGAGATAAAGATTGTTTTTCAGGCAAAGGTTCGAGAGTAATTTCAAAAAGATCAGAGTTTCTGTCAGGATAATTTTCTATAATATGCACTGCCGCTTCCTCAACAGCCAATTCGAGAGCAGTAATTTCTTTAGATTCAGCACCATAAAAAACAGCACATTCAGCGACAAAACACCTAATTACAGGCAAAGCCGACAGCTTATATACAGTTTCTAATTTCATAATTGACAATTCCCTGATATTATTATCTCTTTATTAATTGGTTACTGGATAAAAAATACATTGTATTTCAAAAATTACAAGGTAGAGAGCTCAATACATAACAGGCAGAAATTATCAAAAATTAAGTAATATATCATTACAACCCAATAGGAAATATCGTCAGAAAACTGCATAAAAACACCCCCCTTCATTCTGTATAAGACATGATAAAAAGGGGGGGGAATGGAGAGTAGAAAATATCAGAATTAATATTTTTTTAGATTCCTTTCAAAAGCACGCAGATGATTATAACTGCCTCTTTTTAGCTTGCTGAAAACTCTTTTTACATCTGGAGTTGAGTCTTTAATACGCTCTTCAAGGTCTTTAATATCAGTTATTTCTATCAATCTTCCGGTTTCAAGTGCGTCAACTTCGGACTGCAAACCTTTTTCTACGAGCTCGTTATAAAGAGACTGAAGAGATGAATCTGCAAATTCCCCAGGAGTATCACCTACCGGACGGGTAATACCATATTTATCAAGCAGGCGACCAACAGCATCCATGTGTTTCTGTTCAGCTTTTTTAATTTTCAAAAAAGGCCTCAATTCCCACTGATCACCAAGTGCATCATATACATCTCGGGCAAGTTTTTCTTCCTGATACATAAAAATAAGCGCTTCTTCCTGCTCGGTTGTTAAATCATATTTTGCTTTTGACTGACCTGAACCTCTATTTTGTCTGTTTCCCCGGCTCTGCCCTGTGCCTTTTGAAGCATTCATACTCGAACTGCAGCCTCTGAAACGACGACCTCCACCATTTCTATGACGACCTCCGGCATAAGCCATATCAACAGTTGCAAAAAATGCAAGAGAACATACCACCATAATGTACATTAACCTTTTCATAATTGTTCCTTTCCGTACCTGTTATACGATTTAAAATTTATTTTTATCAGACATCTTACTGTTCTGTATATATCATTTGTATGCTGGTTATAAAAAGTTACAATATTTGAAAAAATTTTTTTTAATAAATGAACTGGAAAAACTGAAATAACATTGAAAAATTTTTATGTTATGATAATCTTTCTATATTAAAAATTAGTATAAATAGAATAACATCAGAATTGTACAAGAAGAAAGTTAATGCATATAAGTAAAATTAAAAAAATTATTGAACCATACAGAATTTATAATCAACCTGTCCCCTATTTTTCATCAACCTGTCCCCTATTTTTCTAATTTTAGACATCAGAAATAAGGCTTTTTGACACTAAATTTACCGTCATTAAGTCGCTGAACCGCTACAGAAGGTGTGACCCCAATTTCTTCCAAGCTTAACTGTTACAGGAATTTGATTCTAAATTGTCTTTTTTCGTTTTATTGATATTTCTTATAATTACATATGACAATAACCAAGAACAGATTACTAACATAAAAGTAGTCAACAACAACAGTATTATTTGTTTGTATATGGCACAAAACAATAGACAGAAAAACAAAATTAGAGTAACTATTGATAAAACTACACTTAAATAGCTCCATTTAAAATTTGTTTTTTGTGATTTGAATCTTATTTTAATAAGGAAAAGACTTCCATATCCAAGAGCTAAACCAATCGCGAAAGAGGAAACAAGATTATAATCTGATATACATGTCAAGACGATTGGCAATAATAACATTATTGAACCAATTATTTTTGTTGTAATTCCCTTTCTGGAAATTGCAATTGTCCCCAATATTACACTTAAAATAATAAATATGGAAAAAAAGAGTTTCATTTCTCATTTCCTTTTTTGTTTTTTGTATTACAACCCCTTATCAGCTGAACTCCCCAAATTATCATCTCTCCTCCAAGAGCAGCAAATGGAAGAGACCACAAAGAATAATCAACCTGTCCCCTGGTTTCTGGTTTTTTCGGTGATGTTTTTGTTTGCGCCTGCAAGGGCGTAGTACGGAACATCCGTGCCGGAGGCGGAATCCGTCATTTTGAAATAATCATTTACCTGTAATTCCCGGCATCCCATTTATTTACCTTTGTGATTGATTTTTTGCTGTTGTTGTAATTTAATACTGAAATTCAAAATTTCAAATTTCTTCAGATAAATCAGCAAGGTGAATAATCAACCTGTCCCCCTGGATTCGTCTCAATGTTTGAGCTAGGGCTCCGTCAGTTGAAATCTTT
>Ga0256913_10001727_pt1 | contig 11166 bp, 9 predicted proteins | sample Axial_MatmetaG_FD_185970 | JGI IMG/M metagenome (GOLD analysis project Ga0256913, IMG submission 185970) | Deep-sea worm associated microbial mat communities from Axial Seamount, Juan de Fuca Ridge, Pacific Ocean - Axial_Mat | ecosystem: Environmental > Aquatic > Marine > Oceanic > Microbial...
ATGGCTTTCTGGAATTACTGTTTCAATGCCAAGAGCCCTGAAACCCAGAACAGAATCAATATCGCCAAGAAATGCTATTTCCCCTTCAAGCATCCCGTCTCCTATCCACGTGGCAGCCGTTTCTTCAGTCTGTTTTCGGTTACCCCGGCTGATTTTGCCGCAAGCAAAAGCCTGAGGTGACTAATTTCCAGCTCTCTTCGCAGGACAAAAGCTGCCAGCGGGGATGGACCAAAAACAGGAAACGCTCCTTTTTCCAGAAGTTCAAGAAGTCTTTTATCGCTTTCCTTTTCAAATTCCAAGAATGATCCGTCCTGAAACGCTTCCTCGAGTGCCGCTGCCGTCTTCTCAAATCCCGGAATTTCAGCCAGAAGTACGGGTAGTGTTTTTCGCTGATAGGCTTCTTCTATTTCATCTTCCGTATGGTAACCTCCCTGAAGCAGCATTCTTCGCATATCCTGCCGGGGAACCCCGTCTATGCTGCATCTTCCGGCTGTGAGAAAATTCTTCTGTTCCAGGTTGGTCATGACGAATTTACTGAAATCCGAATTTATCACGGTGAGTTCATTTCTCTGAACGGCGGCAGCAAGTTTATCCATCACTCTATCTATATCTGCTTTACCGGATTCCGCATTTTCAAGGAGTTCCTCAAGTACATTCAGAAAAAGAGGTGGAAGATCTTCTCTGGCTTCATCAGATTTAATTGCTTTCCTCAGAAGTTCAGTATCGATCAATCCCTTGCGCTCAACTTCTATTTCTTCCTCCGATTTGTCCCCGGAAAGGAACTTTTTCCATATATATCTTGCGTTCCTTACATCTCTTCGATGAAGGATCCCTTTTATAAGTCTTTCGTCCTCGGAAAGCTCAAGAAGCTCGTTCTCCGTCGTTTCCATAACTTTGATAAAACACTCTTCGAGGGAGTGGTACTGCATAAAACCGCCATACCAGGTATCGCCGAGAAGTCTCGTTGCTTCGTCAACATCTCCAGCGGATATGAGCATCTGCCACATGCGGCGGTCAAGAAACGTTACATCCTTCCCGCTTATTCTGCCGTTGGCATAGATGAAGCTTTCTGCCATTCAGTTCTTCTCCAGTGGAATGAGATTTGAAAGTTTCATTACCATGTCCTCATGTGCAAGCTCCGCTATCATAGGGAAAGTGCCATTCTGACTTATCTTCCCGGATTTGAAAATAACACCGCCTTTTTCAAAGTGCCTTTCTTTAGAAATTACGAATTCCCGACCTTTATTCGAATGCTTTTTCAGATACTCAGGGGTTATCCGGGATTCATCAGCGCGTGATATTAAAACTTCGATCTTCCCCCGAAGATCACAGCTTTTCAGAAGAGACGAAATCATATTCAGGTATTCTGAATCATCGGTCGAAGCCAGGTTCTCAACGGCTTTTCCAATCGCGTCATCCATCATTGTTCTTCTAGCGTTCAGAATTTTTCTGGCTGCTTCTCTTCGAACATGGAATTCTTTCCTTTTCAGTTCCTCAGCCATACTGGACTTTACTTTTTCAATATCTTTATTGTGTCTTGATTCCAATTCTTCAGCATGTTTTTTTAATGCGGCATTCTTTTCTTTTTCCGCTGCAACTAATAGCTGCTCGGCTTTTTTTCCGGCTTCTTCCTGTATTCTTGAAAGAATTGCTTCGAGAGACATCTTACTTCTACGCTCCTATGCCCTGAAGCATGAGGAACGATACAAGAAAACCAAGAATAGCGTAGAATTCCACAAAGACCGCTAGAATAAGTGATTTGGCGGAATCATCAGGTTGCTTCGCCGTCATCATTGCTCCTCCGGCGCAAACCTTACCCTGGTGAATTCCTGAAAACAGTCCGGCAAGAGCTATAGGAATACCTGCCGCAAATATCTGCCATGAAACATTCATGTTCATTCCCGGGGTAACTTTCCCGAGAAGAAGAAAGGCAATCACAAAACCATATATTCCCTGTGTTCCTGGTAATGCTGACAAAAGAAGCAGCTTGCCGAATTTCCCGGGATCCACACTCATTACTCCCGTACTGGCCTGCGCGGCTATCCCTACGCCTACTGCAGATCCTATCCCCGCAAGTGCGCAGGCCAGGGCAATTCCCATATATGCTACGAGCTGTTCCACTTATTATCCCCTTTCACAAAGAAGAGCTTTACTATCTGTTTCTTTCTATATGCACGTATTTAGGTTTGTATCTAAAAGGTTTGAACGGCACGCCCGTTCCATCATAGAATTTCCCGAAAAATTCGACAAACTGCAATCTTGCCGTATGTATGAAGCCGCTGAGAGCTGCCATTGCAAGGTTGAACGTGTGTCCTCCAATAACCACCAGCAGCGCGAGCACAAAACCGACTACGGGTATTCCAACTTGATTAATCAGCATACCTCCCATCTGATTTATCACTTGTGCTATGATAGCGCTTGAAAGCGCAAGAGCGAAAAGTCTTGAGTACGAAAGGACATCTCCAAGAAGGTTTACGATTCCGTACATTGCATAGGCTCCCAGTCCGATTTTCCCGAAGCCCTTTGCTTCCCGTCCGCCCATAATGAATATCAGAAGCGCCCCCGCCGTAAGCATGTACATGAAAATACCATCCAACGGTCCGTTTAGATCGTAAAGGGTTCCGTGCAGAAGGTAATGATTAAAAAGCCATGGAAACAGGCCGGCCGTAGCCAGAAGCCATCCTGATTGATCAATAACTGCTGCCAGCTTCTCTCCTGCTCTCCATCTTTTTACAAGATTTATAATGATACCTGCGGTAAGCTGCACCAGTCCGAGTGCCAGAGTCAGGTAAAGGAACTGTTTGGACACTCCGAATCCTTCCTGCTGCGGCTGTCCCGGCCTGTATCCCGGAATCAGTCCGTTAAGAATGTTCGCGGGTGCCTGAAGGAACCCCGGTAAAGAGTCAAATGAAATACCAAACCATCCACCGAGGAAAGTACCGACAAGAATACTCGCGACTCCGCCCTGAAAAAGCAGCTGGAAAAGCCTGGGGTTTCCATGACGATTTCTTACTATGTACCATCCTGCTGCGGAACCCAGCGCAAGCGCTATCCCATAACCGGCATCACCGATGCAGATACCGAAAAACAGTGCATAAAAAGGTGCCATCAAGGGGGTTGGGTCCGGGTCTTTTCTTGTGGGCTGGCCATACATGTCGGTAAGTATGGTGTAAGGTGATGCCGCGGTTGTTTCCGTTAACGGAGAAGGTGGAATTTCTCCCTTTTCGGGTTCTATTTCTTCAACAACCACTTCACCGAATTTTTCCAGGTTCAGTTTTAATTCTTTCAGGTCCGCCGTACGTACCCAGGCTCTGAAAAGGTACACACTCGAACTTGAAAAGCCTGATTTCGTCGCGGTAATACGTTCCAGAAGCAGTCCGGCTGCATCAAGGAGTTTATAGAATCTTTCTATACCCGAAGCAAGTTTAACCGCCCTTATATGAAGAGCTTCAATTCTCTTATGAATAAGGTTAATTCTTCTTTGAATTTCTTCTATGTTATCAGCAACATTACCTGTTCTTGATCCGAATTCCTGTGGTGAAAATCCCTGTTCGGAAAGAGTCTGCATTACGTCTTTTGTTACTGATTCGTGTGTAACGACAAGAACTTTCTCGATAAATTTGTCTTTATGAATAATTTCCAAATGGAATAAAGGAATATTTTTTTCAAGAAGATGCGCTCTGTCAATCGATTCCTTCTGAAGTATTCCCGCAACAATACGACTGCGACCTTTCCTGCGAAGCTCTTCAAATGATACCGGTATATCTTTCCAGAAATTTAGAAATTCCTCCTCCTGCAGAAGTTCCTTCATCGCGCCCTCTAGCTTTGCCTTCTGAACAGCCACAACCCATGCTCTTCTGGCATCCTCCAGCAATCGCTGATCTTTCAGAAAAAGCAGAAGTTCGCTTTCTCCGATTTCCAGGGGAGATGGTGGAAGGGGTTCAGTCTCACCGGCGGTTTCTTCCCGCAAAAAAAGGATTGCCTTCTCAAGGCTGGAAATCTCTTCGGACAGTTCCTCGGTTTTTATGCTGGCTGGTTTCAGGAAGTCGTGCCATTCCCTTTCATCTTCTTCTGATAAATCAATAATATGAACCTTACCTGATGACTCAATTGCGTTGAGTACCCTTTCTCTTTGAAAAGAATGGCACAAAATTTCTATCTTCGAAACCGCATCAAGACTCATTCAGCCAACGCTCCGCTTTTAAGAATATATTTCTTCAGGTACTCTGTGGCAGCTTTTTCCAGGATTTCCGAATTTTCCGCAAGTTCTTTAAGTTTCTTCTCCGTCTCGTTGCCAAGGCCAGTCGCCAGTTCGGAAGTTATTTCTTCAATTTGAGCTTTCTCTCTCTGCGCGAATTCCTTAAGTTTGTTCTCCCTTTTTCTGCTTTCTTCTTCAATCAATTCGGGTATTGACAGTCTGATTCTCTGGGCTTCCTTTTCAGCCTTTTCCAATTCTATTTGAGCCCTGTCTTCCTCAATGCGAAGTTCTTCCAGCTTCGACATCCGGCACCAGCCTTTCGAATGATTCCAAGATACGATAATGAACACCGAAAACGTAACTGTCTACGTTTCTTTGTGCTATACCTCCATAGCGAGACTGTTGTGGATACTACTTGCGAAATTACTTTAAGTGTTTCTGTAACTGTTTGAATATCAATCTAATATGTCGTTTCCCACATTTTGCGGGAGTTTTCCACATTTTCCACACTATACCTCTGAGCCGTTGCCATTACTCATCTTGCATGATCCTTCGAAGAAAACCCCGTCTTCTATTACAAGAGAGCGGGTAAAAATGTCTCCCTCCAGCCTGGATCCACTCTGTAGTTCGAGCTGTTGTTCAGCCCTGACGGTACCCTGGATATTTCCGCCTATTATGGCCTGGTTTACCGTCACATCTCCAGTAATTACTCCTTCGCGTCCAACGGTCAGAGTTCCGGAAACAATGACTTCTCCATCCACTTTTCCATCAACTCGAAGGCCACCATCAATTTTGATGGAGCCTTTGCAAATGCTTCCAGAACCAAGTATCGAATCCATCGTGGAGGATAATTCATTTTTAGACATTCTACTGATCTCCTCTTTTCAACTATTGCTGAAGCGTATCATCGGATGCAGAGACGATTGAAGCTACGTTTTCAAGTCTCTGCCTGAATTCATGCAACTGCTGTATTTCGTTTTCCATGCTGTCCAGCCTGACTTCAATGTTTTTTCTCACAGCAAGAGAATCCTGCAGATTTAAAATTTCCGCCCTCAGTCTTTCCGATTCTCCGGAATTGATCAATCCATATGCAACAATCAGCACGGACGCTGACACAAGTAGAACGAACAAAGCTATGAGAATCCTCGCAATATAGAGTTTCCATCCGCTTACGTTGATCTGGCGAGGTTTCTTTCCGGAATTTGAAACAAATGTTGCCGTAAAACCTTTTTCAGGCATTTATATTTGCCCGTTCTTCCACCGCATGCCGTATACTATGGAAAAGTGTTCTCGTTTGTCAACAAATCTGATTATTTTCACAGGTTCCTCAGCATTCGACGAATGTTTTTCTCGCTCATACCTATTCCCAGCGATGCCATTAACAGAAGCCTGAGCTTATGTCCCTGCATGTCACCCGCAAAAATAGCACCTTTTCTTTCAAGATCTGCTCCTCCGCCGTAGTAGTTATAAACTCCGAGTACCCGCCCAATATAGCATCTGCTCGTTATACCGACTATCGTCCCTCGTTCAATGGCATATTCCACGGCTTCCGAAACATCCGGTGGTACATTCCCTCTTCCAAGGGCTTCCACAACAATAGCTTCATCTCCACAGTCAACGCAGTATCTGATTTCTCTGGCCCCCAGACCAGCCGCGGTCCTGACCAGACCTACTTTTTTATTCAGTTTAAGTTTGCCTTCGGGAATCCGGATTCTGAACAGTGGTTTTCGTTGAAGCAAAATTTCGTCCTGGTCTACAAAACCAAGAGGACCGTATCCGGGTGACGTAAAGCTACTTACATTACTCGTATATGTTTTAGTCACCTTTCCGGCTGCGTGAATTTCATCGTTAAGAACTACCGTAACTCCTAACTTATGAACTTCATTGTTCAGTGCGGTAAGTAATGCCCCCCTCACGTTTCTCGGTCCGTCAACACCCATTTCAGATTGGCTTCTCATGGCTGCGGTAAATACGACCGGTATTGGTCCTTTCAGATAAATATCCGCGAGGAAAGCGGTCTCTTCCAGCGTATCGGTACCGTGTGTAACCACAATTCCGTTGTACTTTCCGCTTGAGGCAATTTCCTCCAGCTTCAGGCAGAGTTTCGTCATAATTTCAGGTGTTATTGCAGGACTGGGAATACTGCAGAATCTTATATGTTCCACTTTTACGCCTGCTGGTATTACTTTGCCGTCAAGGGGGAGGGGGTTATGTGTATCCTTAATTTCGAAGCCCCCGGGACCCGGGAGCATTTCAATGGTTCCGCCGGTTGAAACAAGAGCTATATTTTTAATATTTTCTCGCTTAGATGTAATGTATGCCGTCATTATTTCCAACAGTACTATTTCCGGCCAAACGTAAAAGTCGTTTTTTCAGTTTGTCCGGTCTGTCCGCCAGGGATCTTATGTACAGTCTTGCCTTGCCGTAGCCCCACAGGTTATCTATCATCTGTATCAGCTCACTGTCACGGCTTACAGCCTCAAGCAATGGCTGGTGAGCCTCCACAAGGGTTAGCAGGTCTGACCGTGAAGAATCCTGTGTCCATTTGATTAGAATCGCAACGGTATTAGCGTTGTCTCTGTATTTGCGTCTCATACCAAGGCTTATTGCACCGGCTTCCGGAGCACTTACGGCACCCGTTCTGGTTCCGATTTCGAGGAAGAACTGCTCAACCGTTTCGACTGCATCTCTTGCCGAGTCCAGCACGGACAGGGGTTTCGCTGAATTTGGATTAAAAATCCATAAATGTTCCAGAACAGATCTTGCGGATTTGATCTCGGTGGGTTTCCTCATCATTATCCGACTCTCGAGCGCAGCAAATATTCTACCAAAGTGTTTCATGAAAAGTATCTGATGGCGCGCTGTTGTTTCTCTGGAAATCCTGTCAAAAAGCCTGATTGATATCTTCCGGCCGGGAATATAACCTGCTACTGACTCCGCTGCTTTTCTTGTAGCTTTTCTCAACCACATCAGTTTGTACACATTTTTTTCAAGATTCTTAACGGCTATACTTACGGACATTGCCCTTCCGCCTTCGGTTTTCGAGAGTGATTTCTCAAATGCCGTAAGAACTATGTCCGGCTTGAAATCATCATCTGTACCCAGGTAACCTATAATTTCAACAAAATCATCTATCATCTGTTCAACTTCTTCAAGTCTTTTCTTTTCGTCACACAGGATTAGTATGTCCAGCAGGATGTTTTCAAATGTGGTAAATACCTTATTTCTCCAATACCTGCAGGAGTTCTGACCCGGAGGGCACTCTTGTTCCCGGAAGAATTTTATTACCCGCTTCGGTATTTTTTCCTCTATTGTTTTATCCGAGCCGTTTTCAATAATTCTGAATATATCGATAATATCGTTACCATCCGCTACTTTTCTAAGCTTCTCTATTTCATCGCGTGTATCGCTACCGGCAGTACTTAAAGAAATCGTATCCTTGCTGCCATTTTCAATAAAGCCCTCTATCAGTTTTCGTCCTTCGCGGAGAAGAATCTGACGGTACAACGGTTTGCTTGTAAGAAGCTGAAGTGATTCCAGCATATCCTCTACTATCTTTGACGATTCTTCTCGGATGCTCCTCCAGATTCCCATAAGATATGAAGCGTCGAATTGTTCGCTGAAATTTGTAAATGTTGTGTGATTTTCCAGTTTTCTTGTGAATTCATTGATCAGTCCTGTTTCAAGCCGACGGGATATCCATGAGAGAAATGCCGCTCCTGCCGGCTCTCCGCGCATTGAGGCAACCGTTAATTCGGAAATATCACTAAGATACTGCATAAGATCATCCGGTCTGTCAGAGATAAGTTCGGTTGTTAGAGGAATTGTTTTGCCAAAGAAAATAGAAGCTGCTTTCAGTTGCCACATGGCAACATTACTGTCTTCCGTTTCCTTGGATGGAATAATGGTGTCTACTATTTGCCTCATGAAGTTTCCGGTAATTCTTTCGGCTATATCAGGGTGTTCCACCAGTGATTTGACAAACGCCGTCAGCCCGTACGTAAGGAATTTACTGAATATCCTCTGGCCGGTTTTTTCTATCCAGACTGCCTGCTGGGAAAGGGTTTCGCAAAGTAATCTCGCCGAATAGATGAGATTGTTCGCTTTTTTCTCTTCAATTCCCGGAATTCTCAGGAGGTTTTCCATTGTTTTTTTCAGTGCTTTGCTTCTATCCTCCGCCCTGAAAAGTTTTCCGAGAAGGGATGTCTCCTCTTTCCTGAGTTGCTCTATGCTCATCTCCCGGTTATACGTTGAGACCGCGGTTGAGATAAGTTCTGTAAATACGGAGTCTTCGGTATCTTTTTCCTGGAGAAGGGGAGCCATTACCTTATCCATGAATCTTCCCCTGAGATCTTCTTTATTTATCTTTGCCAGCGCATGCAGAACAACCTGTGTTGTGTTATTGGATTCCTCTGCAAGAGGCGTAAGCCAGTCTGTCTGCTCGCCTTCTATCAGTTTTTTCCGGTAATCCGTTTCCAGCAGTTCGAGAATGTCGGAAAACAACTCACCTTTTGAGATAAGATCCTCAAATTTTATGCTCTTTGTAGATCGAAGTAACAGAATCAATATCGGCAGCAATTTATCAGGATCGATTTCAACCTCCTGCATATACTTCTGCATTGATTCAATTGCCTTCATCGGTTCTTCGTGAATTAAAATCAAGTCCATCAATCGCCCGATAGAATCGATTATTCGTCTGATTTCCATTGTGTTATTCTTGCCCTCAAGAAAACGCAGTGCTATCGGAACGAAATCAAGGAAATACTCAGTCCTGTTATTCTCCATGTAAGTAGGTCCGCTTCTTTCACGCGCAAGTCTTGAAACAGCAATTATCAGATAGTTATTTTCTGTTTCTTTCGCGATGGAATGGACATCCACGAAATACCTGTAAAAAGCTTCACCTGAACCTGTAAAGAGCATCATTTCCGCAAGGGCTCTTCCATATTCTATGGACATTACACTCTCGGGAACCGGTAGGTCCAAAATATCAAAGCTTATATTTCTTTCTGCTCTCCTCTTGAGAGCCTCTATAGCCTGCTCAGACAATTCTTTTCTGATCTCAACCATCTGGTCTTCTGTAACGTTACCCGTTAAATCCGTAATAACCGTTTTCATGGTATTTTCAAGTAACGGCTGAAGCTTTTCTGACTCCTCCAGTTTACCAAGAAAACCAGAAAGAGTACGAACCATTTCCATGGATACCGCGAAACCTCTCATTTTTCTGTAGAGCGATTCTCCGTTCCTTCCCACCGACCTCCACACGGGCAGATCATCTTCCGTGAGAAAGTACCATCCGGTTTCAACAGCAAAATCAATAAGAGATTCCTGTACTACCGGCATGTAATCAGTCAAAATCAATGTTGCTCTCTGTAGAGCCCGTATAACGTTTCCGCCTCCTATTCTTGTTCTCTCAAGCATAAAGCCGAACCGTTCGGGCCACCTGATGCCTTTCTGAATCAGACTTTCTGCAAGAGACAGATCTCCGGGCGTTTCCACAAGAGCAAGAAACACTTTGTATAGCAATGATATAAGGTCATCAAATACAAGCCCTGTACTCGGACCTATTTGATTCCATACCCAGCCAAGATGAAAAAATTCCTGAATCGCCACTACCGCAGCATCCGAAGGAAGGTTTGTAAGCGCGGCGAACCATTTGACAGCGGCATCTTCCATGACTGGTGGGGGAGTACGCATGTTTGACAGGCTTTTTAGAAGTGTGTTTACATCATTGTCTTTAATCGTAGCCAGAAGACAGGTCAGCGCCTCTCCGGCTTCTTTCCATTCTCCGGAAAAAAGCGGGATGGATAAAACTTTTTTTTCTATTTCGGGTGATTTGTCGGGTATATCCGGTTTTTTTCCGGGGAGGCTGAATCCTTTACCAACTTCCGGTGGTTTTACTGACCGGAGTTGATTCTCTCGACTCCAGATTTCAATTTTCCTTACAATTTCCTGAACATCTATATCTATACTGATTCTCCCTTTTCAATTCTGTCATTAGCAGGATGGACAATTGCTGCGTCAACTATCCTGTCATTTTCGGGCAGATTCATCAGTCTGACTCCCATAGTATTCCGCCCCATTTCTCTTATCTGTTCAACCGGAAGTCTTATAATCATCCCGAGCGCGGAAATAAGGATTAATTCATCTTCTTCTGAAACATTCATTATTGAAATGACTTTACCATTCCTTTTAATATTTCGGATATTTATCACTCCGCCGCTTCCCCGGTGAGTAAGTCTGTACTCGTCGGTAGAAGTTCTTTTACCGTATCCCCCCTCTGTTACCGTTAGCAGGCTTCCCGGTTTCTCCATGACAACCATTCCAACAAGACGATCGCCTTTTCGCACGTTCACTCCTCTTACACCCCTGGTATACCTTCCCGTAGGTCTTATTTCCCGCTCCGAAAACCTATTGGCTCTGCCATTGGAAAGGGCGAGAAATATCCTGCTGCTCCCGTTCGTAATGGCAGCGGAAACAAGTTCGGTATTATCATCAAGCTTAATAGCCCATATTCCGTTTTTACGCGGATGACTGTAGTTGGAAAGAGCTGTTTTCTTTACGATTCCGTTACTGGTTGACATGAGTATGAACCTATCCTCTGTAAATTCTTTTACACAGACGTTGGCAACGGGTCTCTCTTCCGGTTCCAGGTCAAGTAAGTTAATTATAGCTTTACCTTTACTTATTCGACCTGCTTCAGGTATCCGATATACTTTAAGCCAGTAACATCTTCCCTGGTTTGTGAAGAACAGTATGTAACTATGGTTGGATGAAATGAAAATCTGGTCCAAAGCATCTTCTTCCCTGGTCCTGGCTCCCGAAATACCTTTTCCTCCCCTGTGCTGGCTTTTATACGTGTCAGTTGAAAGCCTTTTTATATAACCCTCTCTGGAAACGGTAATTACCATTTCGTCGTCAGGGATGAGATCCTCTATATCTATTTCATCTGGTGCATAGGGTTCTATTCT
>Ga0256913_10001728_pt1 | contig 11164 bp, 13 predicted proteins | sample Axial_MatmetaG_FD_185970 | JGI IMG/M metagenome (GOLD analysis project Ga0256913, IMG submission 185970) | Deep-sea worm associated microbial mat communities from Axial Seamount, Juan de Fuca Ridge, Pacific Ocean - Axial_Mat | ecosystem: Environmental > Aquatic > Marine > Oceanic > Microbial...
CGGCATTGCTGTTTATCAGCCGGTTCGACTGCGCGATGATGCCGTAGTGGAACAGATTTTGCAGATAGAGTGTGATTTTATCGTAGTGGCGGCATATGGCCAGATTCTGCCAAAAGATGTTCTGGAGCATGCACCGTGCATCAACCTGCATGCCTCAGTTTTGCCGCAATACCGTGGAGCCAGCCCTATTCAGCAGAGTCTGCTAAACGGCGACCATGAGACAGGTGTTACTGCAATGCTTATGGAGGAGGGACTTGATACCGGACCTATTCTTGCCATAGAGCGGATTCCTGTCTCTGATAACGAGATGGTCGGGAGTCTGTTTGAACGCCTGACGGAAACGGCGGCAGATATGACACCGGGAGTTCTGCGAAGCTTTTCCTCATTGAAGCCGGTGCCTCAAAACGACTCGGAAGCCACATACTGCAAAAAAATTACAAAGAGTGAAGGTGAGGTCGGATTTGATGACGCCGGGATGCTCTTTAATCGCTATCGTGCCTTCACTCCATGGCCCGGGGTTTATCTTAAAAGCGGTTTGAAGCTGAAAAAGATAGAACTTGTGGACACTTTCAGCAAACATGAAGCCGGCCGTATTCTTGCAGTTGACAAAGAGGGCGTTACTGTGGGATGCAGTCGCGGAGAGTTACGTATCTACACACTTCAGCCATCTTCAAAAAAAGAGATGAGAGCGGTTGATTATCTCAACGGTAAAAGGTTGGGTGTTGACGATATTTTGGCTTGAGTCCGTTGATTCTACACAGCGTTATCTCAGGGATGCTCTTAAAAATATGGAGCTCTTTGCCCCTGTAGCAGTAGCGGCCAAAAGGCAGAGCAGCGGACAGGGAAGCAGGGGCAACCGCTGGGAGGGGATTGAGGGAAATCTTTTTTTCTCGTTCGCTGTTAAGCTCGATACTCTTCCTGCAGATCTCAAGCTGGAATCCTCTTCAATCTATTTTACATATCTGCTTAAAGAAGTTCTTGCGGAAACAGGTTCGAAACTTTGGCTTAAATGGCCTAACGATCTCTATCTTGATGACAAAAAGATAGGAGGAACCATAACAAACCTGCAGGGAGATACCCTTGTCTGCGGCATTGGCCTCAATATGAAAGCGGCTCCGGAAGGGTTCGGTTTTCTGGATGTGGATATATCCGGAAATGAGCTTTTGCAGAGCTATTTCAAATTGTTGGACAAGATGGTTCCATGGAAGCAGATTTTTAGAAAATTCAAGTTAGAATTCGAAAGATGCAGAACCAAAACGAGCACTGTGCAAAACAGAAAAATTTCGCTTGAAGATGCGAAACTGCTTGCAGATGGTTCTTTAGAGCTGAATGGGCAAAGGATATACAGTCTACGATGAGTGAAGTAATAGTAATTGCCAATCAAAAAGGCGGAGTCGGTAAAACAACAACAGCGGTGAATCTTGCTGCATCGCTGGCGATCAAAGAGAAAAAAGTTCTTTTGATCGATGCCGATCCGCAGGCCAATGCAACCACTTCCCTCGGATATAGCAGAAATGATTATGAGTTCAATATATATCATGTCCTGATAGGCACAAAAAAACTGCGTGACATTATCCTTAAAAGCGATATGCCTACACTTGATCTTGCTCCATCAAATATAGGTCTTGTCGGTGTAGAAAAAGAGTATTACGATGCCGGCAACACCAAGGGTCGTGAGCTCATACTTAAAAAAGCTATTTCACAGGTTAAGGCCAAGTATGATTATGTCATCATCGACTCACCGCCTGCACTCGGCCCTATGACCATAAACGCCCTGTCGGCCTCCAACTCCGTGATTATTCCTATACAGTGTGAGTTTTTTGCCCTTGAAGGTCTCGCACAGCTTTTAAACACAGTCCGTCTTATCCGTAAAACGATTAATCCGAAGCTCTCTATAAAAGGTTTTCTGCCTACTATGTACAGTTCACAGAACAATCTTTCCAAGCAGGTGTTTTATGATCTGAGACAGCATTTCAAAGGAAAGCTTTTTAAAGACGTAGATGACGGTTTTATCGTAATACCGCGCAATGTCAAACTTGCGGAAAGCCCCAGTTTTGGTAAGCCTGTACTGCTGTACGATGCCCGCTCGAGAGGTTCGAAGGCATATCAGAACTTGGCGCAAGCCATTATCGCCTAATTAAAATGGGGTCACGGGAAAACATGCAGAGGGCAAAATCACTTGGGCGCGGTCTCGGTGAACTCCTCGGTGAGATGGAAGAGGTTTACGACAATGAGGTCGGAGGACGCGGAAACGTTATAGACATACCTCTCAAAGAGATAACTCCCAACCCTTTTCAGCCGCGAAAAACATTCGATAAAAACTCTTTGCGTGAGCTGGCCGATTCCATTAAAGAGCATGGGCTGATTCAGCCTATAGTGGTTATAGAGGATAATGGCGGCTATGTGCTGGTAGCAGGTGAGCGAAGATGGCGGGCAAGCAGATTGGCGAAGCTCGATACAATACGTGCCATCGTTGTAGATCTTGAAGAAGAGAAGATGCGTCAACATGCCCTCATAGAGAATATTCAGCGCGATGAGCTGAATATCATCGACCTTGCACGGGCATATGAAGAGCTTTTAAAGGTGCACGGCATCACCCATGATGAGCTTGCATCTATACTGCATAAAAGCCGTACCCATATTACAAACACCATAAGACTGCTCCAGCTTTCAAAAAGAACATTAAAAGCCCTGAGCGAAGGGAAGATAAAGCCCGGGCATGCAAAGGTCCTGATAGGGCTTGACGAAAAAGAGCAGACGCTGATGGTTAACTCTATTATCGGGCAGAAACTGAGTGTACGTGAAGTAGAGATGATGGTCAAAAGCATGAAGTCAAAACCTTCTGTTCCCGGCAATGCCGGCAGAGAAGTCAAATATGATTTTTCATCTATAAAATCAAAACTCGGCAGTTATGGTTATAAAGTAACGGCAAAAACAAATAAATTGACAATCGAGTTTAGCAGTGAAGATGATATAGCATCATTTTTGCATCATTTTAATTAGAAAATAACTTTAAAAACCGGGTAAATTATTTTCTGAAATCTACACACTTTTTATACACACCAAGTAATTTTTTTGCTTTATTTGAACTTTAACTATCCTTTCAATTAATAAATTGTATAATCTTGCAACTTTCTAGGAGGTGATATGTTAGATATAAGTCCTTTGCTGCTTAGCATGACCATCGTTGTCTTTCTCATACTTATCGCCGTTCTGAACAGTACGCTTTACAAACCTCTTTTTGCTTTTATGGAAAAGCGCGATGCCGACATAAAAAATGACCTTGATCAAGTCGGCTCCAACGATCATGAGATCAGCGCGCTTAATGCCGAGGCAGAACAGATCGTAAATGAAGCCAAGCTGCAGAGCGCTGCGCTGAGAGAGAAAGTCGTTGCAGATGCAAAAGAAAATGCAAATAGCAGGCTTGACAGTAAACGTGTTGAATTGGCTGCAGAATATGCCGAGTTCGAAAAGGCGCTGGACAAAGAGCGTGAAGAACTTAAAAACTCTCTTCTTTCACAGGTACCGCTTTTCAGTGATGCCGTTAAAGTCAAGTTGAGTCAGATATAAGGAGACGTATATGGTTAAAATTCTTATTGCGTTAATGCTGGGTTCCGTTGCTCTCTTTGCCTCTTCCGGTGCTGCTGAAGGCGGTACGGACATCATCCCCCGTACTATAAACTTTCTTATCTTTGCCGGGATACTGTGGTATCTTCTTGCAGAGCCTGTAAAGGGTTATTTTGTAGGACGTACGCAGGGCATAGCCGATGAACTTGACAAGATTCAGGTGAAACTGCGTGAATCCAAAGAGACAAAAGAAGCTGCGATGCAGAAGGTCGAAGAGGCGAAAAAGTTTTCTGAAGAGATAAAAGTTACTGCTGAAAAAGAGAACAAAATTCTTATCGAAAAGATTGCGCTGCAGTGTGATACTGACATCGAGACTCTTGAGAAGCAGAACATTTCCCTGATGGAACTGGAGCGCCGCAAGGCCGTAAGAGAAGTTGTAAGCGAAGTTCTGGATGATGTTCTGGCTCAAGCCGGTGCCATTCTGGATAAAGAGAAGATGGCGCAGATCATTATGAAGAAGGTGGCGTAGTTATGGAAGAGCTGATTGCAAAACGCTATGTAAAGGCACTGGTATCCGTTCTTGATAAAAAAGCGCTTAACGGTGCTGCCGGAATTTTCAGTTCACTGGCTTCCGAGTTCAATGATGATAAATTCAGGGAGATAATAAATAACCCTGATGTAAGCGATGCCATTAAAGAAGAGATACTTTTGGCCGGAGTTAAAAGTGCAAAAAGCACTGTTATCAATAATATGATCAAACTTCTCATCGAAAAAAAGCGCCTTGGTATTATTCCTGCGATTAGCCATGAGTTAAAGCAGGAGATGGCAAGAATGGCCAAAAGCTATACGGGACAGGTTCTGAGCAACAGTGATGTTGATTCCAAGACACTTGCCGGACTGAGTAAGGATCTGGGTAAAAAACTGGATGCTAAGATAACGCTGGAATTTCAAAAGACTGATTTTGATGGAATCAAAGTTGAAGTCGAGGATCTTGGGGTTGAAATAAACTTTTCCAAAACCCGTTTGAACACACAGTTGGTTGAACACATTTTAAAAGCAATTTGATCTTTGAAGGGAGATAAGCAGTGGTAACAAAATTACAAGCAGATGAGATAAGCTCAATAATAAAAGAGCGTATTGAGAACTTTGAGCTGAGCGTAGATATTAACGAGACAGGCAAGATCGTCACATATGCGGACGGTGTTGCGCAGGTTTACGGCCTTAACAATGTAATGGCCGGTGAAATGGTAGAGTTCGAGGATGGTACGCAGGGGCTGGTTCTTAACCTTGAAGAGAGCAGCGTCGGTGTAGTTATCCTTGGAAGCGGTGTAGAGCTGCGCGAAGGTATGTCTGTAAAGAGACTGAACAAGCTTCTGCGTGTTCCGGTCGGTGACGCAATGCTTGGCCGCGTGGTCAATGCAATCGGTGAGCCTATCGACGGAAAAGGTCCTATAGAAACTACCGAGACACGTTTTGTCGAGGAGAAAGCCCCTGGTATCATGAACCGTAAATCTGTACATGAGCCGATGGCTACAGGTATTAAAGCTATCGACGCACTTGTTCCGATTGGCCGTGGTCAGCGCGAGTTGATCATCGGTGACCGCCAGACAGGAAAAAGTACCGTAGCTATCGATACTATCATCAACCAGAAGGGCAATGGCGTTTCATGTATCTATGTGGCAATCGGCCAGAAAGATTCAACTGTTGCTCAGGTAGTGCGCCGTCTTGAAGAGCATGGGGCTATGGAATATACTATAGTCGTAGTCGCTTCTGCAGCAGAAGCTGCTGCTCTCCAGTTCCTGGCTCCTTATACCGGTGTAACAATGGGTGAGTATTTTCGTGATAACGGACGTCATGGCCTGATTGTATATGATGATCTTTCCAAGCACGCCGTTGCATATCGTGAAATGTCACTGATTCTTCGCCGACCTCCGGGCCGTGAAGCATATCCTGGTGACGTATTCTACCTGCATTCACGTCTTCTTGAGCGTGCAGCTAAAGTGTGTGACGAAGATGGCGCAGGTTCATTGACAGCACTTCCGATAATCGAGACTCTTGCAGGTGACGTTTCGGCGTATATTCCTACAAACGTTATTTCGATTACAGACGGTCAGATATTCCTTGAGACAGATCTTTTCAACTCAGGTATCCGTCCTGCGATCAATGTCGGTCTTTCAGTATCACGTGTTGGTGGTGCCGCTCAGATCAAAGCGACAAAGCAGGTTGCCGGAACACTGCGTCTTGATCTTGCGCAATTTCGTGAACTTCAGGCATTTGCACAGTTCGCATCAGACCTTGATGAAGTCAGCCGAAAACAGCTTGAAAGAGGTCAGCGTATGGTTGAGGTTCTCAAGCAGCCTCCGTTCTCACCACTTCCGGCTGAAAAACAGGCTCTTATTATTTTTGCAGGAAATGAAGGTTATCTGGACGATATGGATGCTTCGAATGTTGTCCGTTTCGAAGCTGAACTTTATCCGTTTATCGAAGCTTCATACCCGGCAATTTTTGAAAATATCAGAAGTACACTGAAGATTGACGATGAAACAAGTGCATTGATGAAAAAAGCTGTTGAAGAGTTTAAAGCTACTTTTGTAGCAGAGTAAGGACCATTATGGCCAACTTAAAAGATATTCAAAGGAAGATCAAGAGTGTATCAAACACGCAGAAAACTACGCGTGCTATGAAACTGGTCTCTACGGCAAAGCTTAGACGCGCCGAAGAGCTGGCAAAACGCTCTCGTCTGTTCGCAGAAAAAACCAATCAGGTTATTCAGCAGATAGCCAGTCAGATTGAGTGCTATAAAAGCGGCGGTATAGAGAACCGCTGTTTTGCACAGATAGATGAGCCTAAAATGGTTGATATCATTTTTGTTACTGCGGACAAGGGCTTGTGCGGTGGCTTTAACTTTCAAACCATCAAAGCTGTAAAAAGACTTATGGCCGATTTTAAAGAAGATAAAGTCAAAATGCGAATTCGCGGCGTCGGAAAAAAAGGTATAGAGTTTTTTAACTATAATGAAATAGAGATGCTCGATACAGCAATCGGTCTGAGTTCCGCTCCGGATATGGAGCGCTCTTCGGAATTTATAGAGAAGTCTATAAATGATTATAAAGATGGAAAGATTGATGGCGTATATATAGTCTACAACGGCTATAAAAATATGATCACGCAGGAGCTTCACGTTAATCGCATACTGCCGGTAGATACTACCGATTATGAGTGTGATGACAACAACCAGAAATCCATGCTGGAAGTAGAGGCTGAAGATCAGGAGAAGATGCTTGACTCTTTGATGAGCAAGTATGTCGAATACAACATGTACTATGCGTTGATAGATTCGGTTGCAGCAGAGCACTCTGCACGTATGCAGGCTATGGATTCAGCAACCAACAATGCAAAAGAGATGGTAAAAACACTGAATGTGCAGTACAACAAAGCACGTCAGGAAGCGATAACGACGGAGCTGATCGAGATCATCAGCGGCGTTGAGTCAATGAAATAATGGAGGAAAATATGGTCGGTAAAATAATCCAGGTAATGGGTCCGGTTGTCGATGTTGATTTTGAAGGAAAACTTCCTGCGATCAATGAAGCGATCGAAGTAAAGATGAATGTAGAGGGCAGCGAATACCGTCTTGTTCTCGAAGTTGCTGCACACATAGGTGACGGTCGTGTGCGTACGATCGCTATGGATATGTCAGAGGGACTTGTCAGGGGTATGGACGCTGTTGCAACAGGTTCTCCGATAAAAGTACCTGTCGGTGAAAAAGTACTTGGACGCATCTTTAATGTTATCGGTGAGGCTATTGACGGCGGAGACCAGGTTACTGATGCACCTACATGGTCCATTCACCGTGACCCTCCACCGCTTGTTGAACAGAGCACAAAAACAGAGATGTTTGAGACAGGTATCAAAGTTGTTGACCTTCTTGCTCCATATGCAAAAGGTGGTAAAGTCGGTCTGTTTGGCGGTGCCGGTGTCGGTAAAACCGTAATTATTATGGAGCTTATCCACAATGTTGCACATGCACACAGCGGATATTCAGTATTTGCAGGTGTCGGTGAGCGTACACGTGAAGGAAACGACCTCTACCATGAGATGAAAGACTCAAACGTTCTTGACAAAGTTGCACTCTGCTACGGTCAGATGAGTGAGCCTCCGGGAGCACGTAACCGTATTGCCCTTACAGGTTTGACAATGGCGGAGTATTTCCGTGATGAGCAGGGGCTTGATGTATTGATGTTTATCGATAATATCTTCCGTTTTGCACAGTCAGGTTCAGAGATGTCAGCACTGCTTGGACGTATCCCGTCCGCTGTTGGTTATCAGCCTACACTTGCTCGTGAAATGGGTGCTCTTCAGGACCGTATTACTTCAACCAGTAAAGGTTCAATCACATCGGTTCAGGCAGTATATGTTCCTGCGGATGACTTGACTGACCCTGCTCCTGCATCTGTTTTTGCACACCTTGATGCCACTACTGTACTTAACCGTAAGATTGCGGAAAAAGGTATCTATCCAGCGGTTGACCCGCTTGACTCTACATCACGCCTGCTCGATCCGCAGATTATCGGTGAAGAGCATTACGGTGTAGCGCGCGGTGTTCAGCAGACGCTTCAGAAGTACAAAGATCTGCAGGATATTATCGCGATTCTTGGTATGGATGAGCTTTCTGAAGATGATAAAGCCACTGTTGAGCGTGCCAGAAAGATTGAGAAATTTCTTTCTCAGCCATTCTTTGTTGCGGAGATCTTTACCGGTTCTCCTGGAAAATATGTTTCACTTGAAGATACCATCAAAGGTTTCAAGGGTATTCTAGAGGGTGAATATGACCATCTGCCGGAGAATGCATTCTATATGGTTGGTGATATGAACGAGGCAATTGAAAAAGCTGAAAAAAGCAAGTAGATTGTCAGCCATATAAAGGAAAAATATGGAAACATTACATCTTGAAATTATTACTCCAAGCGGTCTGATTTTTAACGGTCAGGCTGCGGAGGTTACACTTCCCGGCGAAGAGGGTGAGTTCGGTGTACTGCCTCACCATGCGTCATTGACAACACAGCTTCAGCCTGGTGTCATAGATGTTCAAATGGAAGACAAGACGGTACAGTCTATCGTTGTAAACTGGGGTGTTGTCCAGGTAGACGAAGAGAAAGTAGTCTGTCTTGTTGATGGTGCAGTTGCCATAAGCGGTGAAAGCGAAAACGAAATCGCAAAAGCACTTGATGAAGCTAAAAAGCTGATCAGTGATGTTTCAGATTCAAATGTTGCAATAGCATCTGTATCTGCAAAGATAGAATCAGCTGCGCATGGCTTAATGTGATCCATGACAGACGCGCTGCTGGATTTTTATTTAAAAAGCAATGCCGCTACTCTTGGGGTGCTGGCACTGCTTGCACTCTATTTTATAACACTTAACTGGGTTTTTCTCTATCGTTACTTTTCGATAAACAGCTGGATATCCAAAGAGAGCAGTTCTCTCGAGGCACTATTGATGGGGGCATCTACTGTAGCTCAAAACTCATATCTAAACCATTTTATCAGAACCAGTGAAAAGCTTTCCAAAGAGGTATTTGACCTGGGTATGTATGCGGCGACAAAAGAGGCTACCAAAGGACTCTCTTTTCTTTCCGTCGTAGCATCGACAAGTCCATTTATAGGTCTTTTTGGTACGGTTGTTTCCATCTTGGACACCTTTAAACATATAGGTGGCGCAGGCGGGACGATGAGTATTATCGCTGCAGGCGTATCTGATGCACTGGTGGCCACTGCTGCAGGTATTTTTGTAGCTATTTTTGCTTATACGTACCATCAGATTCTAAAGCGCCAGTCATTTGAACTAAACAGCCTGGTGCATATGCAGTCTGATGTATTGTTGGCTAAACTCAACAGAGAGTCTTAATGCTCTATGACTGGGATGAAAAACCGGAGTTAAACATCACTCCTCTCGTGGACGTGATGCTTGTATTGCTGGCTATCATGATGGTAATAGCGCCAAATATCGTTTACGAGGAGCTGATAAACCTTCCCCAGGGATCCGCAAAAAAAGAGCTTTCTGAAAAAAAACCTGTACATATTACTATCAATAAAGAGGGACAGGTAGTTGTCAATAAAGAGAATTTTGAATTAAATACCTTTCGAGACAACTTCTATCTTTATGCACAGAAAAATCTGGATGCGAAAGCAGCGGTTTTGATAAGTGCCGACAAAAGTCTTGATTACGGTGTAGTAATGTCCGTCCTGGCTGCGGTAAAGCAGGCCGGCTTCAGTGAGGTTTCACTGGCTACCAATGGCTAAGAACAGCTTTTACTTTTACTTGAGCGGTCTGCTCTCTTTTTTGTTATTTGTAGCAATACTGCTTGCTGTCATGTTTTTTGCACTCTCCAGCAGCAAGGCCAAGTCCTATGCAATGAAAAAAGAGAAATACGTAGCTGTTTCAATAATGATGGATCAGAAAATTTCATCGAAAAACCGGGCAGAAAAGGCATTGAAGAGTACGCCAAAGCCGCCGGCAAAGCCTAAATCAAAACCGGCTGTAGAGAAAACTGTTGACATCTCTTCAATGTTCTCAAGCGTCAAAACAAAAAAGATTGTTTACAAAAAAGCCAGGAAAAAACCGAAAAAAATCATTGATCAGAAGCGTATAGCTGCTTTACAGAAGCGTCTTAAGACAACAAGCAAAAAAAGCACCTCTGTGGCATCGAACAAGCTTAAAAAGCTCAATCTTGTCAAGCCTTCCATCCAGGAGAAGGGTTCGGCGGCATCCGGCGGTAGTGATGTAAATGAATATTACGCTAAAATTCAGGCATTTGTCTATGAGCGGTTTTATCCCCCGGCAAATACTGAAGGGCAGATTGCCAAAGTCTATATCAGTCTGGATAAAACAGGACGTCTGCTGGAGTACAGAGTGCTTATATACTCATCGAGCAGTATATTTAACAGAGAAGTCGATCAGCTGAAGAAAAGGCTGATGTCCTTAAGGTTTCCAAAGCATCCTGATATGAAGGCTGCAACACTTAATATCGAGTTGATATCAGAAGGAGTAGAGTAGATGCGATTATTATTGGGCTGGTTGCTGACAGCCGTTTTTTTATTTGGCGCTGATGCGACTATCGAAGTCATCAAGAAGGTTGATTCTTATCCATCTATAGCTGTCGAGGACTCTTCGATCAGTTTTACGGATATGGCAAGCAAGCGTTTTTTCCGTCTTCTTGTAAGTGATCTGAACGTTCTTTCTCTGTTTAATGTTGACCGCCATTATGCAACAATCAATTATGACAACGAGAGTGTAGAACGCCAAAACAGGGTGATGGATTATGTCCTTCGATATCGGTTGCGAAGTGATGACAGCGGCTCGTTTATCGTAGATATCAAACTGATACGGGAGAACAAGGCGGTCATGCAAAAAAGCTACCGTGTATCGAACGTCAGAATGAACCCCTTTGTTGCGCATACGATAGCTTATGATATTAATGCTTATTTTGGTGCCGAACCCGTGGAGTGGATGAAGCGAAAAGTAATTATTTCGCGCTTGTCCGGTCCGCATGAAAGCGAGATTGTAATTGCCGATTATACCCTCTCCTATCAGCATGTT
>Ga0256913_10001729_pt1 | contig 11163 bp, 6 predicted proteins | sample Axial_MatmetaG_FD_185970 | JGI IMG/M metagenome (GOLD analysis project Ga0256913, IMG submission 185970) | Deep-sea worm associated microbial mat communities from Axial Seamount, Juan de Fuca Ridge, Pacific Ocean - Axial_Mat | ecosystem: Environmental > Aquatic > Marine > Oceanic > Microbial...
CGAATAAGGCCAATAAAAAAAGCTGCCTGTAAGGTTTTAAAACCTATGGAGGCAGCTTTTTATTTGGGAGCTTTCAACTACTTATTCAAAAACAGCCAGCGATTTTTTAATGATTTCAACGGCTTCCATCAGTTCTTCTTCGCTAATAACCAACGGAGGAGCAAAGCGGATAATGTGATCGTGGGTAGGTTTGGCAAGCAAACCGTTTTCGGCCATCTTAACACAAACATCCCAGGCGGTTTTACCATTCTTAGGCCTGATAACAACAGCGTTAAGCAAACCTTTTCCGCGTACCAGTTCAATCATATCCGATTCGATCTTGTTCATTTCGGCTCTGAAAATCTTACCAAGTTCCTCAGCACGTTCAGCAAGTTTTTCCTCTTTTACAACCTCTAATGCTGCTATTGCAACGCGGGCAGCAACAGGATTTCCGCCAAAGGTTGAACCGTGCTCGCCGGGTTTAATGGTAAGCATAATATCGTCGTCGGCCAAAACTGCCGAAACGGGATAAGCTCCGCCGGAAAGTGCTTTACCGAGAATCAACACATCGGGACGAACGTTTTCGTGGTCGCAGGCCAACAGTTTACCGGTACGGGCAATACCTGTTTGAACCTCATCGGCAATAAAAAGAACATTTTTTTCTTTACACATCTGATAAGCTTTACTCAGGTATCCTTCGTCGGGAACCATAACACCGGCTTCACCCTGAATAGGCTCCACCAAAAAGCCGGCAACATTGGGGTCTTCCAGTGCTTTGGCCAAAGCATCCAGATCGTTGTAAGGTATTACAATAAAACCGGGAGTGTACGGGCCGAACCCTTTTTTGGCATCGGGATCGGTTGACATGGAAACGATGGTAATGGTACGTCCGTGGAAATTATTTTCGCATACGATAATCTTAGCCTGATCTTCGGCAATTCCTTTTTTCTCGTAAGCCCATTTACGGGTAAGTTTTAAAGCGGTTTCGTCGCCTTCGGCACCCGAGTTCATGGGGAGTACTTTATCGTATCCAAAATATTCGGTAATATATTTTTCGTAAACACCCAGCACATCGCTGTAAAAAGCTCTTGAAGTAAGGGTAAGCGTTTGTGCCTGATCAACCATGGCTCCCACAATTTTAGGGTGGCAATGGCCCTGATTAACGGCTGAATAAGCAGATAAAAAATCGAAATACTCTTTTCCTTCGGCATCCCAAACTTTGGGGCCTTTACCTTTTGATAATACTACCGGCAACGGATGATAGTTATGAGCACCATATTTGTCCTCAAGTTCCATGGCCCTTTTTGAAGTGATCTTTTCTGACATATCTCTTATAAGTTACGTGTTGATAATAGGGTTAATTTCAAACCTCTCCTGAACGGAAAGCTACGCAAAAGTAATTTTTTTTAACATCAGGCAAACCCGATTTATGAAAAATTATGAATGTCTTTTTATATCAGTAAATCAACCGTTTAAAGGTAATGCCTGAAGGGTACGATAAGCCATTCAAACAGTTTGTTGATGTAGGGGCGATTCTGCCAGTGTTCATAATTAAAAGGAGCTGAACCCGAGATGGTTTCGTGAATATGTTTTTTTACCTGATCGACGATGGCCTCCTGATGACCTATCAGCATTATTTCAAACATATAACGGAAGCTGCGGTAATCGAAATTGGAAGAGCCGATGGCAAAAGTGTTATCATCCACCAGCATCAGTTTTGCATGAAGATTGTTTTTCTTATAAAGCAGTAGTTGAATTCCCGACTGGGAAAGCGGCCCGAGGTACTTGTTTCGTAAAATATCAACAATGTTTACATCCGACTGCACCGGCATAATCACCTGTACTTCAACTCCTCGTTTTACCGCATTGATCATCGCTTTACGCAGCAAAAATCCTGGTAAAAAATAGGGTGTTTCAATGGTTACCCTCTGCTTTGCTTCGTTTATCATTTTTATAAAACGATAATTGATTTTTTTAACGGCAATGTTGGGAACATCACGTAAAATATCAAAACCGTTATGCGTTTCCTTTTTTGAATAATAAACCACATTGAGTACATACTTGCGATACACCCTGTAATCCTGTAAAAAAATTGCTTTGAACTTCAGGGCAATATCGTCTTCCATTCTCAGAATCGATTCACGCCAGTCAACATTATAACCCGTTAAATTGGAAGATCCGATGTAAGTTATGCGGTCGTCGATAATTTGTATTTTACGGTGGTTGCGACGGTGCCCGCGTGTAAACATATCGGTATTGAACTTTATCTTTTCAAAAAAACGCACTTCGCCTCCCGCATCGGTAAGCGCCTTAAAAAAGGAGGACTCCAGCGAGCGGTTACCCCAGTAATCGATAAGAACCTTAACCTCTACCCCCTGCCCGGCTTTTTCGATTAAAGCAGCCCGTATCTCCTCGCCAACCGAATCTCTGCCAATTCTGAAAGTCTCTACATAAACATAGTATTTGGCCGACTTTATATCCTTTACCAGCGACTCATAATAATTTGCCGGACTTGAAAACAGATGATATGGTCTATTCAACGGTTCCATTTAGGGATGAAACATTTTTAAAACAATAAGGTGAAGATAACTATTTTTGTGAAAAGATGTTTACGACCGAAACAGTATTAACATAATTTCATAACGGAAAGCGGGGTTAATTATTGACCGTTTTGCTTTTTCTGAACCATAAATAAAGCACAAAAATAATAATGATTAAAACAACCGTTCCGGCAAGGCCTGCAAATAGCAATTTGTACTTTTTAATGAGCCGCACCGACTTTTCGTTCTTTTCTTTCAGCCGAAGGGTTTCGTTTAATTGTTCTCTGGCATGGTATTTTGCTTCAATCTCTGAAATCTTAAGCCGGTTTAGTTCACTTAACAATGTATCCTTGCCTGTCATAAACAAATTGTAATATTTATTGAAAAGATCATATCGACAGGTGGCGGCATAAATCTTAAACAGATACTCCTGATTTGATGAGATATAATCGGCAAGGTTGATTGCTTCGGCTCTTTTTAAACTGGCTTTAAAAAGTTTTTCGGCTTTTTTATAGTTTTTCCTGAACATGGCTATTTTTCCCTGATTCTGATCAACCATCACAAGCCCCGATTGGGAATTTAATTTTTGATACAACTGCCGGCTTTTTAAAAAATATGCTTTTGCTTTATCGAAATTTTCGAGGTTGCCGTATAAAGAGCCCAAATTGTTATAAACCATGGCAATACCCTGCAAATCGTCAAGATCTTTTTTTATGGTTAGCGATTTTTCGTAATACTCCAGTCCTTTTTTATAATCCTTGTATTTTTCGGTATAGGTATCGGCAAGGTTTGTGTAAACTTTTGAAAGCTCAAAAAGATTTCCGGTTTCTTTATAAAATTTTTCCGCTTCGCGGAGATACTCAACCGACTGGTCGGTATTTCCCCACTTTTTGTAAATAATGGCAATATTGTTTAAACACTGGCCTACCCCCTCATTATTACCAACCTCGGTAAAAAGTAATTTGGCCCTGTAATAATAATCCAGTGCCTTTTGGTAATTAAAGCTGTAAAAGCCGATGTTTCCGAGATTGATAAGGGTTGTGGCCATACTGGCTTTATCGTTTGCTTTTGTTTTTAACTCCAAAGCCTGCACATAATACTTTTCAGCTTTGGTGTAGTCCGACCATTCTTCGTAAACAAGTCCCATATTGCTTAAACAATTCCCCTGCTGTAAAATGTTACCCGACTGTATAAAAATATCGTACGCTTTTTGAAAGAAACTCAGTGCTTTTTCGTAATCGCCCGACATGTAACAGCTAACACCAATAGATTTCAATGCACGTCCTTCAAGGTCTTTATCATCTATTTTTTGGGCAAGAATAACTGCTTTTTGGCCGTAAATAATACAGTCGTCGTACACAACATTTCTGTAGAACTCCGACAGGCGAATCAGCAGTTCAATTTTTTCTTTTCCCGAAACCCTGTTGATCCGGTTTTGTAAGCTGTCGATTTTAGATATGGGCTCTGCCTTTAAAAAAGAGATTGTGAAAGTTAGCAGAAGTAATATGCAGGCTTTTTTTAACATCCTACAAATGTAATTAATCTTGAGTTATTTCAAATAAAAAAAGGCTGTCTTTGTATAAAAGACAGCCTTTTTTCTATTCTTTAAAGTTTTACTGTAATGTAAATTTAACAGGAAGGTTAAACGATACACGTACAGGTTTACCACGTTGCATACCGGGTTTCCATTTGGGCATGCTTTTAACAACCCTGATGGCCTCTTCGTCGCAACCGCCACCAATACCACGAAGCACTTTAACTGCTGTGATGGAACCGTCGGTTTCAACAACAAAGTTGATAAATACACGGCCCTGGATACCTGCCTCTTTGGCATAGGGAGGATATTTAATGTTGGTTGCAAGATATTTCATCAAAGCACCCCTGCCACCCGGAAATTCAGGCATGTTCTCAACAACCTGAAAGATTTGTTGTTCTTCAACTTCCTCTTCTTCTTCTTCCGGCGGAACATATTCTTCAAATTCGGTAGCATCGTCGGCCTCAACATCAATGTCCAAATCGTCTTCAACTTCAACATCGTCTTCAACAATTTTAATTTGAGTTACCTGTTTTGGCGGAGGAGGTGGAGGTGGTTTAACCTTTTGTTCCGTAATCGGAATTATCTCTTCAGGAGCATCATCCATTGCCACCTGCAATTGGTTCACGGTTTTTTTGTCGTAACTTTTCATTGAGAAAGCACCAAAGACAACCAGCAAGGCAATGATCATACCGATCTCAAAAAAGTAGCCTTTCTTGTTTTCTAAATCAGCTTTCGGTGTTTTTCTTAATTCCATTTTATCTTGTTTTTTTAAGATGTGAGAAACACGGCTAAAATAAGAATAATCTTAATATCAGACCGTTTTTGATTTTATTTTTTTAAAAACCGGAATAAATGCCAGCCAACCCGCAAATGCACCGGCCATATCGGCAACCGCATCGTAAACATTACCGCTTCTGCCAATGAAAACATAATATTGCAATATTTCGGTTAAAGCACCATAGGCAATGGTAATGACAAGTGAGGCCCAAACCAGTTTCTGTCTGCCGTCTCCACTGTATTTATGGCGGTATCCAAAGAGTATTAAAAAGGATAACAAACCAAAAATAAAGAGGTGGACAACCTTGTCGGGGCTCAGCCAGTCCCAAAACGATTTAATTTCGGGAAACACATTACCCGGCAGTCCCGTCAACAATAAAATTATCAAGGACCATGCCAAAGCCGGCCAATACCCCCTCAAAACCATTTTATGCTTCAATCAGTTCTTTATAAGCGGCAGCATCAAGCAAATCATCCACTTCACCCAGGTCAGAAACCTTCAGTCTAATTATCCATCCGTCACCATAAGGGGTTGTATTTATAAGTTCCGGATTGTCTTCAAGGTTTTCATTGAACTCAAGGATGGTTCCGCCAACAGGCATCAACAGGTCGGAAACGGTTTTTACCGCTTCGATGGTTCCAAAAACCTCTTCTTTATCCAATGTTTCATCAACGGTTTCAACTTCAACAAAAACAATATCGCCCAACTCTTTTTGAGCAAAATCGGTAATACCTACCAAAGCTTCGTCACCATCAACCTTAACCCATTCGTGGTCGCTGGAGTACTTTAAATTTTCAGGAATATTCATTTTCTTAAATTTTTAATTAGGGTGGTCAAAATTAATCAAAATATCATCAGCATACCACTTATAACAAACCTATACTGAAAATAAATTACTGGGCAAGATTAAACCGTAGTGAAAAGCCTCCGCTTGTGGAAGCCGTCGGATACTGGGCCGACACATAAGGGTTGTTACTGTTCCAGTTGTAATAAAACCTTAGCTGAAGACTTTTACTCAACATATAATCGGCCGAAAAGTTAAATGTGAACTGTTTCGACCCGGAGGAAATCTGATTGTTATTGTTGTCAATTCTTCGTAAAAAGGTAATGTTATCGCGAATACCAAAGTCGGCTTTAAGGTTTAAATCGCTGTTAAAGTTGGTTTTCTTACCGCCGGTAACAATGGAGAACTTAAGCCCTTTAAACCGGTAACCCACCCCAACGGAAACTTCATTACTATTGACTTCGGTAAGCTGGTTGTTCACAAAACTCATGGTGATGGCACGCGATTTCTTAAAGTCGAGCCGTGCATTAAAACTGTTGTGCATGGTAACATCAAAACCCACGAGCGGCGAAAAGGTTTCCATCATTGAAACAATTCCCACATTGTAACGGTTAACATAGTTCATGCTGTTCTCAAACATATTATCGGGGTTACCGGGATCATACAGAAGGTTTTCCTGCCACGAAGTGATGCTCATCATCGAGCGGTAACTGTGTTTGATATTAAAACTACGAAATGCTTTTTGAATAAACGGAATATTGGTTAACCCACTGAAAGTAATTGTCCAGTTTGGTATGGGAAAAGCTGGAAAAACGGTGGAAATATCAATATTGCTCACATTTTTCCCGGCATACGCTGCAAGGAATGAATAATAAAGCACCTCCTGTTGATTTGACCCGTATCCCTGCGGGAAATTTTCACCGGCAAGCGAGTCGTAAAAATATTCGTGGTTCCAGTTTGGATTTTGACGGGCAAGGCGCTCGGCAACGGGCAAACGGTTTGCACGGAACGAGTTAAAAGTGGGCGAATTGGTTGAATCGCCTTTAGAGGCAAAGGATGTTTTAATAAGGTTATACGATATGCTGAAGTTACCGGCCTCCACCGCCGAAAATTCTCCAAAACCTCCCAATTCGTTGTTATATCGGTAATAAGCCCGCCGGTTACTGGTCAAAATTCTATCGCCATCCAGATCGATACGGATGATTGACCAAAGGTCGAGGTTCACTTTGTAGTTTAGCTGTTCGGTATGCTTCTGCATATAAGGATTGTTCAATGCCGTATCGGTGGTTATCCAGCCAAGTTGTGCCGCATCCGTCCTGATGTCGCGCTGGCCTCCAAAAACAAATCCCCAGCCGGGTGCCTGCGATGCCATATTCATCCCAAGAAATGTGGGTTCGGGAATATAACCGGGCAGCAACATACCGTTGGCCTCACGATAGTTCAGACTCACTTTCCTTACAAGCATTACCGTTTTTAGAATGCCGTCAAGGGCAATTTTTCCGTAATTTACTTTTGGTTTGGCATTGGCCGAATCGGCAGGATTGTTTTTATTCTTTTTCTTGTTACGGCTATTTCCCGCCTGCTTAGAATTTCTTCTGGAAGAGCCTCCCCTGCTTTTCCGGTTAAGATTTTTCAGATAGGTAACTTTGTTATAAAGCTTAACCAAATCGCCCGATGTGTTGAGTTGTATGTCGTTGGAGTTTTCGATGGCATTACCGAATCTCGACTGAATTGAAATCGGAGAAGCGGTCCATGTAAATAAAGCCTGATAACTGGCAGTGGCTTTCAGCCAGTCAACAAGCGGAAGTTTTTTTAGCGGCAGGTTGTAAGTTACCTTAAATGTATGGTTGTAATGCTGTTTGGTACCAAACCCGAAAATCTGATCCCATATCTCCTGTTTATACTCCTCCCACTCCTGTGTATGCTTATCGGGATAAATGGTTGGTTCTTTAATATATGCTTTTGAACCGGTTGAAAGTTCCAGCGAGAGTGATTTGGCCAGATCATACTTAATACTAAAATTGTTGTTCCAGTTCCAGACACGGTTGTAATTGGGATAGGTAATGATGTCGCCAAAACTTTTATCTCTGTATTGCCGCTTGGTAAAATCGCGGTTCATATCGGTCCTGAACGAGAGCACTTTGGGCAAATAATAAAAGTTAAAGTCTTTTATCAGCTTAAACCAGTTTGATTTCCCAAGGAATTTAATCTTATTGAAAGGTTTAACATTTTTCGGCCGCATGTTGTAGTTGTATCCAAGCCCTCCCTGATACCTTTTCTGCGACTCCTCTTCCACATCAATGCTGGTATGCTTTATCTGCGAATAGGCAAAAGAGGCATCAAAGTTCTCTATGTCGTAAATTTTCGGTTTCCGTTTTGAGTTCTTTCGTTCCTTACGGACATTCATAAAGTTGATGTTTTGCCGGGTGGTATGATCGACGGTAAGCCGTTTAACCGAATCTCGACGCTCCTTCCTCACATAAGTATCCAAATTATCTTTTAACAAGATGTCAGGATTTAACGGGTCGTATTTGGGTGTGATGTTCGACACTCCGTAATCGTAGTGCATCGGGATTTTAACACCGCTTTTTTCAGGGAAGAATTTTCCCCAGTTGATGTCGGTTGAAACCTGAAAACTGGTTTGATAATCCAACGAGATTTCACTAATCTTTTGATCGATGCTTCCAAATCCGGCACTGCGGTACGAACCCATTAACTGAACCCTTCCCAAATCGGCAAGGTCGGCCTGCATACGGCCGGTGGTAGCCCAACCGGGAGAGTCGTTAAAATCGGTCAGCCTCAGTTCATCGAGCCAGATAATGGCACTTTTGGGGTCTCCGTCATCGGCAGTTCCAAAACCATGTTTCTTAGGATTCCGGATACCGATTAAAATACCCTTTACATCGCTGATGCTGGGATTTCCAAGAACGGTAATTACCGCATTCCCGTGTTTTTCGCGATAGGGTTTATTTAATTCAACCGTATTGTTGGGGTCGCGCATGGAAACATTCCGGGTTTGTTTAACATTAACCAGTTCGTCCAATACAATCTCCATGTTGTTCTCCTCGGGCCAGATGGCATCCGGATCGTTAATTGTTGTTTTCCAGGGTGTTACTTTAATGGGTATTTCGTATTCATAATAATTGTGTGTAAAGTCGGCACCCATCCTGATGAAAACGGTGAGGTCTCCATCGTTAAGGTCATCAAATTCCTGTTGCCGTTCTCCGTGCACATACATCTTGATTTTCTTGTACTGCCTGAAATCGAAACCGGTGGTTTTAAAAGCACCGCGGGCATCACCATCCTGCAAATCGGTAATGCTGAATTGCAACGATTGCTCATTAAGTTTCACATAATCGGTGGTACCGAAATTGGTTTCACGCTCAATACCCGGAGGAATAACATAAGGAATTGGTACTCTTCGACCGTTCTCTTCAATGTTAACCGTTGAGATAACAAATTTTGTTTCGCTTCCGTCATCAGTAGGGATGTATTCGCCCTGTGCCAGCAACGAATGCTGATACCTGCGCCAGTCGCCGCGAACCAGTTCAAAAGTGGCAAAACGGCAAACAATGGGCTTTTTAAAGTTTTTCATAAAAACCCTCATAAACCTGATGGAGCGAAAATCGGTAATATTTCCCACAACCTTATCGGGATTGGTAATGGGAATACGGAACTGATACCATTTAACTTCGGGTAAGATTTCGCCATTGGCCAGCTTTATCCCTTCTGCTGTTCTGATATCGGCAATATTGTTTTTTCCTACCACCATTTCGTTGGGATCGAGTTTTACCTTATACTGATAATAACGTTCCGATTCGCTTAGGGTGTTATCGCGGTTAATATCTTCAATATTTGGCAAATTTGATGCGGCTGTGGGATAATTTTCAGGATTTGTTTCGTCGGTGGGAGAGTTACCTTCCACGCCGTTGTAGTTTTTATAACGTTCAAGAACAGATGAGTATTCTGCCTGCTGGTCAAAGTCGGAGCCACGGAAATAGTGGTAATTATCAGCCGACGGGTCCTGCTCTGCCAGTTGATAGGCTTTTGAATTTCCACCAAAGTTGGCCCGCAATTTCGACAGGTAAGCGGTTTCGTAAAACGACCGTTCGTCATCATCGCCCAACCCGTCGTAACCCACATCCTGAAACTGTCGCGAATTGGCAACGTTGCTAAAGGATTCAACCAGTGCCTGAATATTAGGCACACGACCCCAGAGCGTTGTATCCACATTTTCGGGAACCGCCGTGGTGGGCAGCCCGTTTTCATAACTTTTACGGCCGTCCTTTAAAATATCTTCCGAAATTTCACCAAGGTTAAAATAGAGTTCACCTTTGTTGTCGGAGTCTTCCGAAAAAGGGTCCATCATCCAAAATTCGATGTATTCAATATTGGCCGCTTCAAAATCGGAGGTTTCAATTCGTCGCATAATACCTCCCCATCTCGACTCAGGGTCAAGCAAATTACCGTCCTGATCAACATATTCGGCATCAAAGTTATAGGGCCCCCGTTCGTTGGGATAATAGGCAAAGTTCAGCACAGGAATGGTTGTGGGCCGTCCGTTGGGAATATCTTTATTCGGAAAAACCTCTGTTTCAAAAACCTGGCGTGTTGCGTTTTTTGAAATTTCATTTTTATCGACGTTGGGCGGACGCAAGCCTCCGGTGCGGTCGTAAAACAAGGGGTCGATAATATACCATGCAAATTTAGCCCTGTTTTTTCCGTAATTGTAACTTTGCTCGCTTGCTTCGGGAAACATTGAAGGCTGTCCCTGCGGGGTACTGGCAATAAACCATGAACCGATCCGTTTCAGGTCGATGGTTGATTTGGCTCCCTCAAAATCATCAATGTATGATGTTCCCGACTGCCCGATGGCTTTGGAATGGCCGGGGAGAAACTGGGCAAATTCGGCATCAACCGAAATTTTGGAAACCACATTGGTTGAAATTCCGGGAAGTTTATCAATGACGTTGGTCAACCATCTCGAATCTTTTCTGTAGCTCAAATCCACTCCCCAAATGGTATTGGAAATGGGATCGTCGCCATAATTCACCTTTTGGGTCAACGGCCGTTCGTGTAAGTTCATAATGGTTCCGCCAACATGTAAATCTTTACTAAATTCGTGGTCCACATGAACGCCCATCATCCGTTTTTGCTGAACGTTGAACATCGAGTTGCTTTCCAGCGAAACATTAATCGGGGTACCCGAATTTAAAATACCTTCGTTCAAAATGCGCACACGCCCCAATGTGTAATCAACCGTATAATCCACATTTTCTGTCAGCGGAACACCTCCGGCAGTAACGGTAACCGAGCCTTGCGGCACATTCAGGGCATTGAGGCTGATTTCGTTGCCCGACTTTGATTTATAAAATCCTTCGAGGATGTAACGGTTTTTATCGGGATATTGCTCTGCCGCCGCTTTGGTCATTGTATATAATGAATCGTAGGCATATTTTTCGGCAAGCTCCTGATCGGCCGGGAAAACAGAATCGTGAATATAGCTTCCGAAAGGTTCAAGTACCGTAAAAAAGAGCCTTCCGTT